>Ga0224508_10001656_pt1 | contig 19711 bp, 12 predicted proteins | sample SF_Jan12_sed_USG_4_FD_170157 | JGI IMG/M metagenome (GOLD analysis project Ga0224508, IMG submission 170157) | Sediment microbial communities from San Francisco Bay, California, United States - SF_Jan12_sed_USGS_21 | ecosystem: Environmental > Aquatic > Marine > Sediment | place: USA... | reverse complement strand
CAGGCCGAAGCCATCGACTCCGATCAGCCGTGCGAGCGTGATGTTCATCAGGAAGGCGAGGCCAAGGCCGAACATGCGAATGGCCAACACAGAAAACATGCGCCTGGACAGGCCGCGGCCGGCTTCATCCCCGCCGATTCCACGCGCAACAGCCTCGCCATTGGCCTCGGCCTGGTCCACGCTGATCGGTACCGGCGCACTTCTCGTCATGGGCTCAAACTTGCCGTCTAGTGGTGTGACCACATCATTTGATTCACACCGACTTTTGCAGTTGGGCCTGGAATCAACGAGTTGCACTCCCAGTCAGTTGAATCTTCTGATGTGGTCATACCACTAGTCTCTTTAGCCAGGGGTCGTTTCATCGGGCGTAATAGGATCATTCTCGCGAACGATCGAAGGCGTACTCATCGATAGGGCTCTGCGGGTTCGTGGCGCTGTATCCACAGGATCTTGCCGAGGGCCTGTGCCATGGCGACCCGAGGCAGGCCCAAATCCGCGCCAATCAGCCTGGCGGTGGCGTAGCGAGTGGCGGCAAGTCCAAGCTGGATGGCGCCGGTCGCCATATGTCGCGCTGCGGTCAGCCATTTGACCTGCGCCCTGTTCTTGACCACCAGACGGACGAATTGCTGGCTTTCACGGAAGCGGCGACGAGCGAGATAGTCGGCGGTGCTGCGGCTCGCTGGAACGAATTCGGTCATCCAGGCTCGATGCGAAAAAACGATCTTGGCGCCGGCCTGCTGGGCGCGCTGCAGAAAGTCGGTGTCCTCGCCGCCTATGCGGCCAAAGGCTGGGTCGAAGGGGGTCGGGGAGGTCAGGGCGCTTTGGCGTCGCAGGACGCAATTGCCGGTGCCGGTTCGCCGGAGGTTGTCAAGGACGCCACCGTCCTCGACCGACAGCACCCGGCCAAACCACTCGCCGGGAGCGGTGAGCAGCCGCACCCAGTCGCTTTCGCTTTCGAATTCGGGGATGACCTTGCCGATCATCACGTCGGCGCCGGTTCGCTTCATGCAGCCGAGCGCCTCGTCGAGCCATGTCGGCGGCGCCGTCATGTCGTCATCCATGAACGCGACCAAACCGCCGGACGCTGCGGCGACGCCGGCGTTGCGCGCGTGGGAGATGTTGGTTCGCGGCTCATGCACGTAGCGAACGGGAACCGGACCGCCGTCATGGCCGGTGACCAGATCTTGGGCATTGGCATCGGCGCTGTTGTCGACGATGACGACCTCCAGCTCGATGCCGGCGGGTCGGTTCTGATCCAGGCAGGATTTGAGCGCCCGCTCGAGGCCGTCATGCCGGTCGAGCGTGCAGATGACGATCGTGGCATCCAAGGCTCAGGCCCTCGATCGATTCGGTGACGAACGGCCTAACCACCGCCCGTGATGCCCGTCGCATCTTCCCACCCAACTTACTCCTCAATCGAGTTCGAATTGTTCTTTGTAGTCCTGTTTGAGTTCTGGGTTCTGGTCATGTTTGTCGAGGACGGTGTTGCCGACCACGAGCATTTCGATGTCGGTGCCCATGAAGCAGCGAAACGCGTCTTTGGGCGTGCACACGATCGGTTCGCCGCGGACGTTGAAGCTGGTGTTCACCAGGATCGGACAGCCGGTTTCGCCGTGAAATGCGGTCAAAAGCTTGTGGTAGGCGGGGTTGGTTTCCTGGTGCACGGTCTGAATGCGCGCGGAGTAGTCGACATGGGTCACCGCCGGAACCTGCGAGCGCGGCACGTTCAGCTTGTCGATGCCGAATAGCTGCTCCTCGTCCTGGTTCATGCGCCGACGCTTGTCATCGGCGACATCGGCGACGATCAGCATGTAGGGGCTGTCACCCTCATGCTCGAACCACTCGCCGACATGCTCGCGCAGCACCGAAGGCGCGAACGGCCGGAAGCTTTCCCGGTACTTCACCTTCAGGTTCAGCGTGCGCTGCATGGTCGGTGACCTGGCGTCGCCCAGGATCGAGCGACCGCCAAGCGCGCGCGGCCCAAACTCCATCCGACCCTGAAACCAGCCGACCGCCTTGCCGTCCGCCAGCGCCTTCGCGGTCTTCGCGATCATGTCCGCCTCGGACAACGTTCGGTAAACCGCGCCCGCGTCTTTCAGCTCCGCCTCGATCTCGCCCTGATCGTACACCGGGCCGAGATAGGAGCCCTGCATGCCGTCCATCCGGCGCTCGCCGTTCAGCTTGCGCGGCTGGCCCTTGAAGCCGTGATAGCCGCAAAGGGCTGCACCGAGCGCCCCGCCGGCATCGCCCGACGCCGGCTGGATCCAGATATTGTCGAACGCGCCATCGCGCAAAACCTTGCCGTTGGCCACGCAGTTCAGCGCCACGCCGCCCGCAAGACAGAGGTTGGTCAGCCCCGTCTCCTTACGGATCGAGCGGGTCAGCCGGAGCATCACCTCCTCGGTCACCGCCTGCACCGAGGCCGCAAGATCCATCTCGCGCTGGGTCACCAGCTCTTCCGACACCCTGGGCGCGCCGCCGAACAGGTCGTCGAAGCGCTTGTTGGTCATGGTCAGACCGGTGCAGTAGTCGAAATAGCGCTGATCCAGACGGAACGTGCCGTCCTCCTTGAGGTCGATCAGGTGATCGAAGATCAGATCCGCATATTTCGGCTCGCCATAGGGCGCCAGGCCCATGATCTTGTATTCGCCGGAATTCACCTTGAAGCCGGTATAGTAGGTGAACGCCGAATAGAGCAGACCGAGCGAGTGCGGAAAGTGGATCTCCTTCAGCATGGTGAGATCCGAGCCCTTGCCGACGCCGAGCGAGGTGGTCGCCCATTCACCCACGCCGTCGATGGTCAAAACCGCCGCCTCCTCGAACGGCGACGGGAAAAACGCGCTCGCCGCATGGCTCTGGTGGTGCTCGGCGAACAGCAGTCTGCTCTCGAGGTCCTTGATCTTCAGCCCGGGGTCGGTGATCCCCGCCACCTTCTCCAGCTCCTGGCGCAGCAGGCGCTTTTGGAAAAGCTTTTCCTTCATCCAAACCGGCATCGCCGTCTTGAACGACCGAAAACCCTTGGGCGCGAACGCCAGATAGGTCTCGAGCAGGCGCTCGAACTTCAAGAACGGCTTGTCGTAAAACGCGATGTGGTCGACATCGCCCAGGGTGAGCCCGCCTTCCTTCAGACAATAGAGAACGGCCTCGGTCGGAAAGCCGCTGTCATGCTTTCGCCGGGTGAAACGCTCTTCCTGGGCGGCGGCGACGATCTTGCCGTCCGCCACCAAAGCCGCAGCGCTGTCGTGATAAAAAGCCGACACACCGAGTATGCGCATGTTTTCTTTCCGCTTTTCTTGAACCTGTCTGGAAACGCCGACCCCCTTGTCCGCTCCGACAAGTGAAGGCCGGCGTCCCAGACGCAAAGGCAAGTCGAGCCTGCAGGCGCTGCCTGCTTAAAACACCGTGTAGATAAAGGGCGCCACCGCGGTCCCCTGGGTCAGCACGATCAGCCCGCCGAACAGCGCCATCATCACGATGATCGGCAAAAGCCAGTATTTCTTGCGCGCCCGCATGAACTGCCAAAGCTCAGCAAATATCGACATGTCCTACCTCTTCTCTTCCTTGTGTGGGGGGGCGGCGCCCCCTGGCTCTACTAGGGCCGGCGACTGTCAACGCCGCCCCCGCTTTGGTCTCAACCCGTCTCCAAAACCGCACCGTCCACCCTGCCCAGAACGCCCGTCAACGCCGGGGATCGCATCCCCCGCTGGGCCCGACGACGGTCAACACCGCCCCCGCATTGGTCCAAACCCGCCCCCAAAAACCACACCGCCCGCTTTGGCCAAGACACCCGTCCATGAGGTGGCCACGCCACCTAGAATTGTTGGGGCATGCTGTCGGGGGTGGGGCCGGGTGGGTCGCGTGGGATCCAGTAGCTCTTGGCGTCGGCATCGAACTTCAGTCGGAGCGGATCCTTGCCGAAGGCGCGCAGCAAAAGTCCGATCGGCACGATCGTCAACAGGAAGATCAAGCCCAGGACGATCGGGTTCACCACCTTGAACAGAATGAGCCCAAGCTTGGTCCAGCCTCGGTTCAACGGCGCCAGGATCGACGGGGCGATCAGTCCAAAAACCACCAGCACCGCACCAACACCGCAGAGCAACCACTCGACCCAACCCAGCAAAAACGCGCCCGACGACCACCAGCCCAAGCCTATCCGAACCAAACCAATCGCAAGCAATATGCCGCCAACAGTCAATCCAAACCCGCGATCCGTCGATCCTTCAATCGACTCCTCGCGGACATAATCCTCATGCGTCGACATGGAAGCAGCGCCCTTTAGTGATAGTCCGTGTTGATGAAACATGCTGCATGTCATGGCAAAACATGACACTTGCCGCCGTCAAGACAACCGGAATCCAGATTGGGTTCATGCCTTAGAGGCTTTCTTGAGGGCAATCAATAAAATTTCACGTTAATTTATGTTGGATGTTATCGAGTATGTCGACATCGATCGCTACCCGATCTTTGAGTGGGGGAAAATCAATCAAGAGGAGAATGCTCCTGTGGTGATTCCAGCCTTCGACTGTGCATCGGGAACGGCCCCCTTCCCAGGCTTTGCAGCTCGTTGGGCGCGTGGTTGGTGCTTTGGGCGCAACTCGCTAAAAGCCATACTGGCTTGCCGAATGTCGACATTATGGTCACTCTCCGGAGGTTTTTCTGCAATCGAGCATGGATTCCTGGCCGGATGGCGGCGATAAAGGGGCGCGAAGGCTTCAGGACGAGACTAACCATCAGGCGTCGGCCAAGGCGCTGAGGTCGGCCCCTTTGATGGACCGACGGGCTTTTTTGCCATGGGTTCTTGGTCCGTGAGCAAAGATGAGGCTGTTATCATGCGGATCTTCGGCATTTTGCTCTGTCTGACGGCGCTCGGGCTTACCGGCTACTCCGCGCTGACCTACAAGGCGCCCAAGATCGAGGCTGATATCGAAAGGCGGATGGTCAAGGCCCTTTCGGCTTTGACGGATGAGCAGATCGATGTGCGGGTGGACGGACGTCACGCCACGCGGTCGGGGCGCGTTTCGGATGAAGAGCGAAGACAGAGGGTGCTGGACGTCACGGCAGCCGTGCCGGGCGTGCTCGGGCCGATCGATAATCTGGAGCGCCTGGAACTGGTCTCGCCCTATCGTTTCGGCGCGGTCAAAGGCGAGGACGGCCGGGTGACGGTGGAAGGCTTGGCGCCGACCTCGGAAGCGAGGGCATCGATCGCAACGGATGCCAGGGCGATTTTCGGCGATGAGGCGAGCATCGACATCGAACTCGCTGCCGGGGCTCCGGCCGGCGACTGGCATGCCGCTACCAGCTTGGCGCTGGATGCCCTGGCGACCATGCGCCGAGGCAAGCTCTCGATCACCGATTCCAACGTCGTGCTCGAAGGCGAGGTGGCAGGCGAGGCCGACGTCGAGGCTATCGACATATTCGCAGAAACGATGCCGGATGGCTTCATCTGGACCCATGACGTCGGCGTGCATCAGGAGCCCGTCACGCCCTTCACCTTCTCCGTCGTCAAGGATCCCGACGGCGGGCTTTGGCTCAGCGGCTTTGCGCCGGACGAGGACACCCGCGCCGCACTGATCGAACAAGGAAAGGCGATTGGCGGGGACAATCCCGTGATCGCGGACATCCAGATCAAGGGCGGCATGCCCGATCAGGAATGGCCATTCTTGGTGCATGCTGGGATCAGCGCGATGAAGGACATGGAGGCCGGGCGCTTCGACGTCATCGACAACGACGTATCCTTTTCCAGCGATCCCGGATCGATTGACGACGGAGGCGAAGATGCTGCAGGCGACCTTGCCGAGCAGCCGGCGCCGAACCCGCTCTTTGCGGAAGCGGCCACGTCGCCCCCGCCTGCGGCCGATGGGCCGGTCGACGCCGCGGCGAGTCCGAGCGCCAGCGAGTCCGCGCCGCCGACGCCGGTTCTCACGGTCGACAAGGTGGACGAGGGCGTCTGGTCGGTGCGCGGCGTCGTGCCCGATCGGCAATCGAAGGACCAGCTCGTGGCCGCGGTCAAGGAACATGCCGATGTCGAGGACGTCGAAATCGAGCTGGCATTGGCGGGCGGCGAACTCGACGACGACTGGCTGCGTTTTGCCACCGATCACATCCCGACGCTGCACGAGGTGAGTGCCGGTCGGCTCAGTCTCGACGACTACCAGGCGCATCTGATCGGCGTGGTCGAGACGCCGGAGGATATCGAACCAGTCAAGGCCGCGCTCGCAGCGATCGATCAATCCATGGACGTCGATCTTCAGCCGATCGATCCGCGCCCGATTGCCACGATCGATCTGAGATTGTCCAGGGACGACGGCGTTGTTCTGGTCGGTGCTCTTCCTGAAGGGATGAGCGAGGGAGAAGCGCTCCTGGCGCTCGGCATTCAGCGCTATGATGGCAAGCTCGAGGACAATGGCAGAGGCCGCGTCGAGGTTTGGCGCGAGGATCTCTCGGCAATCGGTACTGTCCTGCCTGCATTCGAAGAGATCGACCTGTCGCTCGGCGGCGAGCGGCCGAAGATCAGGGGGCGGGTCCATGCCAAGAGCGATGCCGATGAAATTGCCCGGCAGCTTGTGCTTGCGCTCAGCGACGACCGCCAGCCACTGGTCGACGTCGAGACCTCGACGACGCTTCATGAAGACGGCGCCGGGCGGACCAACCCGCTGACCGGGGAGGTGGAGGTTCATCATCGGGGCCATTGGCTTCCGGCGGTCGAACTCGATGCGGGCGTGGAGGCCTGCGATGAGCGTTCGTCTGCGATTTTGGCCGAGGACAAGATCACCTTCGGCCGTGGCCAAGGCGACTTGGATCAGCGCGCGCGGACGATTTTGGATGCGCTTGCCGCACTGGCGCTCGTCTGTCTCGACGAGACCGATCTCGTCCTCGAGATTGGCGGTCATACGGATTCGCGCGGCGGCGCAGAGATGAACCGGGAACTCAGCCAGGCGCGCGCCGATGCGGTTCTCGATGCGCTTGCCGCGCGCGGCGTCGATGCGCGTGCGCTGATCGCGGTCGGCTATGGGGACAATCAACCGATCGCCGACAACGCCACCGATGAAGGGCGCGCGGCGAACCGTCGGATCAGCTTCGAGTGGAAGGCGTCAGCCGAGGTGCGGCGCGCGGAAGCCGAGGGCTGAGCTGGGACGTAACGAAAGGGAAATGTCGTGACCTATCTTGCGACGGAAATGCTCCTCTATCTGCTTGCGGCCGCGGTCATCGGTCTGGTTCTGGGCTGGTTGATCTTCGGGCTCGGCAGTGGTCGGAAACTGAGTGCGCTGCGCGGCAATCTCATGGCGACGGTCGAGATGGAACGGGAGGCGCATCAGGAAACCAAGCGCTTGCTAGATGATGCCCAAGGTAAGATGGGGGAGGCGGTCACGGCTGCGAGAGCCGATGCCGATCGATCGCTGGCCGAGCTCAAGAAGACGGTCGATGCCGAGCGTCTTGCGGCCAAGGAGACGGAGGCGGAGCTCGAGCGCATGCGCGGCGAGATGGAGGAGGCCCTTCAGCAGGGGAGGACGTCCGGTCAAGAGGCCATCGACCAGGCGATGCACGCGGCAAACGCTGAGAAGGCGGCCGCATCCATGGCCATGGCCAAGGAGGCGCAGTTGCGTGCCCAGCTCGAGGAGCTTCGGCTGCTGATCGGCGCCGAGAAACTGGCCGCGGAAAGCGCGCGCAGCGAGCTCAAGAAGCTGCGCGCCGACATGCAGGCCAAGCTGGAGGCGGAGCGCGCCGCCGGCGAACAGGCGAAGATCGCGCTGGATGACATCCAGTCCACCCTGGCAAGGACGCTCGGCCCCGTTGCCCTCGGCATCACCGAGCAGGACGTGGACGCCTCGACGGCGGCCATCTCCGGCGACGGCGCTAGACCGCTGAGCCTCGGGCGCAGCCAGGCGGAGGGCGTGGCCGGCTCCTCCAGTGGTCGAGACAACCCTTCCCCGTTCAGCATGATGACGGACATGGCGGCCGCTGGTGAAGCGCTCAACAATCCGGATCTGTACGAAGCCGACATCGAGGATCGGGAGGATCCAAGTTTGGATCTGTCATCCACGATCGAATCGGGGTCGGCATCATTGCCGGAGTTCGAAGCGCAGGAGGAGGTGGAGGTCGTTGACCCCACGCCGCCACCGGCGGCTCCCGAGCGCATCGAGCTCAAGTCCTTGCCGATGAAGCCGACAAGCCAAGAGCTGCCGCCGATCATCGACGGGCCGGATCGGGAGAATGCCGCAGGCTGAGGTGTTGTGTCATCCCGGCCTCTTGAACGGATCAAATTGACGACAACCTGGCTTATCTCACTACCCATTGCTGGAAATATCGGCTAACTAGAGGCCGTTCCAAATCATTGTACAAAAGCTCCTCTCGCGAACAGTTGATGTGACGTCGCCCCATTCCCTTTCTAGAATAGAAGATCGGGACGTTGCGCGTGTCGTGGAGGAACTTGTTTTCGCCGTTATCGAAAGCGTCTCGAGGAGACAGCGCATTGGAACCAACTGATGTCAGTCGCCCCGACTACTTCCACAAGGTGGTCGACTGCCAGTGGGCCTGCCCGGCACATACGCCGGTCCCCGAATATATCCGCCTGATCGCTGCGGGGCGTTATAGCGACGCCTACATGATCAATTGGAAGTCCAATGTGCTCCCCGGCATTCTCGGGCGCACCTGCGATCGGCCGTGCGAGCCGGCCTGCAGGCGTGGTCGGGTGGAAAAGGAGCCGGTGGCGATCTGCCGGCTGAAACGGGTCGCCGCCGACAATAAGGGCGACATCCGAAATCGCCTGCCGACTATCCCCGTGGAGAAAAATGGCAAGCGCATCGCGCTGATCGGGGCGGGGCCGGCCTCGCTTACGGTCGCCCGGGACCTGATGCCCGAGGGCTATGAATGCGTGATCATCGACCAGGGTCGAAAGGCCGGCGGCATGATCCGCACGCAGATCCCGAAATTCCGCCTGCCGGACGAGGTGATCGACGAGGAGACCGGCTACATCCTCGACATGGGCGTCGAGCTTCGCTTGGGCGAGCGCATCGATAGTCTGAAGGCCCTTCTCGCCGAGAATTTCGATGCGATCTTCGTCGGCACCGGCGCACCACGCGGCCGCGATCTCGACGTTCCCGGGCGAAAGCAGGCCGCCGCCAACATCCATATCGGCATCGACTGGCTTTCCAGCGTCTCCTTCGGCCATACCGAGAAGATCGGACGGCGCGTGATCGTGCTCGGCGGCGGTAATACCGCGATGGATTGCTGCCGCTCGGCCAAGCGCCTCGGCGGCGACGAGGTCACGGTCGTGGTCAGGAGCGGTTTTGCGGAGATGAAGGCATCGGCTTGGGAAAAAGAAGACGCCCAGCATGAAGGCATCCCGATTCTGAACTTCATGGCGCCGAAGGAATTCGTGCACGACAACGGACGCCTGACCGGCATGGTGTTCGAGAAGGTCGAGGCGCAATACGACGATGACGGCCGCCGCCGTCTTGTCCCGACCGGTGAGCCCGACGTTCACATGGCTTGCGACGACGTGCTGGTCGCGATCGGCCAGGAGAACGCCTTTGATTGGATCGAGCGCGATCTCGGCCTGGACTTCAACAATTGGGGTCTGCCGGTGGTCGATCAGGTGACCATGCAGTCGACGCTGCCGGAGGTCTTTTTCGGCGGCGACAGCGCTTTTGGCCCGAAAAATATCATCTGGGCAGTCGCCCACGGCCATCAGGCCGCCATCTCGATTGACCGTTTCTGTCAAAATCACGATGTCGCCGTGCGACCGCCGCCGCTGGTCAATCTGGTCAGCCAGAAGATGGGCATCCACGAGTGGAGCTACGACAACGACGTCGCCCTCGATCAGCGCTTCAAGGTGCCGATGCGCGATCAGGTGATCGCGATGAAGGACATCCGGGTCGAGGTCGAGCTCGGCTTCGACAAGCGCCTCGGCTATCTCGAAGCCGAACGCTGCCTGAATTGCGATATCCAGACCGTGTTCACCGACAGGCTGTGCATCGAATGTGACGCCTGCGTCGACATCTGCCCGATGGACTGCATTTCTTTCACCGGGAATGGCGAGGAAGACGAGTTGCGCCCGCGCCTGCGCGTGCCGGCCCTCAATCTCGACCAGGACCTCTACGTCTCCGGCGCCCTCAATACCGGCCGCGTGATGGTCAAGGATGAGGACGTCTGTCTGCATTGCGGCCTTTGCGCCGAGCGCTGTCCCACCGGAGCCTGGGACATGCAGAAATTTCTCCTGGACATGGCTCAAGCCGGGCCCGCCTGCCGGAAGCAAGCCGCATGACCGCCATTCACAGCATCAACGACTTCGTGGTCAAGTTCGCCAACGTCAACGGCTCGGGCTCGGCCAGCGCCAATCGTCTGTTCGCAAAATCGATCCTGCGCATGGGCGTGCCGGTCAGCTGCCGCAACATCTTTCCATCCAACATCCAGGGCTTGCCGACTTGGTACGAGGTGCGCCTTTCCAAGGACGGCTATCTCGGCAGGCGCGGCGGCGTCGACCTCATGGTCGCGATGAACCCGCAGACCTGGGACAGGGACATGGCCGGCATCGAGCCTGGTGGCTACGTCCTCTACGACAATTCCAAGCCCTTGCCGGCGAGCAAGTTCCGGGACGACATCACCGCGCTCGGCGTTCCGTTTACCGGGATCTGCAACAAGCGCTATCAGGAAACCAGGCTTCGCCAGCTATTCAAGAACATCATCTATGTCGGCGCGTTGGCCGCCCTCCTGGACATTGATATCGAGGTGATCGAGACGCTGATCGGCGAGCAGTTCAAAGGCAAGGACAAGTTGATCCAGCCCAATGTCGAAGCGCTCCATGTGGGCAGGGACTACGCGGCCGAACATCTCCCCTGCCCTCTCGGCCTCAAGGTCGAGCGCGCCGACGCGGTCGGCGATCGCATCTTCATCGACGGCAACAACGCAGCCGCGTTGGGCGCGGTTTATGGCGGGGCGACGGTGGCGGCCTGGTATCCGATTACGCCGTCGAGCTCGCTTGCCGAATCCTTCGAGCGTCATTGCAACAAGCTGCGGATCGATCCCGAAACCGGCGAGAAGCGCTTTGCCGTGATCCAGGCGGAAGACGAGCTCGCCTCGATCGGCATGGTGATTGGCGCCGGTTGGAATGGTGCCCGCGCGTTTACCGCCACTTCGGGGCCAGGCGTGTCGCTCATGCAGGAATTTCTCGGCCTTGCCTATTTCGCCGAGGTGCCGACCGTTTTGTTCGACATCCAGCGCGGCGGTCCGTCCACCGGCATGCCGACCCGCACGCAGCAGTCGGATCTTTTGATCAGCGCCTATGCCTCCCATGGCGATACCAAGCAGATCGTGCTGCTGCCGGAAGATCCGCGCGAGTGTTTCGACTTCGCCGCCGACGCCTTCGATCTCGCCGATCGGCTGCAGACCCCGATCTTCGTTCTGTCGGATCTCGACATCGGCATGAACGAATGGCTGTGCGAGCCGCTCACCTGGGACGACGATCGACGCATGGACCGCGGCAAGGTGATGACCAGGGAGATGCTGGACGAGGCCGACGTCTTCGGCCGCTATCTCGACGTCGACGGCGACGGCATTCCCTATCGCACCTACCCCGGCACGCACCCGACCAAAGGCGCCTATTTCACCCGCGGCACCAGCCGCGATCGCTACGCGCGCTACAGCGAGGAGGGCTCCGTCTACATCGACAATATGGAGCGCCTCGAAAAGAAATTCGAATCCGCCAAGGAGCTGGTGCCGAAGCCGGTTCTCAGGCGCACCGACGCCTCGACACGCTTTGGGGTCATCTATTACGGCTCGACCAGCCCCGCCATGGACGAAGCGCTGGACCTGCTGCGCGAGGGGGATATCGAGGTCGACACGCTGCGCATTCGCGCTTTTCCGTTCCACGAGATGGTCAAGGCATTCGTCGCCCAGCACGAGATGGTGTTCGTGGTCGAGCAGAACCGGGACGCCCAGATGAAGACGCTCCTGGTCAGCGAAGAGGCGATCGATCCGGCAAAGCTGGTCTCGATCCTTCATTTTGACGGCACGCCGATCACCGCCCGTTTCATCGCTGATCATATCGCCAAGCGGCTCGAGCGCCGAAAGGTCGTGCCCATCCGGGGGGTCGCATCGTGACCTATATCCCCAAGCCCGAACTCAAGCATCCGCGCCTGCCGACCAATGATCAGGGTTATACCCGGCGGGACTACGAGGGCACGGTGTCGACGCTCTGCGCCGGCTGCGGCCATGACAGCATCAGCGCCGCCATCGTTCAGGCCTGCTTCGAGCTTAGCCTGCCGCCCTATCGCATCGCCAAGCTCTCGGGCATCGGCTGCTCCTCCAAGACGCCGACCTATTTCCTCGCCGCCGCCCACGGCTTCAACAGCGTGCACGGGCGCATGCCTTCGGTGGCGACCGGCGCCAATCTGGCCAATCGCGACCTCATCTATCTCGGTGTTTCCGGCGACGGCGACAGCGCCTCGATCGGGCTTGGCCAGTTCTCTCACGCCGTGCGCCGTGGCGTCGACATGCTCTACATGGTCGAGAATAACGGCGTGTACGGCCTGACCAAGGGCCAGTTCTCGGCGACCTCGGACAGGGGATCGGTCAGCAAGAAGGGGATCGAGAATCACGACGAGCCGATCGATCTCGCAGCCCTAGCACTCCAGCTCGGCGCCACCTTCGTCGCCCGCAGCTTTTCCGGCGACAAGGCCCAGCTGGTGCCGCTGATCAAGGCGGCGATCAACCATCGAGGGGCGGCGGTGATCGACTGCATCAGTCCCTGCATCGCCTTCAACAACCATGAGGGCTCGACCAAGAGCTTCGACTACATCCGCGCCCACAACGAGGCGGTCAACGCCCTCGACGTCTTCCCCGAACGCACGACGATCGGCGCCGACTATCGGCCGGGCGAGGCGGTCGACATCACCCAGCATGACGGCTCGGTGCTGAGGCTGCGCAAGCTGGCGGACGACTACGATCCCCATGATCGGATCGCCGCCATCCGCTATCTGGCCGAGCAAAAGGCAAAGGGCGAGATCGTCACCGGCCTTCTGTTCGTGGACGCCGATGCCGACGACCTGCACGCCGCTCTCGGTACGGTCAAAACACCGCTTAACCAGCTAAGCGACCCCGAACTTTGCCCGGGCAGCGAGGCCCTTCATCGGCTCAACGCATCACTCCGCTAGTGGTGCGGCCACTCCGCAAGTGGCGCGGCCACCTCGTTGACTTGGACCTCGGCGGGGTGTGACGCATCGGGTGGTCGGGGGGCTTTTCGCTCCCGTTCCGTCAGGGTCCGACGCGCAGACGGGTCGCGATCAGGAGATCGTTGCGAACGGTCTTGACCCCTGGGATCTTGCGGATCAATTCCTCCGTCTCGGCGCTGATGTCGTCATTGTCGACCATCCCGGTCATCACCACCTCGCCGCTGCCCGGCTTGATGGCGACATCGAACAGGGAGTCGAGCCGCTTGGTGCCGGCATGGCTCTTGAGCGTAGCGCGGATCGCGGCTTCGAGCTTCAAATCGGCTAGCTGCGATCTCGATTCTTCGGTCTCGGCAAAGGCCGGATCGCGCACCAGCTGCTTCATCATGGCAACGCCCGCCGCCACCGGAACCTGCGCGCTGTTGATCACGAGGTCATAGTGCAGCGGGTTTTGCCAATCGGCATGGCCGAGCTGGGTCATCGTCCGTGTGTGCGCGGCATCGTTCTTTTCGATCTCACGGCGGGCCGCCGCCTGATCATCGATGCCGATCCGATCCATCATGACTTCTGCGCGCTTCGCCATCGGTGCGCACACACGGACCGAGAGAACATGGGCTATCGGTCGAAGCAAATGCGCCGCACCCCAGCCACGGATCACGACGTTGCCTTTGGCGGCGAGTTCGAAAATTTCCTCGGCGGTGAACAGGGATACGCTCTTGCGGTCGAGCTTCCAGCGTTCGAGCAGCCCAGCGTCACCTTCGAGGAAACGGTTCACCGAACTGGCGCCGACATGCATCTTGTCGGCGACATGATCCACCACTTCATGCTGGACCATGGCGAGCCCGAGCTCTTCGGCAAGCCCCAAAGCCATGTCCCGGCCCAAGGAGCCCATCTCCCGCGTCATGGCAATTACCGGCATTGGTCGTCTCCTGCTTGCCTCAACGGCTTGGCCTGTTTGTTGCCGATCGGCTGAGCAAGCCATGCCGATCGGCATGGCCTCATGCTAATCCTCTCTGGCCAATTATGCCATCTTGTCGACGCTATCAGCGGCAGCTCGAGCTGCCGCGCATGTCCCTCTTAGGCCGGACATCGTTCGGTCAATTTCCCGATTGAGAGCCTTGCCAGCGGCGTTTGTCAGGTCGTCAATTGATCTGGATTAATTTTCGTTCTGCCATTTTAGTTTAAATAAAGCATAATTCCGTTGGAAACGTCTCCGACAAGGATAACCGGGAGGGAGCGGTTGCGCAGAGCATGCACACTCGAGCGTTAAGCAAGATGACCGCGGAAGAGGCTGAGGATAACCTTCTCCCTCCAGAGACGAGGCAATCGGCCACGACCGCCGATCGCGCATCGGCTGCGGCAACCAAGTCTCGGAAAAAGGCATCGAAGGCCGCCGATCAGACCGCGCATGCCGCGCAATCCGTTGCCGACACCAAAGCCGCGACCAAGGCGACGCTGGCCGAAGCGAAGCGCGAGCACCCGCGAACGGCGCTGAGCCGCGCCATCACGACCGCGGACAAGGAAGCCAAAGCCGCGAAAAAGGCGGCGGCCGCAGCTGAAAACATGGCGGTGCGCGCGGCGACGCTGGCAGCGGAGAGCGAAGTGGCGGCCGCGACGGCGCGCGCGGCCGAGACGGCGGCGATCAAAGCGACGGCCAAGGCCAAAGGCGCCGAGATCGAGGTCGCGCAAATGGAACGTTCAGAGAAACCGACATTGCAGGCAATGAAAACCGCCAGACATCGCCTCGCCAGGCTGGCCAAGGACGCGGAGGCGAAGGAGGCCGAGGCCGAGGCTGAAGCCTTGAAGGTCGCCGCCCTGGCCAGCGAAGCCAAGGCCGAAGCGACATCCGCCATGCAAAAGGTCGAGGAGACCGCACGAGCGGTCAAGAGAACGGAGCTGGCCGCGCGCAAAGCCGAGCAGGCGATCAGCCGCGGCCATGATCGTGCGGAACGCTCGCTGCACGTGGCCCAGGAATCCGTGGACAAGGCGCGCTCGGTCACCGAGGCTGCGGTCAGTGATACGCGTGCTTCGGCCAAGGCCGCCAAAAAGCTGGAGGCCGCAGCCGCGCAAGCCCATGCCGACGCCGCCGCGGCCTCGAAGGTCGAAGCGGAGCACGCCGCCGAAAGGGCCAAGCAGGCGGCGGAGAAGGCCGCGCGCTCCGAGGCCGAGACCGGGAAGAATCTAAGAGCACCGGAGCTTTATCTGAACCGTGAGCTCACCTGGCTCAACTTCAATAAGCGCGTGCTGCATGAAGCCGAGGACCGTCGCACCCCGCTGCTCGAGCGGATGAAGTTTCTGGCGATCGTCGGCAGCAATCTCGATGAGTTTTTCATGAAGCGCATCGGCGGTCTCAAGCAGCAGGTCGGCGCGGGAATCAACGAACTGACGGTCGACGGTCGCAGCCCGCAAGGTCAGATCCGCGACGCGGTCGCTTTGGTGCGCGACATTCAGGCGAATGCCCGGCGCATCTTCCTCGATCTCAAGCAGGAGTTGCGCAGACACGCCATCGCCATCGTCGACTACGCCGAACTTCTGGAGGAAGAGCAAGCGGGGGTGCGCGCCTATTATCTCGAGAACATCTTTCCGCTGGTGACCCCGCTCGCCATGGACCCCGCCCATCCGTTTCCGCACATCTCGAATCTCTCCTTGAACCTCTTGGTCACGCTGCGCGCGCCGGAGGAAACCACGCCGATCCTGGCTAGGGTCAAGGTGCCGACGGGACATGCCGTGCCGCGTCTCATTCCGGTCGGCTCGGCCAACAAGTTCGTGCTGCTCGAAGACATCATGGCCAACAATCTCGACGTCGTTTTCCCAGACGTCGAGGTGATGAGCTGCGAAGTGTTCAGGGTCACCCGCAACGCCAATACCGAGGTCGAGGAAGACGCCGCCGACGATCTCATGGAGATGATCGAGAGCGAAGTTCGTGATCGCAAATTCGCGCCGATCGTCCGGCTCGAGACCATGAGAGGCATCGAGCCGCTGCATCGCGGCATGCTCGCCGCCGAGTTGGGACTGGACGAGGACGAGGACGTTTTCGAGAGCGACGTCATGCTCGGCATGCGCGATCTGTTCGAGGTCGTCTCGATCAATATCGCCCAACTGCATGATCCCGACCACCACGGCATCGATCATGTCGAACTCGACGGCGAGTCGAACATCTTTCACGCCATCCGCAACAAGGGGCCGTTCCTGCTCCATCACCCCTATGAGTCGTTCAACACCTCGGTGGTGCGATTCGTTCGCGAGGCCTGTCGCGATCCCAAAGTGATGGCGATCAAGATGACGCTCTATCGGACGACCGCCGGCACCGGCATCGTCGACTACCTGATCGAGGCGGCGCGCAACGGCAAGCAGGTGGCGGTCGCGGTCGAGCTCAAAGCGCGCTTCGACGAGGCCGCCAACATCAACTGGGCGACCCGCCTCGAAGAGGTGGGCATTCATGTCACCTATGGGGTGGTCGGCCTCAAGACCCATTCCAAGCTGGTTTTGGTGATCCGGCGGGATTTCAATGGCTTGCGCCACTATGCGCATATCGGCACCGGTAACTACCATGCCGGCACGGCGCGCCTCTATGCGGATTTCGGATTGCTGACCTGTGACCAGCAGATCGGCGCCGATTTGGTCGAGTTTTTCAACTTCCTCACATCCGGCTGTCAGCCGCACCGGCGCTATTCGAAGATCCTGGTGTCGCCGCGCAGCATGAAGACCCAGCTTCTGAGCAAGATCGATCGCGAAATCTCCAAGAACAAACCGAGCTCGCCCGGCCTGATTCGCCTGAAGACCAACGCGCTGGAGGATCCGGATATCACCGAAGCCCTTTATCGGGCCTCGCGCGTCGGGGTGAAGGTCGAGCTGATCGTGCGCGACACCTGCCGCCTGCGCCCGGGCATTCCCGGTCTGTCCGACAACGTCACGGTGATCAGCGTGGTCGGCCGCTTTCTCGAACATGCTCGCGTCTATTACTTCCAAAATGGCGGCGACGAGGAGTTCTACATCGGCTCGGCCGACCTGATGATGCGTAATCTCGAAAGTCGCGCAGAGGTGATCGTCGCCGTCGAGGACGAGCCGTTGCGCGAAGAGCTGCGCCGATGCCTCGATGTCCAGCTGAACGATCAGAGAAGTGCTTGGGACATGCTTGCCGATGGCACCTACGTGCAACGGCAGCCGCGGCGCGACCAGGACAGCCGTGGATGTCAGCAGGTGATGATCGATGATGCGGAGAGGCGGCAAAAGGAGGCGCATAGGACAAAGCTGCTCAGACCGAGGGCCATAGCCAGACGAAGCACGAGGTGATCGACTTGCCGTGGGATTGCGAATAGGGCGCATTGATGAGACAAAGACGGGATCTCTGTCGAAGGGGCCGTTGTTGCTGCTGATTGCCAGGCTAGTGGTACGACCACATCGATTGATTCATTTGGCGAGGAGTGCAACGCTTTGATTCCATATCCAATGGCGACACTGTGCATCGACCGAATGATCTGGTCATACCGCTAGAAAAATGATCGCCGAGTCGGACCTGCAGCTGGCGCCGATTGAAGAACTTCAGGACATCCACGGTGTGCCCTTTCCCGAGGAACCGAAATTTCGCCAGTTCCTGATCACCGGCCCGCCCGGAGCGGGCAAGAGCACCCTGGTCGGCAGGATGCGCGGCTGGCCCTATGAAGGCTATGTCGATCTTTCCGTGCCCAATTGGTGGCGCGTCCAGACCCTGACCTTCAGGCCGCGCGAAATCCATCTGGGCGCGCCGTTCAAAGGACGCCAGGACGCGCTCTCCGTCCTCGACGACGAATGGGTGGAAAACTGTGGCAACTTGGCAATCGACTTCCGGCGGATCATGATTCCACCGGAAAAGACGTGGTTTTTCAGCACGGATTGGCGATCGCGTTACGTCTTCGAGTTCATCTTGCCGCCGAACGACAAAGTCTACGCCCATCGAATCGTACGCGCCAAAACCGGGCTGTTTCCGCGCGACCGGCACATCACGCCTGAGATCGTCGACCGTCAGGCAGCGTTCTATCGTTCGATCGCCTGGTATTTCTGGCGATCCGGGATGTATGTCTATGTGCGCACCGATCATGACGGGACGCCCATGAAGATCGTCAAGTGCCTCCGCGAGCCGGCGCTGTGATCGGCAGGGCCGACAAGATCGGGACCAGCCCAGCCGAGCAAGGCCAGGCCGCGCCGGTGGAGAAACCCACGCTGCTCGGGCGTGTCAGTCGATTGTTCAAAAGGGCGGCTCGAGACGAGGTGATCGTTCCGACGCCAGCACCGATCACGTTGTCCACCAATGTTCGACTGGCCTGGCAGGATCAGCCGTTCATGCTGAAGCTGGGCAATGCAGAGCTCGAGTTCCATCCCGATCTCGACATCAACGGCGATGCTCCCGGCGGCGTGCGTGAGTGGATCATCTATCCCTCGGGCGTCGTGGCCGCTGGCGCGCCGAAGTTCATCCGTATCAGCGCGCAAGAGACGGTGGTGCTCGGACGCCACTGCGATCTGCAGAGCCAGTTTTTTGGCTACGACCGATCGGTCGCTCAGCGGCATGCCAAGGTCGCCAACCGAAAGGGTGATCTGAAAATTCTGCCCATGGATCTGGATCGGTCGATCCAGCTCTCGGCGATCGAACCGCCGACCAACAGATGGGCGACGCGCCGCGAATGTTTGCTGCACCTGCCGAAGGTCATCGGCCGCCCATTCGCTCCTTTCGACGACGATGAAGCTCTCGATGCAATCCGCGAGGTCAACAAAATCGTCGCCACGGAGGTCTACCGAGATCTTGATGACGAAGGGAATCCCGGCGGCGTCATTCGCATTCCGAACAAGATGCCGGCGGTGATCATGGGCGATGTGCATGCGCGCGTCGACAATGTCTTGCGCGTCCTCACCGAGGACGGGGTGCTGGCGGCGCTGGAGCAGAGCAAGCTCTGTTTGGTGTTCCTAGGCGATCTGGTCCACAGCGAGGCGGACGGCGAGCTGGAGGACATGGACTCCTCGATCCTGGTCATGGATCTCTTTTGCATGCTGAAGCAGCGCTTTCCCAAGAGCGTCTTTTATATTCACGGCAATCACGAAAGCTTTTCCGCCGATATCGGCAAGGGCGGCGTGCCTCAGGCTCTGCTGTTCCGCAGGCATTTGAAGAAGCGACGTGGCAAGGCCTATCTCGCCGAGGTCGAGACGCTATTTGACCAGCTCGCCTACGTGATCCACGGGAACCGCTTCGCGGCTTGCCACGCAGCACCGGTCCGCTCCAAGGTCGATCGCCAGACTTTGGTGAACATTCGCCGCTATCCTGGCCTGCAATACGAGCTGACCTGGAACCGGCTGAGGCAGAGCAATCGGCCGGCCGGCTACGGCAAGGGCAGCGTCAAACGGTTCCGCCAGACCCTGGATCTGCCGAGACATGCAACGCTTGTCGTCGCGCATAATCCCCAATCGGCGGATGGCACGCTCTGGCTGAACGTCGGCGATATCGAAGGTCATCACATCGTCTACTCGGCCCGCACCAATCGGATCGCCTTGATGGTGATGAGCGGCGGCGAGGCGTG
>Ga0224508_10001655_pt1 | contig 19715 bp, 20 predicted proteins | sample SF_Jan12_sed_USG_4_FD_170157 | JGI IMG/M metagenome (GOLD analysis project Ga0224508, IMG submission 170157) | Sediment microbial communities from San Francisco Bay, California, United States - SF_Jan12_sed_USGS_21 | ecosystem: Environmental > Aquatic > Marine > Sediment | place: USA... | reverse complement strand
TGCATAGCCACCAGGTGCGCGCCAATTACGGCAGCCACTTCGCCTCCTCTTTCCGAATGACCCCCGAAAGCATCGTACTGCACACCGGTTCGATCGTATTCAATGGCGCCTTCGTCACGCTGATGCCCTGCTTTTTCCTCGGCGCGCGTTATATCCTGCATCCACATTTCGATGTCGAGGCAATGATCGAAACCGTGGCGCAGGAGAAGGTCACTCATATCATGATGGTGCCATCACAAATTATCGCGCTACTGCAAAGCCCGAATTTCATCGCCCAGAACATGCAGTCGATGGAAATGCTGCTGACCATAGGCGCACCGCTGCAACAACAGTATAAGGAAGCCGTCAACGCGGTGATTCCGGGCCGCTTTTACGAACTCTACGGGCTAACCGAGGGTTTCGTTACCATTCTCGACCGCAACGATTTCGATCGGCAACCGGGCTCGGTCGGCTGCCCGCCGCCGGGATACGATATCCGTATCGTCGACGACCACGGCGAGGACCTCGGGCCCGGGAAAATCGGCGAAATTGTCGGCCGAGGGCCGATACTTTCTTCGGGTTACTACCGCCAGCCCGAACTGACGCGCGAAACCTTTCGCGACGGCTGGCTGTTCAGCGGCGATCTCGGTTACCTCGACGACAGCGGATTTTTGTATCTCGCCGGCCGTAAAAAAGAGCTGATCATTTCCGGCGGCGTCAACGTTTACCCACAGGACATCGAGGAGGTCGCCAGCGCGCACCCCGAAGTGCTCGAAGTTGCCGTGTTCGGCATCGATTCGGACAAATGGGGAGAGTCACCGGTGGCGGCGGTGGTAATACAGCCCGGGGCGACATCGTCTGCGGGCGAGCTGAAACAGTGGATTAACGAACGCGTCGAGGCCCGCTTCCAGAAAGTATCGGATGTCGTCATCGTCGAACAAATGCCGCGCAACGTCGCCGGTAAAACCCTGAAACACGAACTCAAGGAAAACTATCTTGCAAATCAAAAATAATACCTTTGTCGTCACCGGCGCCGCACAGGGCCTGGGCGAAGCCATCAGCCTGTCGCTGGCGGAACACGGCGCCAGGCTCGCGCTGCTCGACGTTAACGCCGAGCGTCTCGACCAGGCGCTCGATGCCTGCAAGCAGGCCGGCGCCGCCGATTGCTTCGCTTTCACCTGCGACGTCGCCGACGAAACCAGCGTGCGCCGCTGTTTCGTCTCGATCGAGGAGCACCTGGGAGCGATTTCCGGACTGGTCAACAACGCCGGCATTCTGCGCGACGGCATGCTGGTCAAGGTCAAGGATGGCGAAATTGTCGATCGCATGTCGCTCGAGCAGTGGCAATCGGTGATCGACATCAACCTCACCGGGGTATTCCTGTGCGGGCGCGAGGCGGCTACCAGCATGATCCGCAGCGGCAAGGGCGGCGTGATCATCAACATCTCCAGCATCAGCCGCCACGGCAACCCGGGGCAGTCGAACTATGCCGCCGCCAAGGCCGGCGTGACCGGACTGTGCTCGACCTGGGCGCAGGAGCTGGCGCGTTACAACATCCGCAGCGCGGCGATCGCACCGGGCGTATTCGAAACAGAGATGGTCGCCTCGCTCAAACCCGAGGCCCACGAACGCCTCGCTAACCTGGTCGCGCTCAGGCGCACCGGCGCGGTCGAGGAACTGGCGCATGCGGTGGAGTTCATTATAGAGAACGATTACTTCAGCGGCCGAATCCTCGAGCTCGACGGCGGCATGCGCTTTTAATTTAGCTCAGTCATTCAGGGTCAGAGTAAAAACTTCACTCTGATCCGGAGGTGTTAAACACCGCGGCAGCGTTTAATTTGCGCCGATCGCGAGCATGTGTTTCATACCGGCTTCGAAATGACCCGGTATATTGCAGGCAAACACAACCGTGTCCTTGCCCATGAATTGCCACAACAGCCGCGCCTGCTCACCGGGTCCGAGCGAAACCGTATTCGGATCCTGGTGTTTCATATCCGGCATCTTGCGCATCATTTCGGCATGCTTGACCTGATCCTCGGCGTTGCCAATCGAAAACTCGTGCGCAAGTTGCCCATCGTTGCGCACGATGAATTCAATGGTTTGGCCATGCCGCAATGATTCCAGTCTCGGTTCGAACGTAAAACGCATATTATCGGTCATCGAGACGCGAATCTGACGATCGGGCCTGCCATGTCCCGGCTTGCCGACGCTAAAAGTTTCATTTCCATGGCTATGGTCGTCACTGCCGCTGGCCAGCGCTGCAGCAGGGAAAATTCCCAGCAACGCCAATAAGACTAATTTATTCATTTTAACTCTCCTGCTTCGCAATAAGGATGCAATCATCGTAAGCGCGCGCAATCCGAACGCGGCTTATTGCAACAGAAACGGGATCAATTCCTGGTAGGGACGGTAACCCTCGATTTTTTCACCGCCGCTGGTAAACAACGCCGGGGTACCGCTAATGCCGACCTGGTTACCGGCCCGGTAGCCACGCTCGACAATGGCCGAGCGGGTGCAGTCGCCGGGCGGCAGATCGTCGAAGCGATTGTTCTTGGCGTCGGTCATTGCCTGGTTGCGATCGTCGGCGCACCACACCGACTTCAGCGTCTGATAGCCCGGCCCGCTGGACCCGCCCCGTGGATACGGCAGGTAACGAACCCTGATACCCGCCGCCTGCAGCTTGTCGATTTCGCCGTGCAGCTTCTGGCAATAGGGGCAGGAGGTATCGGTAAACACGTCGAGCGTGGCCCTGGTCTCGCCGTCGGCTTCGAAAACCACGAGGTCCTCGTCGCGAAAAGCCGAGAGCAGCGCGACAACGCCGGTGCGGCGCGCGATTTCGGTCAGATTATGTCCGTTCTCGAGGTTGACGAGATCGCCCATCAGCGCGTATTTGCCACCGTCGAGCAGGTAAACATAGCGATTACCGATTTGCACCTGCCAGACATCCTCGATCCCGGTTTCGCTGATGTCATCGAGTTTCGCGTTACCGATGCGCTGGCTCAGCAACCGGGTCAGCGGGCGTTTCGCGGCGACGACAATATCGGATAGCGACGGCAAATCGGCAACTTCGAAGTTGCCTGCCCACTTGCGGTAAATCTCCTCGGGCCACTTCGACTGAAAAAAAGCGATCGCGCTGTCGATATCTTCGGCATTCAATCGATCCGCGAAAGCCGGCATGACGCCACCGAGCGGCTTGCCGCCTTCGCGAACGGTTCTGCGCAAAAGCGCCAGATCATGATGCCAGGCGTGCGCGCTGCCATTTAGCGGCGGCGGCGGGAAATTGCCGTTGGCATCGCGCTGCTTCCAGTTTGCGGTCGCTTCCGCATTCGGCCCGTGACAGGCAGCGCAATTCTCGCGGAAGATCACTTCGCCGCGTTCAACCTGCTGGCTGTTGTACCAGCGATCGCCCTCAGCCGCGTAGGAATTAGCCGTTAAAGCCAGTAACGCCAGAAGAAATAGAATTCTGCTTTTCATAAGTTCTACCTCGTTAATAAAGTTTTTTCTGTCGCTGGTAGTAGCGAACAAAGGGTATGACGCTATCCATCTTCTTCGGCGTCATACCTTCCACCGGTTTCATATCGCCGAAATTCCAGTGGTGCTGTTTCGTGCCCTGCAGCACGGCGCGATAAAACGCCTTGTCGCCATGGTGCGAGGGTTTGTAAAACGGGTGGATTAGCGGCGGCCCCTGATCGCTGCCGTCGAGCTGCAAGCCGTGGCAGCTACTACAGTATTTTTCGTAGAGCAGCTGCCCTCTCGCCATTTCAAAAGGAATTTCGACCTCGTCGGCGGCGCTGACAGTCGCAGCGGCGGAAACCGCGGATAACACGGCGCTGATTAACAGTAATTTATTTGTTTCCATGAATTCACCTGGGTAAAGATTTTAAGAATGCGCTTTTAAACGCTCGAAACCTTTGTTCAGGTGATAGGCGGTCGGTATATCGAAAATACGAGTTGGGAAAAGAATCGAGGCTCGGGTAGATCGAGACGGATTACGGCCGTGGCCACGGGATAAGGCTCGACGGCGGCCGCAGGTAAGCTACAACCGAACCCGCAATGCCCGCTGACAGACAGACAGATTTCACCGTCACAGGCATCCTTGCCGCTGCCTGCATGCTTGTCGCACCCACCGCAACCGTCCGCCATGAGATCGACGTGATCGCCATTCGCGGCATAGCCGCTGCCGAGTGGCAGCACCCCGAGACACAGGATTAACAGGTAATGGATGGCGCGAATTCTCAATGCGATGTCCGCGTAATTTTCCGTTTGTATTGAATCATGGAACTTCAGACTAAAAGAATCTAGCACAGTTCCACGCATAGGGATAATCACGGAGCAAAAACAATCTCCATTCAATTCGACACCGGGTTCGAATCGAATGAGCCCGGTTTTCTAGATTTCCGAGAATTCACCGACCTGGTAAAACACCCTGCCCAACAGCGCATGATTGACGTTCAGCGAAAACCGGAACCGGCCTGCGTTCAGCGCCTGCTGCTTGACGATAGTCTTGCCGGGGGTGAGCAACGAAGGTATGGCAACTTTGAGATCGCCCAGTTGCCAGAAGAATCGTTTGCTTTCAAATACGATTGCCCGGTCTTGTTCGTACACCGAAAGATGCATGCCAAAACCGAAGCCGACAACTTCGACCATCCCGGTTTTCGGCAGAATGCATTTCGTGGATCGGACCCGGTTCATCTTTTTCCCCGCGTAATGGTAAAAGCGGTCCCAGGTCATGCCCTGTAATTTCCGGTCTGGATACACCCTGACTTCCATCGCCACGTTACGCTCGGAATACAACGCCAACGGAGTGCCGATCAGTCGGCATAGTTGCGCCAGCAGCTTACCCGCGAAGGACAGGTACACCACGGACATTATCCCGCGATAGGTAACGCAGCGGTGCGCATTGGCCAGCGAGAAGCGCTTTTGAATATCCGGATGCAAACGGCCCCAGTCGCGCTCACCGATTAATTTGCGGTAGTCAATTTCGAGCGGCCACTCGACTGAGGGAGGGTTCCTAGACATGATCGATCTGCTTCTGGTAAATCCCCCAACGCGCGGCAACCTGCAAAAACTCATCCAGTGTAAACAGCCCCAGGCAGGGCATGGCGCCGTATCGACACTCACCCGCCTCGATTTTGCCGATCATCAGTTCCGCCGCGATGGTCGGGATGTTCGGGCCGGTCCCGTTTTCGGCGACCAGCTGCCAGCAAATCCTGCGATCTTGACCGCTTGCAGCGATACCGCTCATTTCCACGAACATCGCGCCGCAATCGCTGCCCCAGGATAGAAACCAGTCGCTCATGCGGGTCAGCGGCGCGGCAAATCTCGCCCAGTTGCTGACCAGGCCAATACGGCTGAACAGCGACAGCACCCACAGCCCGAAATGCAGCACCGTCACTTCGAGCCCGGCCTGGAAACGCAGCGTTTGCAAATCCGGATACTGGGACGGAATCAGTTCGAGATCGGGGATATCGCAATTTCCCATCCAGCGTTTGCCGACCGGTTTGCCGAGATCAACGCGGCGCAAATCCTGCCAGCCGTACAGCGGACGCTGACAGCCATCGATCAAGCTGTCGAAAGCATGGCCGGTATAGGACAAAATCGAGGCTACCGTGGCCGCACCGCGTTCGGTTCGATTGCCGGGAGAAATACCGTAGTCGACCGCTTCCAGTTTCGCGAAGCGGGAAGAAAAGTGATCCAGCACCGCGCTGGTCAGTCCGGGCACCGTACTGGCGCCGGTGACCAGGCTTACCCGGTTACGCCGGGCCAGATTGTCCAGTGCCGCGGAAAAACCGCAGACAAATTTGCGATCATCGGCAAGATCGACATAATGAACCCCGTTTTCGGCACAGGCTCGGGCAACCCGGTAATTACCATCGCCGGTTTGAAGCTGAAACGGCCCTGAGGCGTTCACCACCAGGTCGAGTTCGAGCCGGCTGAAGATTTTTCCAAGGCCCGAGTCGATAACATCGAGACTAATGCCCCTTACCGATTTGCCGGTGGATTGCAGGCAGGCTTCGGTGAAAGCATCGAGCTTTGGTTGCGAGCGACCAGCGACAATGACTTCATGATCGTAGTGGGACAGCAGGCTGTGCACCAGGCGCTTGCCAAAGTTGCCGTAACCACCAATGACCAGGATATTCATATCATCCGCCGTTGCCCGACTTCCCTCTGCGAGACGGCACCAGTTTCGCTATGGTGGCGCCCATCTTCATCAGCGTAACCAGCGTGGATCGCGGCAGGCCCTTGATTTGATCGAACCATTCGGTCAAGGTCGAGACAAAGCTCAGCATCGCCTCGATTTTGTCCTTCACCTGTTGCGGCGTCTCCTTGTCTGCTTCCATTTCCAGAACGCATTGCCGCAGCAGCGTCAGCGTTGGTTCGAGTTCACGCTTTTTACGCTCCTCCATGATCGTCATCAGCATTTCCCAGGTATCGCCGCGCGCGACGAAGTAATCCCGCCGATCGCCCAGCACTGGCTCAACCGCAACCAGTCCCCAGGACTGCAATTCCTTGATGCTGGTACTCACGTTGGAGCGCGCAATCGACAGCATTTCGGCGATGTCTTCTGCGTTTAAGGCCTCAGGTGTCAGGTAGAGCAAGGCGTGAATTTGCGAGACGGTTCGATTGACGCCCCAGCGCGTACCCATTTCACCCCAGTGGAGGATGTATTTCTGCATTAACGGCGTTGGTTTCATTTCGTTCAGTTATTTCTGTATTTACAGAAATAACTGTAATAAAGAAAACGCCCTTTGTCAAATGCCCGGGACTTAACAACAGGCAGGGGTGTTCATGGCTTCTGGTTCCGAGCCGGATACCCGGCGCGCGGAAATTACCTGTTTTCGGTAGTTTCGATGTGTTCGCCGCAGTGGTTGCAGCGATACCTGACTTTAACAACGGTATGCATACTGGAGTGCTGATCATCCGAACCCGAATACATGTGTTGTTCGATGCTCTGGGGAATGGCCTCGACCTGCTGAAATTTTCCTTTCTTGCATACTGAACAACGCCCGGATTTCGTTAACTTCCGGTAAACCAGCCAGGCGGCAAGTAGCGTCAAAAGCGCCACAAAGAAATAGCCCGAATTGAGAAAATCGATAACGAAACCCGGCAAGATTACTCCTTACAGTGGTTTTTGCCTGATTAGATAAACAGTAATAGTCTTTACTCTGACCCGGATTTATCCGCAATTTCGTCGCTATCCGACCGCGGCAGTTTAATCGCTGCTGGCGAATCGTCGGCTGGCGGCTCCGGGGCAGGCGCTGGCTGCAGTGCGATCAGGTTGTCCGAGGTCTCCTTCATATGGCGCGACATCGCCGCGAAGTGCTCGGGAGCGCCGGTCAGCGAGTCGAGCTTTTGCGCCAGCGGGTCGAGATACTGTCGGTAGACGAACCACATTACGCCTATCAGGGCCAGCGCCAGCACGGCGATGAGAATTATGGTGTAGGTGGAGAACCGGATCAGCGCCGAGTCGAGAGCCGAATTCACCAGCTCCTTGGCGTTCGCGGTCGCCTGCGGCAGCGATTCGGTTATTGCGAATACACCGTCGCGCGCCGATTGCAGGCCGCTGGACAGGTCGGCAATCGGCTGGCGCGCCTCTCTGATCACCTGCGGCAATTGCTGGCTCAGGTTCTGCGCGGTTTGCGGTAGTTGCCTTGCCAGATCCGCGAGCGCCAGACTGGCCTGATCGACGCTCGAAACCGCTTTCAGCAGGATTTCCTTTTCCTCGGCGCTAAGTGCTTCGCTATCGGCGGAAAGCTGCTGGATTGCGAGCGCCAGCCTGTCGATCGAATCGGCCAGCGAGCCCGAGGCGATGACCAGCCCCTGGGTGTCGATTACGATGCGGTCGATATTCACCCGCATGTATTGCGCGGTCTCGGTCATTCCATCGACAGCGTTTTCGGCGGCAGCGGTTGGCATGACGTGGGCACTGACAATAAACAAAATCAGCGCAATCAATTTTTTCGGTTCCATGGTCGGCATCCCCGTCATCGTTAAGCCGGTCTAATCGAGCAGCAACTGTCCAATTGCAAAAAACCTCTTCTTGTCTCGCGGCGTTAACTGCGCGTACAGGGTCAGCAAATTCTGCATGTCTTCGGCCAGGTAAATCCCCGCTTCGGCGCCCGCGACGGGCGTGTCGATCCAGCCACGGCGCTGTCCGAGAAATTTCTCGCAGCGCCTTGCCATCAGATCGGGGATTTTGGTATAGGGATTATTGCGAAATTTACGCATGCGTTCGAGCGGTAATTTTATCTCCGCCAGGTACTCGGGCAGAACGCCTTCTTTCTCGGCCTGATCGAGTGCGTCGATGAACTTTCGATAGCGATTGGAGTGCATTTCCGCCGGCCGCGGGGCGCCGATACCGTAGGTAAGCCAGCCCGGGTCGATATTGAGCGCTTCGCAAAACTGCAGGGTTTCGTCGACGCCCGGGGTCGACAATCCGCTTTCATAATTGTGGATACGCCCGCCGCTCCAGCCGAGACGCTGGCTGAGCTCGCGGCTGTTGGTTTCCTTTGCCATCAGCCGCGCCTGGCGTATGCGCTTGCCGATCTTGAGGTAGTGCGGATTGCGTACCGACTTGTCTTTAGCCGGGGTAAGTTTCTTACTTTGCATGACGAATAGTATAACTAAATCCAAATTTCTTGGATACACCACTTGCAATATCCAAATTTTTGTCTATTATACGCTGCCACTGAATACCGGCGCATATGCGCCTGTTTAAACTGGAAAGAGAAATGACTTCATTACAGCCAGCGCAAATATCCACCTACCGGACAGGTTATAGAAGCCTGACGGGCGGCTGTGCGCATGACCGGAACGGGAAGCAAGCCGGTTTCGTGGCGCTTGATCTCCGCCCCGAAGGCAATCTGACAGGAATTGGTATGCGGTAACCCCCGTCTCTATCCGGGAGGTTGCTGCAACACAGGCACCTCCCGAGAATCTTCCGAGAACCCCGGTTGGTGTCTTCAAAACGCATCACCGGGGTTTTTGCGTTTTACGACTGATAAAAAGACCCCCGCGCTGACCTCGTTCGGCAGCGTGTAGCTCTTTAACAATCTGGAATACTGAATTGGCTATCGCTAGGGAGCGATGGCCGGTAGGCCGCTCCCGTGGACCCGAGGGAGTGACTGCTTGGCGTATCGGGTCAGCGGGATGGGTGAGCCGGAGACCCGAAAGCGTAGCCGGCAGCGTCAGAGAATTTCGTGGTCTGGCACGGATAAATCGCGCAAGCGTTGAAAGGGGGAAATCCTTCAGTACCCCGCCCGGCAACGGGTCGACCCAGAAAAACCTCGTCCCCTCGCCTTCAGCTCGGCTGGAGGTAGCGATCAACAGGCGCCAGGGATAAGGGGGAGCGCTTTCAGTCCGAGTTTCCCAGACAAGGGCGGAGTGCAGTTCCAGGGGCGCGGAGTGTCGCGAGGTACCCCGCATCCTGAAGGACATTTTGTGGCCGTTAGCAACGGCTGCTCTTTTCAAGGGAAGCGCCGCGTACTCTCGTTGCGTCCACCACTTTTATCCGAGAGCGGTATCTCGTAAACACCGCCGATCACTTTTCATTAAACTGAAGCCACAGGAGGTTAATCATGATCAAGATGAAAATGACCAAGGGAAATTCGCCGGTACTGGTCTGGACCGACGACGTTGAATCATCCGCGCATGATCAACTATCACGCATGGCGAATCTTTCGATCGTGCACAGCCACATCGCAGTCATGCCCGATGTCCACATGGGCAAGGGCGCCACCGTCGGCTCGGTCATCCCGACCCGGGAAGCGATCATCCCGGCAGCGGTCGGCGTCGATATCGGTTGCGGCATGTGCGCGCTGCGTACCTCGCTGCATGCCAACCTGCTGCCGGAGTCGCTGCGCCAGCTGCGTAACCAGATCGAACGCGACGTTCCGGTCGGTTTCGACATGCACAGCAACCGCCGAGCACGCTTCAAGGCGGCAGCCGCGGTCGAACCAGGACTCAAGCAGATCCTGGATCGACATCCCGGCATCGCTTCGAAGTCACGCAACAAGGATGCCTGGGCGCGCCAGATCGGCACCCTGGGTGGTGGTAACCACTTCATCGAGCTGTGCCTGGACGAAGAAGACCGCGTCTGGGTCATGCTGCACTCCGGCAGCCGCGGCATCGGTAACAAAATCGGCCAGTACTTTATCGAAAAGGCAAAGGAGGTGATCGCTAAAACCGATGTTCAACTGCCGGACAGGGATCTGGCTTACCTGGTCGAGGGAAGCGGCCTGTTCGCCGACTACTGGCAGGCACTGACCTGGGCGCAGGAGTACGCGGCCCGCAACCGGCAGGAAATGCTGGATATAGTGCTCGAAGCGCTGGCAAGACATTTGCCGCCGTTCGAGCTCGATGAAGCAGCCATCAACTGCCATCACAACTACGCGGCCAGGGAAGTCCACGACGGCACCGAAATCTACGTTACCCGCAAGGGCGCGATTCGTGCCGGCGCCGGAGAACTGGGAATCATTCCCGGCTCGATGGGTGCGAGGTCTTACATCGTTCGCGGCAAGGGCAACGAGAAATCGTTCTGTTCCTGCGCGCACGGTGCGGGACGACGCATGTCGCGTAGTGCCGCAAGGAAGCGCTTTACCCGGGACGATCTGGAGATCCAGACCGAGGGCGTCGAATGCCGCAAGGACAAGGGCGTCATCGACGAAATCCCGGGTGCCTACAAGGACATCGATCAGGTTATGAAAAACCAGGTCGACCTGGTCGAAACCGTGCATACACTGAAGCAGGTGCTGTGCGTTAAAGGCTGACCGGGGTCCTGGAGCCGGGCGGGGATCCGCCTGTCCGGCTCATTTCTCAACGATTCAGTATTCCAGATTGTTAAAGAACTTAAGGCCGCGCTGGCTGGCGCGAATGCAATCGGAGAGAAACAATGTCAATCGTATGTGCAGTAAGGAAAAACAATGAAATCGCGATTTCAGCCGATTCGCTGACTTCCTATGGCGCGCTGCGGGCTTCGTCCAGACACCTGAAAAACTCGGGCAAACTGTACAAGGTCAACGGCAGCGTCATCGGTATCGTCGGCTGGAGCGCCGTTAGCGGCATTATCGAACACCTGATCCTGCGGGATAAAAAGATTTTCCAGCTGGGCGGACGCATGGAAATCATGTCGACCCTGCTGGAGTTACACGAAAGAATGAAAGACGACTACTTCCTGAAAACCTTCGAAGACAGGGATCAGCCGGTAGAATCTATTCAACTGCAGGCACTGGTGGTGAACCGCGAGGGGTTGTTTGAAATCAACAGCTACCGCGAAGTAAATGAGTACCTGACTTTTTGGGCGATGGGTTCCGGAAAGCGCCTGGCGCTCGGCGCAATGCACGCATTGTATGACCAGGGCATGTCGGCAAAAGCAGTTGCGGAAGCCGGCGTGCGGGCAGCCTCGGAGTTCGACGACAGCTGCAGCCTGCCGCTGAAATCCCGCGTAATCCGCGACAGCGAACTGAAAGCGGTAGTGGCTTGATGCCTAACGGCATCGAGTGATTCCAGGTCAGAGTAAAAAGTGATTTTTGCTCTGATCCCAATCTAACTTGAGCAACGGCATTACAATGCAACCGATGGAATACGACAACCGGATGACGGTGCAATTGGTTCAGGATGGCGCCGTGATATTCAACTCCACCCGCCACAGCAGCTTGATGAAAAAATACGCAGCATAAAAAAAGCCCAGCGGAAAGACGATGGTTTTGAGCAGATAGATCGCAACCAGGTTGATGAAGTTTTCAATGCCGGCGCTGATTTTGCGCTCGAGTTCGTCGAGACTCAGACTGCGCCAGAAAGCGATCGCCGATTCGCGGATGCTATCGGTGTCGAATTCGTCATCGGATTCGATGCCGATGATGTTCGACTGGAAGTTTTCGATGCCGGCACCGTTGGCCTGCAGCTGTTGATCGAGGAACAGGTAGTCGACACCGCTGTTGAGCGCGACCGCAAGGCCAAGCGCAAAACGGATGAATATCACCACCAGGAAAGCCCTGAACACGGGGGCCTGCGCGCGCGGCGATGCGTAAAACAGCAATAGCAGAGCGCTTATACCCAGCACCGCGACGAGGTAGAGGAATAATTCGTGCGAGGCCAGCAACAGCAATACTTTTTGCGCCGCCAGCGAGGCCAGCACCCAGGTCATAACAGTAGAAAAACGTTCGATCATGTCATTCAGCGGATCGAGTATTTCGCCAATCGTCATCGAGCCGGAGACGACGCCGATACCGGCTTCGACCTCGCTGCTTTGCATCATCGAAACCAGCGCATTAATACCGCGCGCGGTGGCGTAAGTCAGCGCCGCGTTCTTGATCGAATTGGTGGTGTAATCGTCGACATAGTCGTCGAGTACGCGCGCGCTCGACAAACCGACCATCAGCACGATGAAAATCGAAACCAGCGCCCTGCTGCTAGCCTGCATTTCTCATCGATCTCCGTAAACTTCGTCCGTGCGCGCGGCCATGATCAGGTCGTTCTTGTGCAGCCCCCTGATTTTGTGGCTCCACCAGGTAACGGTCACCCTGCCCCACTCGGTAAGAATCGCCGGGTGATGCCCTTCGACCTCGGCGATATCGCCGACGCGATTGGAAAACGCCATCGCATGCTCGAAATTACTGAAATCGAATTCCCGCTGCAGCTGCATGATGTCGTCGACCACGATCACGCTCCAGTCGGGAATCTGCGGCATCAATTGCCTCAAATCCTCATCGCTGATTTTCGGCGCATCGGCGCGGCAGGCTTCGCAACTTTGCCGGTTGAGACTTTCCATGGCATATCTCGCTATTCAATGAGTTGTATCAGCTTATATTAAAGCCCGCACATGCATTAGCAAGTCTGTTGTCGGCGTAAGCCCGATATCGACGGTCAGCTATCACGCCGATTTCAATCTGCGGGCGCGGCCTTTGGCAGACTCAGGTGCAGCAACAGGTATCCGGCGATCGCGGCCAGGATCGAGCCGACCAGAATGCCCAGCCGATCGCCGGCAAAATAATCTCCGCTGCCGTGCTCGAAGGCGAGGCCTGCGATAAACAGGCTCATGGTAAAACCGATCCCGCAGGCAAAGGCGACGCCAGTTAGCTGACCCCAGTTAACCCGGGGCGGCAGCGCCACCAGGCGCAATCCCAGCGCAAGACCGACAAACAGCATAATGCCGACCGGCTTGCCGACCAGCAGTCCCAGAATCACGCCCAGCGTTACCGGATGCGTCAGATCGGTAATCTCCATGCCGCCGAGCGACAGGCCGGCATTGGCAAACGCAAAAATCGGTAAAATCGCGAAAGCGACCGGTCCGTGCAGATCGTGCTCGAGCCTGGTCAAAGGCGAAGCGCCCTGCGGGTCGCGCATCGGAACACAAAATGCAATCAGCACGCCTGCCAGGGTTGCGTGCACGCCCGACTTCAACACCGCGATCCAGAGCACGATTCCGAGCAGAATATAGGCAGAAGTCCGCGTCACGCCGATCCGGTTCATGATGATTCCGGCAGCGAGCGCAGCCGCGCCGATATACAGCGCGGCCAGCGAAAGGTCGGCCGAGTAAAACAGCGCGATAATAACGATCGCCGCCAGATCGTCGAATATGGCGAGCGTCAGCAGAAACACCTTGAGCGCGACCGGCACGCGCGAACCGAAGACGCCGAGCAGGGCCAGCGCGAAGGCGATATCGGTCGCTACCGGTATCGCCCAGCCGTCGAGCGCGGTCGAATCGTGCCAGTTCAGCCAGGCGTAAATCGCGGCCGGCACCAGCATACCGCCAAGCGCGCCCATGCCCGGCAAGATGACCTGTGAAAACGAAGACAGTTCACCCTCCATGACTTCACGCTTGATCTCGAGCCCGACCAGGAAAAAGAACACCGCCATCAATCCATCGTTGATCCACAGCAGCAACGGCTTGTTGATGGCGAGCGCGCCCACCTGGATCGCAACCGTGGTATCCAGCAGTTGGCCATAGAATCCGGCCAAAGGCGAATTTGCAACCAGGATCGCGACCACGGCGGAAATCAGCAGCAAAATGCCGCCGGCCGACTCCAGTTGCATGAATTCACTCAGTGCCCTGGCGAGCTGTGAATCGTTTTTATCGTCTGTCATAAGTCCCTGCTTCAAGCGGCCGCCGCCATCGGCTCAGTTAACGGTGTCATGCCTATATGGGGATAGCGTCACGTTTTACAAAGTTACAGGCCGTGGGTTCCCGAGTAACCGCTGCGGCCAGGGGATTCCCAGCCCTGAAGCGCGTCCACCTGCGGCTGGTAGATCTCGACCAACAGAGGATAACAGGGGGTACTATCGTCGGAGTGACTGCTGCCGCAATCGCCGCCGGGACAGGTCGACAGCGCGCCGAGCAGGTCGATCTCGGCGAAGAACTCGATAAAGTCGCCGGGGCGTACCGGACTGGCCTTCATGAAATACTGGTGCGTGTCGCGTGTAAAGCCGGTGCACATGAACACGTTCATGACGTCGTGGACCTGCAGCTCGGCTTCTGCCGGCGGCAGGCCGGTGGCGGCCGCCAGCGCGCGCGTCAGATTGGAATGGCAGCAATGATGGTAGTCGACAGCTTTGAGCATGTAATTGGTGTAGGGATCGCAGCGCGTGCCGATGACGTCGTGCACCCCGCCGCCGTCCTCGTCCCAGCCATACCAGTCGAGCGTGTCGTGGGTGATGGTCGCCATCGGTCGCAATCCCGGCAGGCTGCTCCACAGCCGATCGCCGGTGCTGACGTGGGTGGCATGCAGCTGTCGGGTCTTGCCGCTGAAGAAACGCTCGCTCAGATCCGCGGCGTTCCAAAGATTCAGGTCACCGACCTGAGGCCCGTCGACACTGACGATGCGGAAAAAGGATCCCGCCGGCACTTCGAAAGTCTTGCCGTCACGCGGCGGCACCGTTAGTTCCGCCGTTTTGCGCATGGTTTCGCGCGCGCGCCGGTAAAGCTCGAGATTCGAAGGTGGCAGTTGATCGACCTCGTAGCATACCAGGGGCTTTACGGCTCTTCGCGCGGCCGCGTCGGTGGGCGGGTTACTCATACCTGTCTCCGCTAAACACTGTAGTTCGCTAAAACTCGAATGCTGCAGCATTCTGCTGTAATTACAAGCCCGGCATTAAAGCTTGCGGCGGCACTGCCGATAAACCCCGGGAGAACACTGTGTGGAAAAAACATGCGCGACAACGGGCCTGTTACGGGACACGAAGTCCCGGTAAAAGATGGAGACGAACTGGTATCGGCGACGAATACCAGGGGCGTAATCACCTTTTGCAACGATACATTTTGCAAAATCGCTGGTTTCGAGCGCGACGAATTGATGCGCAAGGCGCACAACATCGTGCGCCACCCCGATATGCCCGAAGCCGCTTTCCAGCAGGTGTGGGACCGGCTGAAGGCGGGCAAGCCCTGGATGGGCATCGTCAAGAACCGCTGCAAGAATGGCGATCACTACTGGGTAGACGCCTATGTTACGCCGCTCAAGGTCGATGGCGAGATAACCGGATACGAATCGGTGCGGGTGCATCCCGAGCGCGAGCATGTCGAGCGCGCGGAAACGGTTTACCGCCGCATAAGGCAGGGTAAATCCGCAGTGCCGCCCCTGCGGCATTTGTGGCACAGGCTTTGCGGAATCGTCTACTGCACCGGCGTGGTGCTGGTTGCCATGCTGGTCAACGCGTTTCTCTGGTCTGAACTGTCACTCCTGACCGCCACCATGGCGCTCGTTTCGGCGCTGATCGCCGGCATCGTCGGCAACTCGCTGCTGCGGCACAACTGCAAGACCCTGCTGGCGGCGGCACACGAAGAAATCGACGATCCGCTGGCCGCCTATATCTATACCGGCAGGGCCGACGTCGGCGGCGAAATCGAACTCGCGCTGATTGCCAAGCGCGCGCGCCTCAGAACGGCCCTGGGCCGCATGGTCGAATCGGCTCGTGAGGTCAAGCGGCGCTCGGAACAGGCGCGCAACCAGGTACGAAGCAGCCAGCAAGGCATGAATAACCAGCAGCGCGAGACCGAACATGTCGCGGTATCGATGCAGGAAATGGCGGCGGCGGTACAGGAAGTGGCGGCCGGCGCCTCGGAAACCTCGAGCGCCACCAGCGGCGCAATGCAGCAGGTCGGCGAAGGCCGTGAAGTGCTCGATCACGCCAGCGACTCGATTCAGAATCTTTCCAGCACGGTGGCCGATCTGTCATCGGTGGTCGAACGCCTGTCCAACGACAGCCTCGAGATCGCCGGTGTGGTCGACGTCATTCGCGGCATTGCCGAGCAAACCAACCTGCTGGCGCTGAACGCGGCCATCGAAGCGGCACGGGCCGGCGAACAGGGCCGCGGCTTCGCGGTGGTCGCGGACGAAGTCCGCACCCTGGCATCGCGCACCCAGGAATCGACCCAGCACATTCAGAATATTATCGAGGATCTCGGCAGCGCCACCGGCGACGCGACCCGCAGCATGGACAAGTGCCGCAACATGGCGGACAGGAGCGTCACCGAAATGGATAATGTCAACAACGCGCTGGCCGCAATTACCGAATCGGTCAGCACTATCGACAGCATGTCGGAACGCATTGCCGTGGCCGCCGAGGAGCAATCCGCGGTCGCCGCCGAAGTCGAGCGCAACACCCAGGAAATATCGAAAATCTCCTCGCGCACCCAGGAAGAAGTGCATTCGGCCGACCGTTTAAGCGAGGAAATGGTCGATCTGACAGAAAAGCAACTGCAGCTGGTGGAGCGCTTCGAATAGCCCCCGGGAAAAGCCCGAATTGTGCCCAAAGCGCAGGCCTAAATAATTGAGCCCGTTGGCGAGAATCGGCCAGTTGCCGTCATCCCGGTCTTGAGCCGGAATCAATTGTAAATACACCGCGAAAATTAGCCGTAGTGGGTCCGAATCGAGGAATTTGTGTTTTTAAAACCATACTCTTGGCAGCGGCGCAGGCGGATTCTATTCCAGCAGACGATTGCCGGCGCCTTTCTCCAGCGCGAGCCGGCACTGCGATGGCGTCAGCATCGTGCTGTCGGGCCGGGTTCGGCCCTGCATCAGGTTGGCGCCAGTCTCGACGTGGGCGCCGCTATTGACAAGTACATGGAAGAGTTCGTGCGCCAACGCTATGCCGACATCGTCGACGTCGAGCATCATCCACACGCTGTTGGCGAGCCACGGACGCATGCGGGTGTTGGCGATACCGAAAGCCTCACCGGTAAACTGCGCCTGCATGCGCGTATCGCGCGCAAATACGACCGTCGCGTTATCGGCTTTCGCTGCCTCGAGCAGCGTGCGCGCGCCGCCGGTCGACAGGTCGCGCAGGTAATCAGCGCCATCGACGCGGCGCACAGAAATATTCCCGGCGGCGATATTGCATTGGCCAAGGGTGTCGAAAGCTTCTTGCAACGCCATTTCGACCTTTTGCCGCGTCCAGCGCGGGTCGACGATAAGCACATCCAGCGATAGCAGGGCATCGGCGTCCGATTTTCCTGAAGGCACCTCGATCCCCGTTAGCGGGGTCATGGTTATCGGCGCCCCGGCAAGCGGATCGGCGATGTATCCGCCGCCGACCCATTTACGCGCAGCTTCACTGTCGCCAGCGTAACGCCTGCGCAGCTCGGCGACGATTTCGGCGGCATGCCAATCGGGACGGGTGATTTTCAACCGCGCCGCGAGTGCTGTGATCCGTGAAACCGCGTAGCTGGAACCGGAAACCTGGGTTGCTTTACCGGAGTAGTCGAGTGCCGGCAGTCGCTCCGCCGGCACCAGGTAGTCTACGGATATCCTCCCCCAGTTGGTGCGAACGGCAGGTCGCACGAAATCATCCGACGAGGTCACCACCAACAGGTTATCCAGGTCCAGCGAGGCGGGATAAACCGGGTGTTCATCGATATCGCGCCCATTGTTACCGGCTGACACCACAAACAGCATCCGCGGGTGCGCCCGCGCGCTGCGTTCGAAGACGCTCCAGTCTTCCGGTCGGTTGCTGCCCAGCGGCATTCCAAGAATCTCGACCCCGTGGCTGGCGGCATGCTCGATCAGCGCCTGCATGCGCGACATATCCGGCCGCGGATAGCGGTAAGGCACCAGTTCGACGGCGTCGGCTTCGCGCAGCAGTACCGACGCCGTGCGCGTACCGTGGCGCTGCACGAAAAAACCGGAATTGACCGGATGCGCATCGTAGGGCCGGTCATCCATGTCCCAGAAGTCATATCCGATCAAGCGGTTGTCGGCGTCGCGCGCGAGGCGGCGGTTGATCTCCGGCAGCAGGTAATTGACGCCAGAGTCCACCATGCCGACGCGCAGCGGGGTCGCTTCGCCCGGATGCTTTAGTGCGGTGGCATCGCGCTCTACAAATTCCAGCGCGGGATTGAGCCATTCAGGTTCCCCGCGCGGCGCCAGGTTGCGGTCGAGGCTGACGATACGGGTCGCCTGGCCGTTTTCGCTGTAATCGACGCGGCGCACGATCTGCGGTTCGCATTCGGAATCCAGGGCTACCAGCAGCAGTGGATCGCCGAATCGGTTGAACAGTGAACTGATGAATCGGCTAGGTCGGCCAGCGCGATCGATCACCTCGAGCTCGACCGTGGCCATTGACTCCAGCCGCAGGCGAAAACGAGTGCCGACCCGTTCTTCACGAAAATTAATATCCGACTGGTTGACAATTTCGACGCCATACCCCGACGCCGGCGCCGCGCTAGTATTCCAGCCACGGCAGGAGTCGACACCGAATTCGAGCAACCGCTCCGGCTGCCACTCATTCGCCAAGGCGATAGCGGGCAGCAAAGTCAGAACGAGGGCGGCCAATAAAATTGGGGGGTGCTTGAAACGCATGGACCGATTCTGAATTATTCCTCGACCTTTTACTACATCTCGACGCCACCGAACGCCAACACTTTCGATTCCGAGATACTGGATTCGAGCCGGGACGCCGGGATTGCGTACCTCCGCAGAGATGTTTCCCTGGCGTTAAGTTACTGTAGACTGCAAAGCCATGCTCGCTTTCACCCTCGCTGTCTTTCTGCTGCTGATCACCCCTGGTCCCGGTGTATTATCGACCGCCGGGGTTGGCGCGGCCTTCGGCTTCAGGGCCGGGCTGCGTTATGTGGCAGGGCTGTGCATCGGCACCAACCTGGTCGCGTTGATCGTGATTTCCGGCGTCGCGGCAATCGTTCTCGCGATCGACTGGGCGCGCAACACGCTGTTGATGTTGTCGGCGCTGTACCTGTTTTACATCGCCATACGCATCGCCTTCGCCGGCAAGAGAATCGCGTTTATCCACACCGAGGAAATCCCGGGCATACGCGACGCGCTAATCCTGCAAATCATCAATCCCAAGGCCTATGCCGTCAACATGACCTGGTTTAGCGGTTTCGCCCTGGTGCCCGAATCCCTGGTCGCGGAGACCCTGCTCAAGTTCTTCGTCATAAACCTGTTCTGGATCCCGATCCATCTGCTGTGGCTGGCCGCTGGCAACACTGTCAACCAGCTCGAACTTAGCCCGAAGGCGCACTTCTCTATCAACATTGCCATGGCCCTGGCGCTGGTAATCGTCGTCGGCCTGGCAATTTTCTCGCTGATTTAAAGCAGGCAGAATCGCTCCGCACCCCGGCCATCCCGCAACTCGACCCGACCCCTGTTATCCCGCGGCTCGCACCCGCACCTGTCATCCCGCGGCTCGACCCACTACTGTCCGGTTAAAGCTTTGGTCAGAAAGAGGAAAACCTGACGCCCCTAGGCCCTGAGGGTAAAATTGAGGTTGTCGAGACTTCAATTCCA
>Ga0224508_10001654_pt1 | contig 19716 bp, 19 predicted proteins | sample SF_Jan12_sed_USG_4_FD_170157 | JGI IMG/M metagenome (GOLD analysis project Ga0224508, IMG submission 170157) | Sediment microbial communities from San Francisco Bay, California, United States - SF_Jan12_sed_USGS_21 | ecosystem: Environmental > Aquatic > Marine > Sediment | place: USA... | reverse complement strand
CGCGGAACGGTTTTGCAGAAAGTACGCGTCCGCCGAATGACTGCTGTGCAGGTGGGTGTCGCCCCAGTAGAGTCGCGTCGGCTCCTTGGCCATCGCGCCCGGGCTCGTGGGACGCGAACCGTGGCAAGCCGCGGTGAGCAGGGCGAGCGCGATGAGAATTCCTGGTCGCATCATGGCATCCTGCCTTCAGTACTGGATTCGCACACCGATACCCCAACTGAATCGTGCGTCGTCGGTCGTTTGTACGTAGAGGTAGGGCATCACCCCAACCATGAAAAACAAGAAACGATAGCCCGCCCCGACGCGGGCCTGCGCCGCTGTTCCCAAGTCATCGAAAAGCGCGCCGGCCTGCATGAAGATTTTGAGATCCCGGATCGGCCACCAGCCGATTCCGCCGCCGACCCACCAGTCCTGCGGCCCCTTGAACAAATCGCCGAGCTTCTGGCCTAAGACCTCAAACGAAACCGCGTTGAATTGTCGATCGACATAGTACTCATACCCCAGACCCCAGGTAAACGCCTTGCCTCCGCTCTCCGGCGTCCGAGTCGTGCCGAAGTCCATGTGGATGTGGTGGCCACGCTCCCGAAACTTGAGCTTGTAGTTCTGGAGCTCCGCCGGCGTCGGAGCCACGCCCGCAGAGTTGAGAATCGCCAGCATGAGAGCCATCAGCATGAGTGCCTAGCCCTCCTCTTTGCGGGCGTTGGTCGCATTCTGTCCGTCGCGCATGATACCGCCAGCTCTGCACCGATCGCATTCCGAAGGACGGAATCGAATGACCGTCCCGTGGACCCATCGCCCGTGCATGTTGATCGACGGAATCACCGCATGACCGCCTGACATGCAGACGTGCTCGCCCACGACCTTACGGAACTCACGCTCGTTGCTGGGAAGCTGGGGCACGGAGAACGCGTCGATGTCGACGACGCCGACCTCTTCGTAGGGCTCGACGATGCGGTTGCGAATGACGCGGTAGTCGCAGTGCGGTCCTCGAGCAGCGTAGGCGCCACCGGTCCTGCGGTACTCTCCCGAGCCGCCGCATCCGAAAAGCCCAAGCGCAATCAGGCTGCCGATGAGTAGTTGCCGTGCCGCCACGTTCACGCCGCAGCGTGCCAGCCTTGGTCCCTCGCCACAAGTGGCCAAAGCCGGTTCAATCTCACAAATTATCTATGGATTGACGTCGAGTCGGCGCGTACGTACAACCCAACTACGTCATGTTCCAAAGTCCCCCCCCAAGAAGAGCAAGATCATGAAGTCGCCTGCCAATGTCCTTCTGCTCCTTTGCGCGTTGTTCTCCCTGCTTGCACTCGCTTGCAAGTCGGGCGGAGGGCCGCCGGCGTACAGCTCCGCCGCTACAGTGTTGGCCGAGCCGTCTCAGGTGTTCTGGGGCGACACGCATCTTCACACGAGTTACTCACCTGATGCTTACTTCTTCGGGAACGAGACGGCCGACCCCGATACCGCCTATCGCTACGCCAAGGGCTTTCCGGTCGTCCATCCATACCACAGGGCGAAGATTCAAATCGGAACACCCCTCGACTTCTTGGTCGTGGCCGATCACGCCGAAATGATGGGCGTGCCGTTTCGGCTGTTCCGAGGTGACCAAACGCTGACGAAAACCAAAAGCGGACGGCGATTCATCAAGATGATGGAAGCCGGAAAGGGGCAAGAGATCTTCATCGAGTTCGTAGGCGCCATCAATGCCGGCAAGCCCTACGACGACTTGAACGGTGATGAGATTCGACGCTCGGTCTGGAGCGACATGGTCGGGATCACCGAGCGCCACAACAGCCCCGGCGAGTTCACCTCGTTCATCGGATGGGAGTGGACCTCGACGCCCGGTGGGAAGAATCTCCACCGGGTGGTCTTCATGCCCGAGGGCGGCGACGTCGCGTCGAAGTTCATTCCGTACAGCTCCTTCGACAGCGCCAAGCCGGAAGACCTCTGGACCTGGCTCGACGAAACGTCTTCCCGCACGGGCGCGACGTTCACCGCCATCCCGCACAACGCCAACATCAGCGGCGGCCTGATGTTCAACGACGTCGACAGCGAGGGACGCCCCATCACGGCCGAATACGCTCGCACACGAATGAAATGGGAGCAGGTCATCGAAGTCACACAGATCAAAGGCGACTCCGAAACCGATCCCATCCTCTCGCCCAACGACGAGTTCGCCGCCTTCGAGCCGTTCAGCCATGCGATCGACGCGGAGACCCTGGGCGAAGGCGTCAAGGCCAGCGTCGAGGCTGGCGACTTCGCGCGCTCGGGCTTGCTTCGCGGGCTGCAGGTCGAAGCCGAGGTCGGAGTCAACCCATACAAGTTCGGCATGATCGGTTCGACCGACTCCCACACGGGGATGTCGTCCGCTGAAGAAGACAACTTCCACGGCAAGACCGCGTTCGATTCGACCCCTGAGAACCGCTTCGACACCTTTCTCGGCGTCAAAGGCTTCGGCGCTGACATGTCCGCCTCAGGGATGGCCGCGGTGTGGGCGGAGGCCAATGAGCGCGGGGCCCTCTTCGACGCGTTCCGGCGCAAAGAAGTCTACGCCACGACCGGTCCGCGCATTCGTGTTCGACTTTTCGGCGGATGGGGTTTTTCTGCGAAGGACGCCAAGAAGAAAGACCTCGCACAGATCGGCTACGCGAACGGCGTGCCGATGGGTGGCGACCTGACCGAAGCGCCGGAGGGCAAGGCGCCCCGCTTCTTGGTGTATGCCGTCAAAGATCCGGTCGGCGCCAACCTCGATCGCATCCAAATGGTCAAGGGCTGGCTCGACGAGAACGGGGATGCTCAGGAGAAGATTTACGATATCGCCTGGTCCGACGGGCGCATGATCGGCAGCGACGGCGAGCTGCGGCCGGTCGGAAACACGGTCGACGTCAGTACCGGCACATACAGCAACGCGATCGGCGACCCCCAGCTCTCGGTCGTATGGCAAGACCCCGACTTCAACCCCGACGCCCGCGCCTTCTACTACCTACGCGTCCTTCAGATTCCGACGCCGCGCCACACCCTCTACGACGCGATCGCCCTCGAGATGGACCCCGAGCAAACCGGGCATCCATCGACGATCCAAGAGCGAGCCTACTCCTCGCCCATCTGGTATACGCCGTAGCTCGTATCCGGGGGCAGTCCCCTTTGCGAACGCTGAGCCGCCCTTGAAGAGGTTTCTCAAAGAACCGCTCGTTCACTTCCTCGGAGCAGGCCTTGGTCTGTTCGTCTTGTTTGGGATTGTGAACCGGGACGACGGGAATTCCGATCCGAACGTCATCGTCGTCGATCGCGACGCTTTGCTGACCTTCGCCCAGTATCGAATCAAGGCCTTCAACCCGGCTCTGGCCGAAAAGAAGCTCGAGGGCATGTCCGACGACGAGCTCCGGCTCTTCATCGATGACTTCGTCCGCGAAGAGGTTTTGCACCGGGAGGCCCTGGCGCTTGGCCTCGATGAAGACGACTACGTGATTCGTCGGCGACTGGTTCAAAAGCTCGAGTTCATCACCGAGGGCTTTGCAGAGGCGAGCGCAGACCTGGATGAAGCCGCCGTCCAGCGCTACTTCGATGCCAACAAGGCAGACTACTACGTGGAGCCCTACGTGACCTTCACGCATGTCTTTTTCCAAACCGAGGACCGACCGCGCGCAGAGGCCCGCGGTCTGGCCGAAAACGAGTTGGTGAAGCTCAACCGGGAAGCGGTCCCGTTTGCCGAGGCGCCGAGGCACGGCGACCGCTTCCTCTATCACGTGAACTACGTCGAGCGGACACCGGACTACGTGGGCAGCCACTTCGGCCCCCCCATGGCGAGGGCTCTTTTCGAGCTGGAGCCGAACGACTTCGTCTGGCGAGGCCCATTCGACTCACCCTACGGCGTCCACCTGGTTCTGCTGACGACAAACGAACCGGGCCGAGAGCCTGAGCTCGCCGAGCTCGAAGGCCGTGTGCGCGAGGACGCTCGAAGGGCGCGGATTCGAGAAGAAACCGACGCGGCCATCGCCGACGTCGTCGACGCCTACGACGTGCGCATTGTCTACGAACGCGACACAGCGGCGAACGATCCCGAAGGCTCCGAGCGTCGATGAAACGGGCGATGCTCCAGATAGCGTTCGTCCTAGCGCTCGGCGCCGCGGCATCGAGCAGCGCGCGGGCGCACGAGAGCCGACCTCTCTACATCGAGGTAACCGAAAAGGCGCCGCTCCAGTTCTTGGTTCGGTGGAAGATCCCGCCGTCGGTCGACGTTCGCAATGCGCCTGAGATCTCGATGGCCGAGGGTTGCATCAGCAACACCGCTCGCGCTTCCGGATCGGCAAGTCGAGGGAGCGTCCGCCGCCAAACCTACCGATGTAGTACCGACCCCGCGGGCACGGCGCTGCAAATCCGATATCCACTGTTCAATCCTTCCGTTTCCACACTCGTTCGCATCTCGAGACAGTCCGGCGAAAAGCACTCGCTCCTGGCGTCGCCCGAGCAAACCGAAGTCATCATCCCCGAGACCGAGAGCTTTGGAAGCGTCGCCCACGACTATCTCTCCCTCGGCATCCGACACATCCTCGAAGGCTACGACCATCTGCTGTTCTTGGTGTGTCTCATGCTCATCGCCGGCACCTGGCGTCGCATTCTCATCACGATCACGGGCTTCACCATTGCGCACTCGATGACCCTCGCACTCAGCGCCCTCGGCCTCGTCCGCGTGCCCGTTCCGGCAGTCGAAGCCGCCATCGCATTGAGCATCGTTTTTTTGGCCGTCGAAATCGTACGCGGCGACAAAAACAGTCTCACCTACCGCTACCCCATCGCCGTCTCGTCGTCCTTCGGCCTTCTGCACGGCTTTGGGTTTGCCGCGGTGCTCGGCGAAACCGGTCTGCCCCAAACCGAGATCCCGACCGCCCTCCTCTTCTTCAACCTGGGCGTGGAGCTCGGGCAGATCCTGTTCGTGCTAGGCGTCATCGGCGTGTATCAACTCGTTCGCCTCGCGGGCCGCACGCTGGCGAATCGCGACCTTTCGATCGATGCACTTCGCCCGCTGCAAGCCCCATCGGCCTACGCAGTCGGCATCCTCGCCTCGTTTTGGATGATTCAGCGGGTCGCGGCGTTTTGGACTAGCTGAAACCAGACGAGCTGGGGCAGTCTACTCTGCATGTCGGTGATCGCGGTTCGCGTATTTCGTTCCGTACGGGCATTGCGGCTCGGCGTGTTTGTCCTTCTCTTTGGGACAGGCTCGCAAGTGGAGCTCGCGCACGCCCAGCATCCGCTCGAGCCGCCAGACACCTCGAGCCCGCGGCAAACTTTGAGCACCTTTCTGACGGCGACGGACCAGATGCTGATCCTCATACGAGACGAGGGCGCCGGAAAGAGAACCCGGGAAGGCCTGCGGCAGCTCGAACAGCTCGACATCCGGTCCTTGCGTACGCTCGACATGAGCGGTGTCGCGCCCGAGGCCCGCATCAAGACCGGGCCAAAAGTGCAGGTGTTTCTCTATGAGGTTCTGTCCCGAATCGAGGTGCCTCCGATGGAACAGGTTCCCGGCACCGATGAGATCGATGGGAACCCGGACCTGGACCACTGGACCTTGCCTCACACGGAAATTCGCATTCGACGTGTCGACGAAGGTCCGCGCCGAGGCGAGTTCCTGTTCGACCCTGACACCGTCGCCCGTGCACAAGAGTTTTACGAGCGCACCCAAGATTTGCCCTATCTTCGGCAGCCGCCCATCGAAGACTTCAGCTCCTTCCTCGAGGTCTATGGAGGTTGGAACGTGCCGATGGCCTGGGTCGATGCGCTTCCCAAGTCGCTGCGAAGCGTGGCCTGGAACCTGGCCTGGTGGAAGTGGATCGTTCTCTTGGTCGCAGCTTTGGCGAACGTCGCCCTCATTCTGTTTGTGCACCGGCTCACTCGCCGCAAGGGCCAGCCTCGCTCGACATGGGGCTACGTCTTTCGCCTGACGCTTCCCATGACCGTCTTTGTTTCGGCCCTCTGGTTCGTCCCATTCGTCTCGGACGAGATCAATGCGACTGGTGCCATCGGGAATGTCCTTCGGCTCTCGAGCACCGCAGTGGCGTATGTGTCCTTAGCGTGGGCGATCTGGCTATTTGCGGTGGCGATCGGAGAGGCCATCGCAACCAGGTCGCGCATTCGTGCCGAGAGCCTCGACGCGAGCTTGATCCGTCTGACGTCTCAGGTCATCGGAATGGGGGCCGCCATCGTGCTGGTCTTTCGCGGTGCGGACCAAATCGGGCTGCCACTCGTTGGCCTGGTCGCGAGTATCAGCATTGGCGGGCTCGCGATCGCTCTTGCAGCCCAGGATACGCTCAAGAGCCTGCTCGGCAGCCTGACGATCCTCGTCGACCAACCCTACCGAGTCGGGGAAAGAATCGTTGCCGGCGGGCATGACGGGGTCGTCGAGCGCATCGGGCTGCGCTCGACCGGGATCCGGCAACTCGACGGCAACGTGACTTCGATTCCCAACGAACGCATGGCCACGATGAACATCGAGAACATCGGGCGGCGAGGCAGCATTCGCCGAAAGGCGCAGCTTCGAATTGCCACGGGCACTCCGCGGGAAAAAGTCGAACAGGCGGTGCAGATCGTCCGAGAGATCCTGGCGAACCACGAAGGCATGCCCTTAAACAGTCCCGCTCGCGTCTACTTCGACGAGTTCAATCCCGATTCATTGAGCATCCGATTCTTCTACTGGTACTCGCCCCCCGACTACTGGGCGTTTTCCGAATTCAGCGAACGCGTCAATTTCGAAATCATCCGGCGCTTCGCGGAAGCCGGCATCGAGCTGGCGCCGCCGACCTCACGAACACAGATCACAGATGAGTCGGGGCAGCCGGTGGCTTTGCCGGTGCCGAGCGAAGCTCCGCCCAAAAGCTAGCTCGCTCGGCGCCAGGCCAACATGGATCAAAACGAATGGGGGAGCTCTTACTCGGGAGCAGGCTCGGCCGGCGCGGGCGGGTCGTTCGTCATTTTGCCCCGCTTCTCAGCCTTGATCGTTTGCTTATCTCCCCGTTTCCCCCTGCCTTTGTCGATGGGAGGCGGCACCTGGTAGTCCGACGACAGCGCCGTCACGGCGCCGTCGATGATCCAGGTGTCGGAATCCGGGTAGTACACGTAGACCGCCTTCTGCTCGCAACCGCGCACCGCGATCTGCGTGGCCATCTTCCGCGCGCCCTCGATATCGACGACGTTGAGCTTCAGCTCCTCCTTCGGGCACGAGAGATCGAATGCGGCGCGGCGAGTCACCGTCGTGTTCGCGTTCTTGTTGTGCTTGCAGGCGGTGGCCGCGACTACGACCGCGGCAGCGAGGATGAGACGTATCAACACGTCAGTGTTTATGCACCGTGGCCCAAAAATACGCCAGCGGTTTCTAGCTTTGGCCCCCCGGAGGCTTGTTGGAGATTTACGATCCATCTTCCTCTCCTGACATCGACGCGGCGATATGCAGCCCGACGAGCCTAGCGATGACCACAGCCAGATAAAGCGTGCCAAAAACCCCTTCGAGGACGGCCAAAGGGCGGGCCAGTGCCGACACCGGCAGGATGTCCCCGTACCCCACCGTCGTCATGCTCACCAGGCTGAAATAGAGAAGCGCGTCGCCAAGCGCCAGAGGTCCCGCGCCGTCCGGAAGTCCCGAAAAGGAGCCGGGCTGCAGCACTTCGATCACTTCGAATACGAAAGAAAATGCAATGGCCGCGAGAAGGTACACGATCACGGCGCCGTAGATCATGTTGGTCGTGACCTTGCGCTCCACGAAGAGCTGCTTCCCGATGATCACGATCGCATACAAAATCCAAGTCACCGTGATCACCGATGAAACGAGCTCGAAGCCGGTGCCGCCCGCAAATATTGCGCTCCAGCGGACGAGCAGAGTGAGCGCGGTGAGCGCGAGGAAGGGCCAGCTATGGCCGGCTCGCGCGGCAGCCGAATAGGCACCGGCCACGAGCACGAGGTCGAGCAAGGCCTCGACGATAAACATCGCGCCTGGGCCGGTCGCCGATGGCGCGACGACGATCAAGAGGATCAAGACGAACAGAAGCCCACCGTAATTGGGCGAGCGGTGCGCGCTCGGCATCAAGGAGTAGCGATTTGACATCATGGGGCTACAGAGCGAGTCTCGGCGCTGCAAGAATGACTGAGGTCGACGTTAACGCCGCCGCGGGGCGCAAGCAACTGAGACGCCTCGAGACGTTTCTCGACGTCGCCTACGCCGTCTTGTTCGTCGATTTCATCATGTACCTCCCCCACACGGAAGACATGGCCTGGACCGAGCTTCCGTACGGGCTCCTGTCGCTCCTGATCGACGACTCCGCCAATCTATTGAGGCTGATTATCGCGGTGGGGCTCACTCTGATCTCGTGGAATCTGACCCACAAACTGTTGGGTCCTCTGGATCGAACCAACGCGAGACACACCTTGCTGGCATTGTTGCAACTGATTTTCGTGTGCCTGTTTCTCTTTTTCGCGATCGCCGACCCTGAGCTCGAGAGCCTTTCTTCACCGGTTGGGCAAAGCCTCTCGCTCGCCCTTTCGGGCTTCATCGGCATCGCGGGTTGGTCTTACGCTCGCAAGAACGGTCTCGTTCGCGCCGACTTGAGCGAAACCGAGAAAGATGACGTTCCGAGGAATGCTATCGTCGAGCCGGTGACCGCTCTGTTGAACACTGGGTTCGCGTTCGTCGGACCCGCCGCATGGACGGCGGGCTGGTTCGTCATCCCGATGGTCCTGGTCACCGGCCGAGGTCGGTTGGAGCGCCGGCGGGAACGCGCTAGGGTCGGCGAACGATGAGGCTCTTCTCTTCGCTCGCTGCGATCGCGTTCGCCGTAGTCCTTGACTCGTGCAACTCGACCGACCTCCCCACAGCGCCGAATCTTCAGCCGGTGCTGCAAGCGTATGAGAACCCCACCGCCGTGGTCGACGGGGAGATCATGGCCGAGGTCGCCGATGAAATCGCGGAAGCGTATGAGGAGATCGACGACTCGGAGATTTTCGAAGAGATTCTCAACGTCATCATTGAAGTCCAGGAAGAGATCAAAAACTCCACCGCCAAGGCTTGCAGCGGTGGAGCCAACGATGGCAGCGCCTGCACCGACGACGCGGCTTGTCCCGATGGCACTTGCGTTACCACCGGAGACCTCGTTCTCAATGCGACCTGTAGTGGCGGAGACAACAATGGCAAAGCCTGCGACGTCGGCGACGACACGGCTTGTCCGAATGGCACTTGCGGCGGCGGGGTGACCCTTCCAAGTCCTACTGGGGCCGTTCGGATCAATTACATCTGCCCGGGCTGGGACCAAAGCCAATTCGATGAGGGCAATGATGCCGAGCCGGACTCCGCAAACGGCTCGATCGATCTGTTCATGACACTCGACAGCGGAGGGATCGGGCGGGTTGTGTGGGGCACAGCAGTAAACTGTCTGTACCTCGTGCCGCCGCCCGAGGATAGCAATTGCGAAGCCGCTGGATGTCCCGAAGCGTCGTACGACGGAGCCCTTGCACTGGATTTGGGCCCCGATTGGGTTAGTGAAGACATTGAACAGCTGCCCGTCACTTTCGTCGTCGAAGGAACGATTGGGTTCGACGGCGACGACTTCCGCATCAACCAGAGCTTTCGCGTGGTCCTCGCGGACGAGTCGGGGCTCGTGATCTTGGTGGACCTCGCAGATCCGGCGTTGTCGGAGACGTTCAACTACATCTTTGCGGGAACTGAACAGGCCATCCAAGATGCGATGGGCGAGTTTAGATGCAGCCTAGAGGAGAGTCGATGTTTCGACGAATCAGGAACACTCTTCTCCTGGTAGCGCTCGCACTGAGCGTGACGTCGGCGGGGATGGGGTTCTATCCCAGCTCGGCCCGCGCCTATCACACCTACGAGGAGCGCATCCTCGACACCACGGCGTATAGCCTTGCTCGCCGGCGGGTCCGCCTCGGCTTGATGCAGCTGAGCTACGGGATCATCGACCAACTACAGGTCACGACCTTCACCATGCCTTGGATCCTCGGGGCGATCTTTCAGGATGTCGCACCAAACGTAGCGCTCAAGTCGACCTTCTACGACCGCAGACGCCTGGCGCTGAGCGTTGGGGCCGGATTCTTGACTGGCACCATCGAGCAGCCAGACGATACGAAAATCAGGTATTTCCTGATTCCGGTCTCCTTCGCAGCGTCCGTGCGGATCAATTCCGACTTCAGCACGCACTTCGGAGCAAGGTTCACCGCCGTCAACGGGGATGCCGATTCGCAGCCGGAAGGCACCGCAGTCGAAGGCGCGGTCGTGGTCGATTTCCTTCAGCTCTGGGGGATGGCCGAATGGCGGCTCTCTCGCGTGGTCGCCTTCACGTTCACGGTCAGATGGGTCCCTTATGTCAGCGACCTCCTGGTCGAAGGGACTCTCGACGCAGGGAACCCGGCCATCGGCGTTCAGCTCGAGGCTGATTTGAGCAAGTTGCAAAACGCCTTCGCCCTCATCCCCGGCTTCGTGTTCTCATGGGACCGCGCCAACATCCGACTTGGGGTCGGCTACAGCAGTTTCTTCGTCGACGGTTTCTATCTGGTGATACCCGGCGACGTGCTTAGCAACGTCTCCCCCGAGTTTGACATCTTCGTGCGGTTCTAGTCCGCTTTTGGGGGCCGCCGGCGCCTGTGCTAGCCTCCGCGCCATGAAACGAACGGTCTCCGCATGGCTGATGATGCTCGTCTTGAGCGCATGCGCCTCGTCCAAATCCTCCACGAACGACGGCTCGACGATCGGCAAGGGCGTCGACGTCGAAACGATGCGGCCCCCCGAGGCGGCCCAGGTCGTCCAGGAGTTCCAAAAAGCCTACGGCATCCCGCCAATTCCGCCTCCCGACACGCCTGTGACCTCCATGGCGCAGGTGCTGGAGATCATCCGAGGCGACCGTTTGCCGGAGTACGAAGCGGCAAGGCGATTCGCCGCAGGCAAGCAGGGCACAGAGGCGCTCACCCTGCGTGGCTATCTCGATTTGTCCTACGCCGGCGCTCTAATGACCGCGGCGTGGATTCTGGAACACGAACGCAGGCAAGATCTCACCGAGCTCCGTCAGCTAACCATGAGTCGCCCGATGGAAGGCAATGCAAGCGCGGGGGAAGACCAGGCACGCGCCGCAAAGCTGCAAGCGAAGACCGCGGATCTCCGAAAGGTGATTCGCGCCTTGCGCATCCTCTCTGACGCTCCACTCGTCTCGGGCGCGGACTTGATCAAGCAAGCGATCAGCCAAGACCCGAAATCGCAGCTCGCCTATTTGGCCAACGCGAATTACTTTCGCCTGCGCGGCAACTGGCTCGAGTACGATCGCATGATGGGATACGCCGACGAAGGGCCGGACGACCCCCCCGTACGCACCTACCTGCGCGCGATGGAAGCCTTCGAGCGCTACGTCGACCCCGCCCGCTGCGAAAAGCTCCTCAAAGAAACGGTCGCCAAACGCCCTGACTTCGTCCGCGCCCAAGCCAACCTCGTCCTCGTAAACGAAAACATCGACGAAAAATACGCCGCGCTCCAGACCCTCAAACAAATGAGCCCCAACCACCTCGTCGTCCGCCTAGCCGGCACCATGATCGAAGAAGAATACAAAACCAGCCAAGAGCTCAAGGGCGCACTCTCGGACTAGAGTCGCTGGCACTCTCGCTGCCTACGGGGGGATCGGGCGGAGCTCGACGGTGATCGTCGTGAGGCCGCGTGGCAGCTCTAGCTCCATGTCGTGCGGGAAGTGATCCTCTGCTTGCACCGTCATCAGATGCGCACCGGGAGCGAGCGCTTTGGGCTCCTGTGAAAGGACCGTGGCGCGACCAAAGTAGTGGCCGTCGATGTAGACCGAAGCGTTCGGCGGCGTCGTGTTGATTTGCAGCCTTGCCGGCTCCGGCGCCACCGTGTGCTTGTTCGCGCAGCTCATCGCGACGAACGCAAGCGCGAACGCGCCGACCCTCACTCCCATTCGATCGTCGATGGGGGCTTGGACGAGATGTCGTAGCAGACGCGGTTGCAGCCTCGAACCTCGTTGATGATGCGGGTCGAGACCCGAGCCAACACCTCGTGCGGAATGCGTGACCAGTCAGCGGTCATGCCGTCTCTCGAGTCGACGGCGCGGATGGCGACGACGTAATCGTAGGTCCGCTCGTCACCCATTACCCCAACGGTGCGTACGGGGAGGATTACGCAAAACGCCTGCCAGATCTTGTCGTACAGATCCGAAGCGCGAAGCTCTTCCATGAAAATCGCATCGGCCTCCCGAAGGATGTCGAGCTTCTCCCGCTCGATGGCGCCTGGACACCGAACCGCAAGCCCCGGCCCCGGAAAGGGGTGACGCCAAAGCAAATCGTGCGGCATGCCCATCGCCTCGCCGACCTCGCGAACCTCGTCCTTGAACAGCAGGCGCAGCGGCTCGATGAGCTCGAGGTGCAGGGTATCGGGCAAGCCCCCGACATTGTGGTGGCTCTTGATGACCGCGCTCGGCCCCTTGAACGAGAGGCTCTCGATCACGTCCGGATAAAGCGTGCCCTGCACGAGGTAGCCGACATCGTCGAGCTTCTCGGCTTCACGCTGGAAGACGTCGATGAACACGCGGCCAATGATCTTTCGTTTCTTCTCCGGGTCACTCACCCCGTGTAGCTGATCGAGAAACTCGTCTGCGGCGTCGACGTGAATGAGCTTGAGACCAAAGTGATCGCGGTACGTGTGAACGACGCTCTCGGCCTCGTCTTTGCGAAGAAGGCCATTGTCGACGAAGATGCAGGTGAGGCGATCGCCAATTGCTTTGGACACGAGCATCGCTGCGACCGAGGAGTCCACGCCACCGGACAGGCCGCAGACCGCCGCACGATCACCCACCTGACGGCGAATCGACCCGACGCTCTGCTCGACGAACGAACCGGGGGTCCAGTTGGGCTTGCACCCTGCGACCTCGAACAAGAAAGCCCGAAGCATCTCGACGCCGCGCGGCGTGTGGGCCACTTCCGGGTGAAACTGTACACCGAAGATCTTGCGCCCGAGGTTCGCCACGGCGGCGAACGGGCTGCTCGAGGTTCGCGCGATGGTCTCGAAGCCCTCGGGCAAACGCTGGACGCGGTCACCGTGACTCATCCAGACGTCGACCTGCGAACCCGCCTGAAAACCGTGAAGAAGCCCCTCGGGCTTGAGTACCTCGAGACGCGCTGGACCGTACTCCCGCTCATCCGCCCGCTCGACCTGGCCGCCGAGCAAATGGCTGGTGAGCTGCATGCCGTAGCAGATGCCCAGGACCGGGACCCCGAGGTCGAACACGCCCGGATCGACAGTCGGCGACCCTTCCGCGAACACGCTCGCCGGCCCGCCACTCAAAATGATCGCCTTCGGTCCCGTCTCCCGAATCTCGCTGAGCGAATAGGTGCACGGCTGAATCTCGCAATAGACGTGCTGCTCGCGAATTCGCCGAGCGATGAGCTGGGTGTACTGCGACCCGAAATCGAGAATCAAAACCCCATCGACGATCATGGCGCGGGTCTATCATGGGCCCTGAGACCGGTCGAGGACGGCAACCGGAGCGCGGCGAAACGCCATGGGAGGGTGCGACGGACGGGGCGGCCTGCAAAGGTGGCCGGAAGGGACTGGGGGCCAGGGGCCACGCACGCCGCCCCTCGGAGCTCGCGCCAATCGGGGGGGTTGCTGTCTTGCCGATTGTCACTCACACGCCGCCGAACCCTCCCATGGCGTTTCGCCGCGCCCCTCTGTACGGAGACACGAACAACCACCTCCCCCAACAGCAGGCGGCAGCGCGAGCCCGAAGGGCGAAGCCCGGCGCGAACGCGCCGGCAAGCCTAAGCGAAGCGCAAGGCGCGCCAGGGAGGACTACGGGTGGGGGTGGGCGGGGCGGTGTAAACGAACCCTACCCGACAACCCACCCAAGACCCGACCCCCCAACACCCGCGGCAGCGCGAGCGGTCCGACGCCGCCCCGTCAACTCACCCGGTAGTTCGGCGCTTCCTTCGTCACCATCACGTCGTGCACGTGACTCTCGTGAAGCCCGGCAGGACTGATCCGAACGAACTCAGCGTTCTTCTGAAGCTCCGCGATCGAAGGATTGCCCGTGTAGCCCATTCCGGCGCGCAGGCCGCCGACGAGCTGATACAGAACCGTCGACAAAGGTCCGCGATACGGCACGCGGCCCTCGATCCCTTCGGGCACGAGCTTGCCAACGTCCGAGATGTCGGCCTGCGCGTAGCGATCCGACGAGCCCTCTCGCATTGCGCCGAGGGAGCCCATGCCGCGATACGACTTGTAGGTTCGTCCCTGGTACAGGACGAGCTCGCCGGGCGCCTCGTCGGTGCCCGCAAAGAGCGAGCCGATCATCACACTCGCGGCGCCTGCGGCGATCGCCTTCACCGCATCGCCCGAGTACTTCACGCCGCCGTCGGCGATGATGGGAACACCGTGTGTGCGCCCGACCCGGGCGCAGTCCATGACTGCGGTCACCTGGGGAACGCCAATGCCGGCCACCACGCGGGTGGTGCAAATCGAGCCCGGACCCATGCCCACCTTGACCGCGTCCGCGCCCGCATCGATGAGCGCCTTGGTCGCATCGGCCGTCGCCACGTTGCCGGCGACCACCTGGATGTCCGGGTACTGTGCCTTCGTGTCCCGCACCGCATCGATCACACCCTTGGTGTGTCCGTGGGCGGTGTCGATGATGAGCACGTCGACGCCGGCTCGCGCCAATGCTTCGGTACGCTTGTCTCGATCTGGGCCTACGCCCAGCGCCGCGCCGACACAGAGACGGCCGAGCGAATCCTTGATCGAATCGGGGTAACGGTCTGCCTGCAGCAAGTCCTTGATCGTGATCAGGCCGACGAGATCGCCATCGTCCCCGACTACCAAGAGCTTCTCGATGCGGTGCTTGTGCAACAGCTCCCGTGCCTTGTCCTGCTCGACACCCGGCGGCACCGTGACGAGCTCCTTCGTCATCAGTTGAGCCACCTTCTGATTGAGGTTCTGCTCGAAGCGAATGTCACGGCTGGTGAGAATGCCGACCGGCCTGGTGCCCTCGACGACTGGAAGCCCCGAAATCTCGTGGCGCCGCATCAGTTCGAGCGCGTCATGAAGCGATTCGCCGGGACCCACAGTCACCGGGTCGACGATCATTCCCGTCTCGGCCCGCTTTACCTTGGTGACCTCGAGCGCTTGTAGCTCTGGGCTCATGTTCTTGTGCAGAATTCCGATGCCGCCTTCACGCGCCATGGTGATCGCGGTGCGCCATTCGGTCACCGTGTCCATTGCGCTCGATGCGAACGGAATGCGCAGCTCGAGGTCACGTGTGAAACGCGTCGAAACGTCAGCGTTCGCGGGAAGAAAATCCGCGTAAGCCGGAAGGAGCAACACGTCATCAAAGGTGAGTGCTTCCCGCAGGATGCTGTCAGTCACCGGAACCTCCCAAGGACCCTAAAAATTGGCGCCGAGTATAGCGCCCCGGTGACGGTGCGCTAGTAGGCGCGCGGGAAGTCCTGAATCTCCACCTGGTCGAGGGCGAACCGGATGAGGGCGCTTCGGCTGATACGGCGATGGCCCTGCTTTTTGAGCTTCGCGACCATCTTGTCGAGCTGGGCCAGATCTTCTTTGTAGAGGGAAATGCAAATCACGTCGTAGTGGTCCGGCTTTTTCGCCTTCTTGGGCTTCCCGCGGCTCCGCTTCCCGGGCTTGTCGCCATAGAAGCTGTCGCGCAAGACCGCGCTCACTTCGTCGCCTTCGAAAACCCCTCGTACCCCTGCTGTTTCACGTCGCTTCATGTGCCCCCCTAAGATGCAACCGAGAGTGAAGCCCGCATCTTCGCTCTCTGACCGGTCGCGGCAACGGCGGTCACCCGTTGCACCAAACGCATGTAGTCCTCCGCACCATGGCTCTTCGGCGCGTACTCGAAGATCGTCTGCTTCGCGCTCGGGGCCTCTCGGAGTTTGGTGTTGATTCGAATTGGATCGTAGCAACGGCTTTCGAAGTGCTCGCGTAGCGTCAGGATAGCCTCTCGCGAGATCCGATTGCGCACATCGAAGAAGGTCGGCAGGACGCCGAGCAGCTCGACATCGTGCTGCAGCAGCTCGCGGACATTTCGAATCGTCCGAAGGACCTGCTTCACGCCGATCAAGGAAAGGTAATCGCAGGCCACCGGCACGACGACGCTGTCGACGTAGACCATGGCGTTCTGATTCATCAACGAAAGCGCCGGCGCGCAATCGACGACGACGGTGTCATAGTCCCGGCACGCTTCGCCCAGCCGCTCGCGCATGATGCGGTCACGATTCGGACGCTCGGCAAGATAGAGCTCGGCCGCAGCAAGCGACTCGTTCGACGTGAGTACGTCGAGCCCCTCTCGCACGGGTACCGCGATGTCGGCCGCTTTCGCGCCATTGACGAGCACGTGGTAGAGCGAGCGCTGTCCGGCGATCCCCAGCGAAGCGCCGACGTTGCCCTGCCCGTCCGCGTCGATGAGCAAGACACGGCGTCCGGACTCCGCCAAGCCAGCCGCCAGATTGATCGAGGTCGTCGTCTTCCCGGTGCCGCCCTTGTGGTTGAACACCGCAATTCGCTTTGGCGCTGGGCGCGTGAGCCCCACCTCGCTGTGGCGTTGCTCCCCGCGTTCCCTGCATCCAGTCGAGCAGAAATATTGGCGACGCCCATCGCTGACGCTCATCTGGTAGGGATATTCGATCTCGAAGGTGGCTCCGCATGTGTCGCATCCGTGCACTCCATCTTCCCCGAGCAGCAACTTCTGCTGGCAAGCTGTCGAGCAGATGTAGAGGTACCTCCCGTTCTCCTCGCGAACCTGGTAGCGAAATCGCGCCTCGAAGCTCTTTTCGCAAACATGACAAGTCGATTGCATCACCACTCCCCGAAGTTATCGAAGTACTTCTTGAAGTGGTTCAACCAGAACACACTGCACCGGTCAAAAAACCGGACGCGATTTTCCGGCTTAGAGGTCTAGCTCGACGGCGTCTGCGGCCGGGGCCTTCTCCATGATGAACTGGTAGCGAGCCGCCGGGTCTTTGCCCATGAGCTCACTGAAGACCCGATCGGCCTCTAGCTCACCGTCGATCATGACCCGCAGAGCCCTCCGGCGGGTCTTGTCGAGCGTGGTTTCCCGAAGCTCTTCGGCCGTCATTTCACCGAGGCCCTTGAAGCGGCTGATCTCGACCTTCGCATTCCCCGGCGCCTCGGCGATGATGCGGTCGCGCTCTTCGTCGTCGAGCGCCCAGTGCACCTGCTTGCCGATGTCGAGCCGATAGAGCGGAGGCTGCGCCAAGAACACGTGCCCGGCCTTCACGAGCCCGGGCAGCATCCGAAAGAAAAACGTCAACAAGAGCGTCGCGATGTGGTGCCCATCGCTGTCGGCGTCCATCAAGAGGAATACCCGGCCGTAGCGCAGCTTCGAGATATCGAAGTCTTTCCCAATCCCACAGCCGAGCGCGCTCACGATGTCCTGAAGCTCACGATTCCCGAGAATCTGCGCCTGCGACGCCCGCTCCGCGTTCAAAACCTTTCCACGCAGCGGCAGGATCGCCTGGGTCTTTCGATCTCGTCCCTGCTTGGCGTTGCCACCGGCGCTGTCGCCCTCGACCAAAAAGAGCTCGCTGTCCTGCGGATTGGTGCTCGAACAGTCGGCGAGCTTGCCGGGCAAATTCAATCGGTGGCTCACGGCGGTCTTGCGGGAAACCTGCTGGCTCGCCGCTCGGCTCGCAGCGCGCGCGCGTGAGGAAATGATGACGCGAGCAATGATCGATTCGGCCGCGGTCTTGTTGTTGAGGAGCCACTGCTCGAACGCAGTTCGCACCGATGACTCGATTTGCGCCGTGATCTCGGGGTTATTGAGCCGATCCTTGGTCTGCCCCTGAAACTGCGGTTCCTCTACGTACACGCTCAACAGCGCGACCAGCCCCTCGCGAATGTCGTCAGCGGTGACCTTCACGCCCTTCGGCGTGAGCTTGTGCGTCTCCATGTGGTTTCGAATGGCCTTCGTGAGCCCCTGCTTGAACCCATTCTCGTGCGTGCCCCCCGAACCCGTGGGGATGCCATTGGCGTACGAGCGAATCAACTCGTCCGTGTCCTCCGTCCACCGCAGCGCCACTTCGAGACGCGGGTCCCCCTCGCTCTCGACGGTGAACGCCTCGGCATGCACCGAAGGCTGCCCGCTCTCGGTGACCAGCTTGTCGAGAAAGTCGACGATCCCTCCTGGATGCTCGAACTCCTGGCGCTCGCCGTTCTTCTCGTCGACGAAAACGATTTTGAGGCCCCGATGAAGATAGGTCTTTGCTTCGAGACGATCCGCCACGCGCTTGGAATCAAAAGCAGTCCGCTTGCCGAAAATCTCCATGTCGGGTCGGAAATGAATCGAGGTGCCGCGCTTGCTGGTCTTCGCTCCTCGCTTGAGCTTCGCGGTTGCCTTGCCTCGTACGTAAGGCTGCGAGTAGGTCCTGCCCCCGCGCCAAACGGTCGCGGTCAGCTCCGAAGAGAGCGCATTGACGACCGATGAGCCCACGCCGTGCAGGCCGCCCGCGACCTGGTAGCTCTTCCCTTCGAACTTTCCGCCGGCATGAAGGGTGGTGAGGATGAGCTCCAGCGCCGACTTCTTGAACTTCGGATGGGTGTCGACCGGAATGCCGCGCCCGTTGTCGGTGATCGTCGCGCCGTGGTGATCCTTCTCGAGCACCACCTCGATGCGAGACGCATGCCCGTTGATCGCTTCGTCCACGGAGTTGTCGAGGATCTCCCAAAGCAAGTGATGGTAGCCGTGCGCGTCGGTGCCTCCGATGTACATCGCGGGCCGCTTGCGGACGGGCTCCAAGCCTTCGAGAACGTCGATGTCTTTGGCGGTGTACGCCACTACTCCTCCGGGAACGCGGGAATCTCGGGTTCTTGATAGACTTCGCCTTCGACCGCGCCGCGCGTGAAGAGCTGAAAGCCCTTCCCGCCGCGGGACACGATTTCGTACTTGCGGAGCGTGATTCGGTACTCGCTGCCTCCGTCGCGCTGGGCGATCAAGACGTCGTCTTCATAGGACAGCACTCTTGCAGCCAAGACTTCGTCGTCCTTGGCCAACTTGATGAGCATGACGCCCCGGCCCGCACCGGCCAACAGCGAAACATCATCGGCTTCACAAATCAGGGCGCGACGTTGCTTCGTCACGCAGGCCACGCAATCCTCCGCGAAGACCGGCGCGACATAAATCACTTCGTCCCCCTGCTTCGGTCGCGTGAACTTGCGGCCCGAACGCGTGGACGGCTCTCGATGGGCACGGAGCGAGAATCGTAGGGCGAGCCCGCCACGCGTGACCGCGATCGCATAGGGCTCCTCGGGCTCCTCGGATCCCTCGTCCATGGGCGGCACATCCAAGAAACGAGGGTCGAACCCCATTGCGCCGACGACGCGCTCCCCGTCGGCCATCTTGAACATGGTCTGTAACGGCGTGCCGTGGCCGGTCGTGGCGGCGATGTCGACGATCCGGCTCACGTAGCAGACGCCATGACTGCTGAAGAACGCCACCGTGCTCTTGGTCGACCCGGCCAGCACCGCCAGCACCCGATCGCCCTTTCGTACCCGAGTCGAGGCCACGTCCTTGACACGCTGCTGACGTTTGACCCAACCTTGCTCGGTAACCACGACCATTGCGTCCTCGTCGACGATGAATGCCTCGGCATCGAACTCGGGCTCGTCGAGCTTGGCACTGATGCGAGTGCGGCGCGGGT
>Ga0224508_10001653_pt1 | contig 19725 bp, 16 predicted proteins | sample SF_Jan12_sed_USG_4_FD_170157 | JGI IMG/M metagenome (GOLD analysis project Ga0224508, IMG submission 170157) | Sediment microbial communities from San Francisco Bay, California, United States - SF_Jan12_sed_USGS_21 | ecosystem: Environmental > Aquatic > Marine > Sediment | place: USA... | reverse complement strand
CTTCGGCGTCCAAGAGAATGCGTCCATTGAAGCCCAGCGGTTCGGTGGGTGAAGTCTCGTCGACCCATTCGCCGGCGCTCTGGCCGTAGACTGCGGTGCTGGACGTGAAAAAGACGCGGCGAAGTGGGCAATTTGCGTTTCGCAAGGCAGCTAGGAGGTCCCGAAGGCCGTCGACGTAAATCGCGCGGTAATGGTCTTCGTCTCGGCGGTCGGCGCTCGCGGCGTAAAAGAGGTAGTCGAAGGCAGCCGGTGGGGTGCCGAAACCGCTCGGCTCGGTCAAATCGATGCGCCAAGGTTGGACCCGTTCGCCCAACGCCTCGACTCGGCGGCGCACCCCCCAGACCTCGCAGCCCTCGGTCAGGAGCCGTGCGGCGAGTGCGTTTCCGACGTCGCCACAACCCGCGATCAAGACTTTGTCAGTCATGGATTAGCCACAGAGGCGATTTCCGCCCTTGCCCTTCGCGGAATATGCGAAATCGTCAGCCCGTTTCAAGACGGCTTCCACCGTGTCTCCTGGGCGGGCGATACTCAAGCCGGCGCTTGCGGTGACCGGCTTCGCTGGGTCGAACTTCATGCCAACCTCCCGGATCGCCGTCACGAAACGGTTCCCCGCGACACGCCCTTCGTCCTGATTGGTGTCCTGAAGCACGATCACAAACTCGTCGCCGCCATATCGGCCGGCGACATCGACCTCACGCGTCGACCGCCGAAGTGCCTCGGCGACGCTCTTGAGCACCTGATCGCCTTCGAGGTGGCCTCGCATGTCGTTGACTCGCTTGAACTGGTCCAGGTCGATCATCACGACAGCCATCGGCCTTCCGCGATTCAACCAGGCCAGCCCTTGCTCGATGTGGCTCAAGATGTGTCGACGATTCCAGAGCTTCGTCAGTGGGTCCTGCCGTGAAAGCTCCCCGAGACGTTCGTTGGCGGTCACCAGCTCGGTTTCGCGCTGGTTGATCTTCCGGATCAGCGTCGCCACGATCGCGGTGCCAAACATCAGAAGTGTGGTGACCAGGACAGCCTGCAAGAAGCCGTCGATCGGGCTGGGTCGTCCGGACTGCATCCAGGCGGGTCCATCCGGAGCGAACGGCAGCACGCCTCGGACCTCCATCATGACGACCGCCGAATACATCGCCGCCCCTACGCCCGAAAGCAAAACACCCATTCTCGGTGTCACGACGAGCGAGTTCACGATTCCGGCGACGAAGTAGAGTGCCACCATCACCGTGCGGGAGGAGCCGACGCGCTGGACGATGAACGTCAGCAAGGCCATGTCGAGAATTCCGCCGAGCACCGGACGCCACGGTTTGGCGATATCGCGCCAGATCAAGAACTGCTCGACGATTGCGACGCCGGCGTAGGCGATGAACACCCAACGATGCGCAGCCATCGGCGGATACAAGAGGGGGACCAGCCAAATCCCGCAGGCCGCTAACATGAAGCGAACCCACGCCGTACCAAAAGCCAATCGGTTGGAATTCATTGCAGGCGCACCAGTCTAAGCATAGTAGCTTAACCCATCAGGAGTATGTCAGGGTGGCAAGCCCATTGGCCAACGCTGGAAGGCGTGCGCCGAACTACGGGCGCATGCCAGCTTTTAAGGTCATTACGCGGTTTCTCGGAGATGAGGTTTGAAGCAGATGAATGACGACGCGACGACCGCGCGGCTGAAGGAGTTACTCGAACAACGGATTGTCTTTTTCGACGGTGCGATGGGCACGATGATACAGCGCGCGGGCCTCGGGGAGGCTGACTTTCGAGGCGACCGCTTCGCCGACCACCCGAGCAGCCTGCAGGGCAACAACGACCTGCTGGTTCTCACGCGGCCGGACGTGATCCGTGGAATCCACGAAGAGTACCTCGATGCTGGCGCAGACATCATCGAGACCAACACGTTCAACGCGAACGCGTTCTCGCAAGCCGACTATGACCTGCAGGAGGTGGTGTACGAGCTCAACGTTGCTGCTGCACGTCTTGCCAAAGAAGCGACTGCAAGCCGCTCCGACAGGCAATGCTACGTCGCCGGTGCGATCGGTCCGCTCAACAAGACCTTGAGCCTCAGTCCCGACGTCGACGATCCGGGCTACCGGGCGCTCACCTTCGATGAAGCGCGGGACGCATATGCGGAGCAGGTGCGTGGCCTCCTCGACGGTGGTTCCGACTTGCTGCTGGTCGAAACGATTTTTGATACGCTCAATGCCAAGGCTGCGCTCTGCGCGATCGAGGACGTCTTCGAAGAGAAGGGCGTCCGGCTCCCGCTGGTGATTTCGGTCACCATCGTGGACAAGAGCGGGCGCACCCTCTCGGGACAGACCGTCGAGGCGTTTTATTTGTCGATCGAGCACGCACGGCCCCTTGCCGTTGGGATCAACTGCTCGCTCGGTGCGCAAGAGATGCGCCCGTTCTTGAAGGAGCTGGCTGGGGTCGCGGATTGCTACGTGCATTGCTACCCGAACGCCGGCCTCCCCAATGCGTTTGGCGGCTATGACCAAACCCCGGAGCAGATGAGCGAGCTGTTGCGTGGCTTCGCCGTGGACGGAATGATCAACATCATCGGCGGCTGCTGCGGAACGACGCCTGACCACATTCGTGCCATCGTAGCAGCGGTCCGGGACGTGCGACCGCGCCCCGAGCCCGAGAGAGACGCGCACTTTCCGAGTTTCAGTGGCCTCGAGCCGCTCGTGATCCGCCCCGAGACCAACTTCATCCTCGTCGGAGAGCGAACCAACGTCACCGGTTCGGCAAAGTTCCGCAAGTTGATCACCGAGGGCGACTACCCAGAAGCGGTTTCGGTTGCGCTTCAGCAGGTTCGAAACGGCGCAAACATCATCGACATCAACATGGACGAGGGGATGCTCGAATCCGCGCAAGCCATGACCACGTTCTTGAAGCTCATCGGCTCCGAACCCGAGATTTCCCGCGTGCCCATCATGATCGACAGCTCCAAGTGGAGTGTCATCGAGGCCGGCCTCAAGTGCGTTCAAGGGAAATCGATCGTCAATTCGATCAGCATGAAGGAAGGCGAAGCCGAGTTCCTCAGCAAGGCTCGACAGGTGCGCCGCTACGGAGCTGCAGCCGTCGTGATGGCATTCGACGAAGTGGGGCAGGCTGATACGATCGAACGAAAGGTCGAGATCTGTGCGCGCGCCTACGAGCTACTGATCAAAGAAGCCGGATTCTCGCCGACCGACATCATTTTTGATCCCAACATCTTCGCCGTGGCCACGGGAATCGAGGAGCATAACGCGTACGCCATCGACTTCATCGAAGCGACCCGGCAGATCAAAGAGCGCTGCCCAGGCGCGCTGGTCAGCGGTGGGGTGAGCAACCTCAGCTTTTCGTTCCGCGGCAACAACCGTATTCGCGAAGCGATGCACTCGGCGTTTCTCTACCATGCGATCGCCGCCGGCATGGACATGGGCATCGTCAATGCAGGTCAGCTGGAGGTGTACGCAGAGCTCCCCAAAGAACTCTTGGAGCACGTCGAGGATGTAATCTTCAACCGCCGCCCTGACGCGACCGAACGGCTTGTCACGCTGGCCGAGACGGTCAAAGGCAAGGGGAGGCGGCAGACGCAGGACCTCAGCTGGCGGGAGGCGACGGTCGAGAAGCGCCTCGAATACGCGTTGGTCAACGGAGTCGTCGAATTCGTCATCGAGGACACCGAAGAGGCTCGCCTGAAGCATGACCGGCCCCTCGACGTCATCGAAGGTCCGCTGATGAGCGGAATGGCTGTCGTCGGAGATCTCTTTGGCTCCGGCAAAATGTTCCTGCCGCAGGTCGTGAAGAGCGCGCGCGTCATGAAGAAGGCAGTGGCGCACCTCGAACCGTTCATGGCGGATGAGAAGACCGAACGCGCCGCGCAGGGCAAGGTGTTGCTTGCCACCGTCAAGGGCGACGTGCACGACATCGGCAAGAACATCGTCGGCGTGGTTCTCGGCTGCAACAACTACGCGGTCGTCGATTTGGGCGTCATGGTTCCTGCCGAGAAGATTCTAGATACGGCGGAAGCCGAAGGCTGCGATGTGGTCGGTCTAAGCGGCCTGATCACGCCATCGCTCGACGAGATGGTCTACGTCGCGTCGGAGATGCAGCGTCGCGGCATGACCGTTCCGCTTCTAATTGGCGGCGCGACGACGAGTCGGGCGCACACCGCCGTCAAGATCGCTCCGGGGTACGAGGGAAGCACGATGCACGTCCTCGACGCATCTCGCGTCGTCAACGTGGTTTCCGACCTCTTGAGTCCCGAGCGTCGAACCGAAATTGACGCAAAAAATCGAAGTGAGCAGGAGAAGTCGCGCAAGCTCTTCGAGCACAGACAGAACCGGGAGCTCGTTTCTCTCGAAATGGCGCGCGAAAACGACACCCCCATCGAATGGAAGAGCGACGAGGTGCCGACGCCGGATTTCCAAGGGCGGCGTATCGTCGAAGACGTGAGCCTGCAGGAGATTGCCAAGTACATCGACTGGACCTTTTTCTTCTCTGCCTGGGACCTCAAGGGTAAGTTCCCGAAGATTCTCGACAGTGAACGCTACGGCGCCGCTGCGCGAGAGCTCTACGAGCATGGCCAGGCTTTGTTAGACCGCATCGTATCGGAGCAACTGCTGACGCCCCGCGCCATCTACGGGTTCTGGCCCGCGAACCGGGACGGCGACGACATCATCGTGTGGGAGGACGAGGCGCGCAGCCAAGAAAGACTCCGCTTTCACATGTTGCGGCAGCAGGCCGTGAAGCCGAACGAGCAACCGTACTTCTCGCTCGCCGACTTCGTGGCCCCGGTCGGGTCCGGCATCGCGGATCACCTCGGCGCCTTTGCGGTCACGACGGGGATCGGCGCTGATGAAATCGCGCGTCGATTCGAGCAGGATCACGATGACTACAATGCCATCATGCTCAAGGCGCTTGCAGATCGTTTGGCCGAAGCATTTGCCGAGCTCATGCATCAGCGAGCCCGCCGAGAATGGGGCTATGAGCCCGAAGAGGCCTTCAGCAACGAAGAGCTGATCGCCGAGAAATACCGCGGTATTCGGCCGGCGTTCGGCTACCCCGCTTGCCCGGACCACACGGAAAAAAGCATTCTCTGGAAGCTGCTCGGGGCGGACGAGATCGGAATCTCTCTGACCGAGCACTTCGCGATGTATCCGGCCGCAAGCGTCAGCGGCATCTATTTAGGCCATCCCAAGTCCCGCTATTTCGCAGTCGGCCCAATCGATCGCGAGCAGGTCGAAGACTACGCGCGCCGAAAAGAGATGAGCGTGTCCGAGGTCGAGCGCTGGCTTCAACCCAACCTGGGTTATCAGCGAGGGAGCTGATGCAACGACCGCGGCTTCGAGACTTGCTGCCGATCAGCGTCCGTGCGTTCGATCCAGAAGAGGTGACGACCAAGAGTCACCGGGAAACCGATCCACGCGGAGTGGGGCTGAGCACTCGAGATGTCGAAGCGATCTGGAGCTCGGTCGTCACCTTTTACAAATCGGGCTTGCACCCTGCCATCGCACTCTGCATTCGGCGCAGAGGCGAGATCATTCTCGACCGCGCAATCGGTCATGCCCGAGGAAACAGCCCGCAGGATCCCGAAGGCACGCCGCTCGTGAAGGCGACACCGGACACGCTGTACAACTTCTTTTCAGGCTCGAAGTCCGTCACGGCCATGCTCATTCATCTCTTGCAGCAAGAGGAACAGCTGCACGTCGATGAGCCGGTGGCGACCTTCATTCCGGAGTTTGCGAAGCGACGGAAGCACAGCATCACCATTCGTGACGTACTCACCCATCGCGCGGGAATCCCGCCGACACCCGAAGAAGCCATCGACCTCGACTTGCTTTCGAAGCCGGAGGAGATCGTTCGAGCGTTTTGCGACCTCGAGCCGACGCACCGGCCGGGCAGCGTACAGGCGTACCAAGCCGTCACGAGCGGGTACATCTTGGGGGAGATCATTCGGCGGGTTACCGGGCAGGACATACGGGAGTTCTTGACGAAGAGGGTCCGCGAGCCCCTCAAGATGGAGCATTTCAACTACGGGGTTGCCCCGGAGCTCCTCGACCGCGTCGCGGTCGACGCGTTCACCGGCCCCACGCCGACCTGGCCGTACAAAAATCTCGTTCACGTCGCTTTTGGGGCCTCCATGCGCGAGCTGGTCGAGCTCGGCAATGATCCTCGTTTCCGAACCGGAGTTTCACCGGCGGCCAATGTCATCGCTACCCCCGAAGAGATTTCCCGCTTCTTCGAGACACTTCTTTGCGGCGGCACGTATCAAGACGTCCGGATCTTCGAACAACGCACCGTCGCTCGCGCCGTGGAGCCTCAGGTGACAGGGCAGGTCGATCGCGTGTTGATGATGCCGATCCCTCTGTCGATGGGATTCATGCTTGGTTTGCGAAGCTTCGGGTTCTACGGACCGCGTACCGCCAACGCCTTCGGTCACCTGGGCTTCACGAACGTACTCGGATGGGCAGACCCCGATCGGGACATCAGCGTTGCGTTCATGAACACTGGAAAGCCGCTGCTTTCGGCTCGCATGTTGGCCTGGCTCAACGTGACGCGCGTCATCGGCACGCGAATTCCCCGAGACCGGGCATAGGCCGTACAAGAGCAGAACGTCGCAGGCCGCATTCGCAGCGGATCGCGGCTTTGCCGGCGGCTCCCCTATGCTACGCTCTGCCCGATGAAATTCAGCGCGTCCATCGCCATGGCGCCGCCGGAGCACTACATTCCAGTGGCTCGGGAGGCGGAGAAACTCGGCTACCACGCCATCGTCTTGCCGGATTCGATCTTCTTCTCCGAAGAGGTCAGCAAGCCTTACCCCTACACCCAGGACGGCAGTCGGATGTGGGACGGCGAGACGCCGTGGATTGAGCCTATTGTAGGTGCCGCCGCGATGGCCGCCGCCACCGAATCGATCTTCTTCTACACCAGTGTCGTGAAGCTGCCCGTGCGCCATCCGGTCTTGGTTGCGAAACAAGTCGCTTCCCTTGCGGTGCTTTCGAACAACCGCTTTGGCTTCGGCTGCGGGCTCGGCTGGTTGCCGGAAGAATTCAAGTGGTGCGGCACGGAGTTCGAGACCCGCGGCAAGCGCATGAACGAGTGCCTGGAAATCCTGCGCCTCATCTGGGGAGGCGGGATGGTCGAATACCACGGCGAGCACTACGATTTCGGCAAGATTCAGATGAGCCCCGTCCCGAGTGAACCGATCCCCATTTACATTGGCGGTCACACCAAGCCCGGGCTTCGGCGCGCAGCAAAGTACGGCGACGGTTGGTCCTCCGCGATGCTGAAGTCCAAGGATCTCCTCGACCTGGTTGGCCAGATCGAATCGTTTCGAAAGGAGTACGAACGCAGTCATTTGCCGATGGAGTACCAGGCGGTCGTTACCGACGTCTGGGATGCCGACGGCTTCAAGCGTCTCGAAGACGCGGGCGTGACGGACATCATTACCGTTCCATGGCTCATGTACGGGACTCCAATGGTCGGCGGTGACCTGCAGGGGCGAATCGACGGGTTGAACCGATTCGCGGACACCGTCATTGCCAAGATGCAATGACCTCGATGTCGACCATTCTGCAGCGCGCGTGTCTCGGGCCGGTCAGCGAGCCAATTGCCTACCAACTGAGCGAGCTCGACACAGCTCAACTTTGTGAGGTGGCGCAGGCACGGCGCGATCGCGCTTGGGGCAAGACGCTCACCTATTCCCCCAAGGTGTTTCTGCCGATCACCAACCTCTGTCGCAACCACTGCGATTACTGTTCGTTTCGCCGCTCGCCAGGCGATCCCGGTGAATGGACGATGAGCCCAGCCGAGGTTCGTGATTGGCTTCATCGCGCGCGCAACCAGGGTTGCATCGAGGCCCTGTTCTGCCTGGGGGATACGCCCGAATCGGGCTTTCGCGAATATCGTGCTTTGCTCCGTTCCTGGGGTCACGAACGAACGGTCGACTATCTTCGCTGGGCAGCGGAAGAAGCGCTGGCGGCGGGACTGCTGCCCCATACCAATGCCGGCATTCTTTCACGTGAGGACATGAACGCCCTCAAGCCTGTGAACGTCAGCCTCGGCTTGATGCTCGAGAACGTGAGTGAGCGTTTGTGCGAAAAGGGCATGCCGCACCATCGGGCGCCTGACAAACGACCGGCCAAGCGCCTTCAAATGACGCGCGAAGCCGGCGAGCTCCAGATACCGTTCACCTCGGGGCTACTGATCGGAATTGGCGAGACCGTCGAAGAGCGGGTAGACACCATTTTGGCGATTCGGCGTCTGCACCGCGCGCACCGTCACATCGGCGAGGTCATCGTTCAGAATTTCCGCTCGCATCCCGATACGCCGATGGGATTGGCCGGCGAACCCAGCTCCGACGCGCTCGCTGCCACCGTCGCTTTAGCCCGACTGATCCTCGACGACGAGATCAGCGTACAAGCGCCACCGAACCTCAACCCCGCATCAACCGTGATTTTGATTCGCGCTGGGATCAACGACTTTGGCGGCATTTCGCCGGTAAGCCCCGACTACATCAACCCCCAACATCCCTGGCCGTACCTCGAACGCCTCAGCGAGGCTTGCGCGGCCGAGGGGTTTCGACTCGAACCGCGATTGCCGGTATATCCTGGGCATCTCGAAGCGCAGGGCTTCGTCGACCCGTCTCTGCGCCCCCGAATCGATCAGCTTCAGCTGGAGCTTGCGACGCCATGACGACCGCTCTCGAAACCTGTCTCCGAGGGGTCACGCCCGGCATTCGCGCAATCCTAGAGCGCTGCCTCGGTGGCCACGAGCTCAGCATCGATGATGGCGCCGCCCTGAACGGAGCACGAGGTCGGGACCTCCAAGCCCTGTGCATGGTTGCCGACGAGCTCCGCCGTGAGCAAGTGGGCGATCGCGTTACCTACGTGGTGAACCGTAACATCAACTTCACCAACGTCTGCATCAAGAACTGCAAATTTTGTGCGTTCGCTCGCAGCGTGCGCTCGGAGCAAGGTTACTTCCTGCCGCAAGAAGAGGTCGTACGGCGAGTGAGTCAAGCATGGGAGATGGGCGCCACCGAGGTGTGCTTGCAGGCCGGGCTCTCGCCCAATCTCACAGGGGACAGCTACATCGAGCTGTGCCGAGTCGTGAAGGAGGCCGCACCGGAGATTCACATTCACGCCTTCTCGCCAGAAGAGGTGAAGTTCGGTGCTTCGCTCAAGCGCGTTTCGTACTCCGAGTACTTGACCGAGCTCCTGGATGCCGGCCTTGGCACGCTACCGGGCACCTCTGCGGAGATCCTCGACGATCGCCTTCGCAAGACGATCTCACCGACGCGAATCACGACCCGCGAATGGATCGACGTGGTTACCGCCGCCCATCGGCTTGGAATTCGAACGACCTCAACCATGATGTTCGGGCATGCCGAGTCGGTCGAGGACCGGATGCGGCACATGGACCTTCTGCGGCGGGTCCAGCGAGAGACTGGCGGGTTCACCGAGTTCGTTCCACTTTCGTTCGTGCACGAGGAAGCGCCGCTCTTCGCCGCGAGCGAGGTGCCGGGCGTTCGTCCAGGGCCCACGGGTGACGAGGTGTTGCGCCTCTATGCAACGGCCCGACTCATGCTGGGCCGGGACATTCCGAATCTTCAGGCGTCCTGGGTCAAAGAGGGCCTTCGGATCTCGCAGTTGTTGCTCAGTTGTGGGGTCAACGACCTCGGCGGGACTTTGATGAACGAAAGCATCTCGACGGCGGCGGGCGCGCGACATGGACAGCTGATGACGCCAGCGACCTTGCGCCGGGTCATTCGAGACTCGGGGCGGGTGCCTGTCCAGCGTGACACTGGTTACCACACGATTCACGAGTTTGGGGATACATCCGATCAGGACCCGAGCGAGCCGCTCGATGCGGTTCAGGATCCGGATGCGGTGTTCGGCTCCTACGAGGCGCTGACGAGAGACTCGCGCTTTCACTACGAGCCTCGCGGCTTGCGAGTCGTGAGCTAACGGCTGTCCGCGCCGGATCTGCGTGGTACGCTGCGCGTCGATGAGCCAACTTGCCGAGCGGTACGGACCTTGGGCCGTCATCACCGGAGCGTCCGCGGGGATTGGTGCCGAGTTTGCGCGTCGAGTGGCCGAGCACGGAATCAACGTGGTCTTGGTGGCGCGGCGCCGGAACCGTCTCGAGGCGCTGGCGTCGACGATCGAGGACATGTACCGGGTTGACGTACGCGTGGCGCCGGCGGATCTCACCGCGCGGAACATCGTCGAGGTCTTGCGGCCGGCACTCGCCGAGATCGAGATCGGCCTTTTGATCAACTGCGCGGGGTTCGGCTCGAGCGGTCCCTTTCTCGACATGGACCCGAGCGTCCAAGAGTCGATGCTCAATTTGAATTGCCGTGCTCCAATGCTTTTGACGCACGAGATCGTCCAGGGCATGCGTGAGCGAGGCAGAGGTGGCGTGATCGTCGTGTCCTCGGTCAACGCATTCTCCGCGGCGCGCGGCATGGCAAACTACAACGCAACCAAGTCCTACGACCTTCTCTTTGCCGAAGGTCTCGCCGAAGAGCTGCGCCCCTACGGGGTCGACGTGCAGGCGCTTTGTCCAGGAGGCACGACGACCGAGTTCCAGCAGGTCGCAGGCCTCGACCCTGAGAAGTTCGGGCCGCTCCGGCGATGGGTCTTTTCGAGCCCCGCTTCGGTCGTGGCGACGAGCCTGCATGCGCTGGGCGGTCGAGTGACGGTGGTCCCAGGCTTCCTCAACAAGCTCATGGTCTTCACGATCAGGCTACTCCCGCGTCGAATCGCGACACGCTTCCTCGGCGTCCTCATGGACCGACTGTCGGCGAGGCACTAGCGCCGGCGCAACCGATCGAGGTCGGACGGCCGGTCAACGTCGAAACCGATGCCGCTGCTGAGTTGGATGCTGACGGTGAGCCCGAGACGGTGGGCACCCGCATGGTGTCGCCGAAGGCTATCATCGTGTCCGAGGCAGCTCGGAAGGACGGTTGCCGGTCTCACGGCAATGACGTTGGTGCCTTGCTGCGCGAGATCGGGCACCAGTACGACGTCGCTCTCCTCGAGTTGGCAAACCACGCTGGCGATGTCTTGTGCGGTGAGGTCGGGTAGGTCGCTCATGCAGATCAGCACGCTAGTCGCGCCGCGTTCCTCCAAGTCCTGGAGCGCGCCGTCGACCACCTCGGCCAAGCCCCGGCTTCCGTCCGCATCCGATAGCGCCAACACCCCCAAGTGTTCGGCGAGCTCACGAGCTTGGGCTGAGTCGCTCACGGCCGCGATGTCGTCGATGTCCGGGGACGTCCGAAGGACCTGGACCACGTGCTCGAACAAGGAGCGCGCCAAGTCGGCGCGTTCAGACGGAGCCAGGACTTCGGAGAGCCTCGACTTGCCTCGGTCGAATCCCTTGATTGGAACTAGTGCCCAGCGACTCATCTCAGACTCCGCGCAAATTCGATCAGCTCATGGGCCAAGCGTATCCGATCTTCTCTGGTTTGAATGAGGATGTTGGTTTCGAGGGTCGGATAAAGGGCCCGGAAGGAGTCTCCGTGCTGAACGGCGAATCCATCCAGCAGACCTTTGTAGTGGATCGCGACGGCCTCGGCCGATGGCGGGCGGCCGCCAATCTCCGAAATCATCGTGGCGAGCGGACCCTTGACCGCCTTGCCGTTCAGAATCGGGCTCACGGCGACAGTCGGCGTGCGCCCAAGCGCTTCGGACACGCCAGTCAACCTCAGGATCGGATCGATTGAAACGTAAGGATTCGAAGGGCAGATCACGACGAGATCGGCGACGTTCAGCGCATCTAGAACGGACTGCGTCGTTTCACCATTCCCTCCGTGCCGCGCTCGGCTCACCGGAGGCGCCGCCCGCTCCTTGACCAGCCACTCCTGGAAGGCGAGCTCTTCGCCGCTCTTGGTGAGGATGCTCGTGGGACATGGCGCATCGCTCATCGGTAGGATCGGGCGCTCGACGCCGAGTACTTTGCACAGTTCTGCAGTTGCCTGCGTGAGCGACTCGCCTAGAGCCAGTGCGTGCGTTCGAAAGAGGTGGGTGACCAGGTCACGGTCGCCGAGTCGGAACCAGTCGTCGACGCCACGGCGCCTGGCTTCTCTCAGAACCTCGAATGTGTCGCCGTCGATTCCCCAGCCGCGATCCTCCGGAGAAAGACCCGCGAGCGTGTACATCACCGTGTCGAGGTCAGGGCTGATGTGGAGGCCCCAGTGCTCGAAGTCATCGCCCGTGTTAACGACGGCCGTGAGCGACCCCGGAGGGAGCACGCGATCGAGTCCGTCGACGAGCCGCGCCCCGCCCACGCCTCCAGCCAGCGCGACGACGGACATGCCGTTCTCAGATGCAGGGGTCATGCGTACAAGTCGTCTTCGGGATCTCGGAGCAAGACGGCCGCGGAGTCGTGCGATGCTTTGAAATGAAGCCCGCGAACCAAGGTCACCGGACGCCCTTCATTGGCTTGTCCGGCGACGAGATCTGCTGCCGCCGCAACGGAGTCGGCGACGGCCGACTCGGTAGCCCGGAGGACGTGGCCATGGCGATCGATCGCACCACGGCGATCCCAAACTGCCGGTAGCCCCGCAACGCCGAGCGCAAAGCCTACGGTGCCTCGTCGAAACGGACGCCCCCACGAATCGGTGACGAGAACCGCGAGCTCCGACGAGTAGTGCTCGCAGAGCTTGATTCGAAGCGATGCTGCGCTCGCATCCGGATCATGAGGCAAGGTCAGCACCCAGGGGCCGCTTCCTTTCGGGGCGTTCGAGGGCGATGCATTGCTCGAGTCGATGCCGGCATTGGCCGAAATGAAACCCAGACGGTGCCGGACGATCAGTGCGCCGCTAGTCTTTCGCGAAATGCCGACGCTCTCCCGCAGAATTAGCTCTACGAGGCGCGCGTCCTTCTCGAGCTCGACGCCCAACTCATGGGCTGCGTCGCTCGGAACGATGCTTCCCAAGTCGACGAAGCAGCCTTCTGCGCGAGAGACAATCTTGCTGGCGATGACGATCACGTCTCCGTCGGCAAGCTCGATCTCGGCGCGTTCGAGGCTGGAGACGATCACCGCAAAGAGATCATCGCCGGCCTCGATCGTCGGCACACCTGCGATGGTGCGAACCAAGAGCTCCGGCCCGACGCGAAGGTCGCCCGAACTCGGCTCGTCGCGGCTCATTCCGTCTCCGGAATGCCCGTGATGCGAATGCCAGAACCAACGCTCTTGTAACGGCGATTGATGTGCAAGAGAACCGGCGTGATCGACTCCAGAGCGATGGCGTTCTTCAAGACGCCGGCGTCGATGCCACGAAGTCCTAGATCCGCGACCAACGAAATGACTGCCGCGCGCGCGTCCTTGTCGTCGCCGCAGACCAGCACGTCGCAATCGAACGTGTGCGCCGGGTCGCTGAGGTGCTCCGAGCTGATGTGGTGCAGCGCCGCGACGAGCCGAGCGCCTTCGTTGAGCAAAGCGCGGGCCTCCAAGGCCGCCGCTTGCCCTTCCGGCAGGTTCACGGAGCGGACCTTGGGCGGCTGCAGAGGCACCGTGATGTCGACGATGACTTTGTCGCCGACGACATCTTTGATCGAGTCGAACGTGGGGCGATGCGCGCCGTAAGGAACCGTGACGAGGATTAGCTCGGCGTGCTCGCACGCCGCGATGTTGTCGGCGCCCTGGATGCTGACACCAAACTCCTGCGAAAACTCGGCAGCCTTTGCCGCTCCCTTTTCGGCCCGGCGAGAGCCGATGAACACTTCATGCCCCGCCTTCGCCCAACGAATGGCCAAGCCACGACCCTCGCGCCCTGTGCCACCTACGATTCCGATCTTCATTGCTGCCTCACGAGTTGAGCTCGGCCATGAAGCGGAGCGTGTCCATGTCCTGTGAGCCGACCATCAAAGTCCCGACCGGCGAATCCTTCCAACGCTGAAACCGATCGCGTATGCGATCTTTGGATCCCACGAGATACAACGCGTCGACCAATTCGTCGGGCACGGCGGCAACCGCTTCATTGCGTTTGCCGTCGAGGAAGAGCGTTTGAACTCGCTCGCAGGCCTCTTCGAAACCGACGAGGCTGAGGTAGTCCTTGTAGAAGTTCTTCGTCTTCGAGCCCATGCCCCCGATGTAGAGCGCGAGCTGCATCTTGCAAGGCGTCATCGCGTGCGGCGGGTCGCCGATGATGACCACGACGGTCGGAGCGATGTCGAAGTTGTGCACACCCTTGCCGTTCCCCGCCTTTGCGAAGCCTTCGTTGAAGTTCTTCATCAGAACTTCAGGACGCTCCGGGTGCATGCAGGTGAGCAAGCAGCCGTCCGCGATTTCCGCCGACATCGTCTGGGACTTCGGAGCCATCGAGCCCGTGAAGACCGGAATATTCGACCTCGTGCGTATCATGCTACGGAGCGGTTTGCCCTGGCCTGAAGACCCCGGGCCGCGATACGGAATTTGGTAGCGGACGCCGTCGAACTCGAGCGGCGCTTCGCGCGCGAAAATCTTCTTCACGATGGTGACGTACTCGCGAAGCCAGGTGAGTGACTTGTTGAAGGGTACGCCGTGCCAGCCTTCGACGACCTGCGGACCCGATGTCCCGAGCCCCATGATGAAGCGCCCGTTCGAGAGCGTGTCCATGGTCATGGCCGTCATCGCCGCATTTGCGGGCGATCGGCCCGGGAGCTGCATGATCGCCGTGCCCAACTTGATCGTCGAAGTCTGCGACCCGACCCAGGCGAGTGGGGTGACCGCGTCATTGCCCCACGACTCTGCCGTCCAGATCGAGTCGTATCCAAGCCTTTCGACGGCCGAAATCTTCTCGATGTCCACGAGACCCTGCACGGTCGTGTTCAACTGGGGGCCAGCGTATCCTAGGGTTAGGCCGAGCTTCATTTGCAACTCCGACAAAAGGGGACAGTCCCCTTCTTGAAATCGCGGGGACCCTATCAGGAAGAAGAACGCGTTTCAATTTGAAGCGGGCGCTGCCGCAGGTCAGCCTGCGCGGATGCGCGTGCTGGTCACCGGGGCCTTTGGGCGGCTCGGTCTGGAGGGCATCGAGCGTCTCTTGAAAGAGGGGCATTCCGTGATCGCCTTCGATGTTTCGAATCGGCGAAACCGAAAGGCCGCGCGGCGGTTCGCGGACCGGGTTCGAGTCTTGTGGGGCGACATTCGGTCGGCAGCTGACGTTGCCCGGGCGGTCGCGGAATCCGATGCGATCATTCACAATGCCGGCGTTCTGGCGCCAGCCTCCGAGCTTCATCCCGACCTCGCCTACGCCGTCAACGTGGGCGGGACCAAGAACGTCCTCGACGCGATGAGGCGCACGAAAGAGCCGCCCGTCATCGTTTTTGCATCGTCATTGGCCGTCTGCGGTCCGCGCGAGCCCGGCGGCCCGCCACTCACCGGCGACCATCCGGCCGTCGCAACCGACAACTACACGTCCAACAAAGCCGAGTGCGAGCAACTTCTTCGCGTGTCGGGCCTTCGCTACGTGATCTTCCGAATTGGCGTGTCGGTCGGCATCAGAGCAGCCGCCGGCGATCTATCGCCGGATGTTTTTCGTGTGCTCTTCAGCATCAATCCGAACACGCGCCTCGAATGGGTACATCCAGAGGATGTCGCGCTAGCGCAGGTCCGCGCAATCGAATGTCGAGGGGCCGTCGGGAAGACCCTGATGATCGGTGGCGGCGAAAGTTGCCGGCTGACGTTCCGCGAATTCTATGGCGCGATGTTCGAAGCGACGGGGGTGGGGCGTTTCCCGCTCGAAGCGTATGGTAGCGGTGCGTACTATTGCGATTGGCTGGACACGGACGAGAGCCAATCGCTTCTGGGCTACCAGCGCATCAGCTTCGACGAATTCATCGAACAATTGCGGAAATCGTCACGGTTCACCCGGCCGCTGGCTCAGATGTTCGCGCCGCTCGTCCGCCGGTACATGTTGCGCTACTCCGATGCTTGGCAAAGCGGGAACGGCCGAAAGTAGGTTCAAGCGCGCTGGCTCGATACCGAGAGAACCTCGCCGGTCATATACGAGCTGTAGTCGCTGGCCAAGAAGACCATGACGTTTGAAATCTCCCATGGCTCGGCGCCGCGGCCGAACGTCTCGCGTTTTTGAAGCTCTTCGAGCAGGCCCGGCGGGGTGACCTTTTCGAGGAACGGGTGCATGGCCAGCGACGGGGAAACACAGTTGATGCGGACGTTCCTTTCGGCGGCTTCGATCGCTGCACAACGGGTGAGCGCCATGACGCCAGCCTTTGCGGCTGCGTAGTGCGATTGCCCCTCTTGAGCGCGCCAACCGAGCACCGAAGCGTTGTTGACGATCGCGCCCTTGCCCCGGGGCATCATGTGCCTCAGCGCAGCGCGGGTGCAGCGAAAGCAACCGTTGAGCGTCACGTCGAGCACGAGATTCCACTGTTCGTCGGTCATGTCCACGACCTTGGCGTAACCGCCGAGCCCAGCGTTGTTCATGAGCACATCGACGTGCCCCATCTTTTCGACCGCAACCTCGAACATCGCCTGCACTTCGTCTTCTTTGGTGACGTTGCAAAGGACGGCTTCGGGGCGCACTCCCGTCTCAGCCTCGATCTTGTCGGCCGCTTCGCCCAGCCGCCGTTCGTGGATGTCGCTGATCAGCAGCCCCGAGGCGCCTTCTTCGGCGCAGCGAATGGCCGTTGCAAAGCCAATGCCCGTGCCGGCGGCTGCCGTGACGAGAACGTTCTTGCCTTCGAGCAGGCCGTGCCCGCCGACGTAAGTGGGTTTAGTGGTCATCGCGGCTCCTTCGGCAGCCCGAGTCCTCGTTCGCCGATGATGTTTCGTTGGATCTGATTCGAGCCCGCATAGATCGTGTCGGCTCGCGAAAAGAGATACCACTTTTGCATGGGGGTGAGCTCATACGGGGCGCCATCGAGGAGCTCGGCCTCCGGGCCAAGCAGATCCATTGCAAGCTTGCCGAGGTCACGATGCCAGTTCGACCAGTAAAGCTTGCTGATCATTGCTTCGCGGTTCAGGTCGGCGCCTTCGTGCTCCAGCATTCGAAGTGCATTGACGCGCATGATTTTGAGTCCAATTGCGGCATGTGCGATTCGCTGACGGAAGATGGGGTCCTTTGCGGCTCCCGACGCCTTTGCCGCAGCGACGACCTGCTCGAATTCCTTCTGGAAGAGGTACTGCTGTCCGAGCGTCGATGCGCCGCGCTCGAAGGCAAGGGTGCCCATCGCCACTTTCCAGCCGTTGTTGACGCCACCGACGACATGGTCCTTCTGCGCCTTGGCCTCGTCGAAAAAGACCTCTGCGAACTCGGAGCTTCCGCCCATTTGTCTGATGGGGCGCACCTCGATGCTGGCTTGTTTCATCGGAACGAGAATACAGCTGATTCCCCGATGCTTGGGCGCTTCTGCATCGGTGCGGCAGAGCACGAAGCACCAATCCGAGTACTGAGCACCCGAGGTCCAGATCTTCTGGCCCTCGATGATCCACTCGTCGCCGACCAATGTGGCTTTGGTCTGCACGTTCGCGAGGTCGGAGCCCGCTCCAGGTTCCGAGTAGCCCTGACACCAGATTTCTTCGCCGGAGACGATGGGCGGCAGGAAGCGCTGCTGCTGCTCCGGTGAGCCGAAATGGATCAGGGTCGGTCCGAGCAGCGTTTCGCCGATGTGGCCCACGTTTCCCGGTCCGTTCGCGCGCACGTACTCCTCGTTGAAGACCGCTTCCTCCTTGATCGAGCAGGCGCGGCCGCCGAACTCTTTGGGCCAGCCAATGCAGTTCCAGCCGGCGGCGCCCATGGCCTTGCCCCAGGCCACCCGCTCTTCGACGTAGCGGTCCTGGTCACCGGATGCGCCTCGGCCCTGAAGGTCCTTGAACGGGCCATTGAGCTGCCCTTGCAGCCATGCGCGCGCCTCTTGGCGAAACGCTTCTTCTTTTTTGCTTAGCTGGAGCTCCATCACAAACCCATCCGCTTTGCGACTCGCTCGCGGTGAAAGGCGGGGTCGCCGAAGAGATTCTCGGCCGACCTGGCTCGCTTGAAGTAGAGGTGAGCAGGGTGCTCCCAGGTGAACCCGATCCCGCCGTGAATCTGGATCGTTTCGGCGGCGCAGTGAAAGAAAGCCTCTGAGCAATACGCCTTGGCACTCGACGCCGCCTCTTCGAGGCCATCACCATCCTGCGCTGCAAGTGCACTCGCGTAGAAAGCTGCAGAGCGTGCCGACTCGACCATCATCAGCATGTCCGCGCACTTGTGCTTTATCGACTGGAACGAACCAATCGGCCTGCCGAACTGCTTGCGCACCTTTGCGTACTCGACGGACATCTCGAGGCACATTTCGGCCGCGCCCACTTGCTCCGCTGCAAGCGCGATTCTGGCCCGATCCAAGGTTCTCTCGCAGAGCCGCCAGCCTCGACCTTCGTCGCCTAGCAGGGCGTCATCGGACACGTTCACGTCCCTGAGCTCGACCGACGCCAGTCGCCGGGTTTGATCCATGCTCGGCAGCCAGGCGCGTTTCACGCCTTCCGCGTCTCCAGGCACGAGGAACAAGCTCACGCCTTCGGTGCCGGCGCTGCCCTTGGAGCGTGCCGCGACGATGAGCAGATCGGCGGTGTGCCCATCGAGGACGTAGCTCTTCTTGCCGCGCAGCAGGTAGCCCGAGCCGTTTCGTGCATAGGTCGCTTCGACACCAACGGCGTCCATTCGGTTGTTCTCGGCGAATGCAAGAGTCGCCCGCGTCTTTCCGGCGGCAATGCCCGGCAGGTGGCGCTCCTTCTGAAGCGCAGTCCCGCCGAGCAGAAGCGCATTGGCCCCGAGGCCGATCGTCGACAGAAACGGTGCGCAGAGAAGTGCGCGACCGATCTCCTCCATCAGTGGATGGAGGTCGAGGTAGCTCATGCCGAGGCCGCCGTACTCCTCGGGGATCGTGAGCGCGGTCCATGCAAGCTCCTCGGAGAGCTGCGCCCAGGTGGCCGCGTCGTAGCCTCCTTCGCTTTCCATCGCGCTCCGGACGCGCATCTCGGACGACGCCACCTCCAAGAACCTTCGAGCGGTGCGCCTGAGCTCGTTCTGATCTTCTGAGAATGAAAACTCCATTCTCTCAGTCTCCTTGATTGACGCTAGCGGCCGAAATGAACGCTGGCGTTTCTCCGCCGCCGTGCAGGACGAGATTCGCGCCACTCACATACGCGGCGAGGGGAGAGGCGAAAAACAAGCAAGCCCCCGCGACGTCGCCTGGTGTGCCGAGACGCTGCAAAGGGACCGTTTTCGCGACACGGGCGATGCCATTCTCGTCGCCGTAGTGGAGATGCGCTTGCTCGGTCCGAATCAGGCCCGCTGCGATGGAATTGACGCGCACTTTCGGCGCCCATTCGATCGCCAGCGTACCGCTCAAGTTGATCAGTCCCGCCTTGGCTGCGCCGTACGCTGCTGTTCCAGGGGAAGGCCGTACCCCGGAGACGCTGGCGATGTTGATGATGGAACCGCCGGAAGCCTGGCCCTGCATGATGCGATTGGCTTGCTGGGCGCAATGAAGCGCAGCGGTGAGGTTTAGCTGAATGACCTTCTCCGAGAACCTCGGAGACGCCGTCGCTGCCTCGGCAAAGGGCGCGCCGCCCGCGTTGTTGACGAGCACGTCGAGCCGCCCCAGGCGCTCGACGGCTTCGTTTACCATCTTCTCGACTTGGTCAGCGTCCCGAACGTCGGCGCCCACGAAGAGCGCGCTCTTGCCGCCGGCGCTCGGGAGCTCGACGGGCTCCGTGCGCCCGCACACCGTGACGTCGGCGCCCGCTGCG
>Ga0224508_10001652_pt1 | contig 19727 bp, 15 predicted proteins | sample SF_Jan12_sed_USG_4_FD_170157 | JGI IMG/M metagenome (GOLD analysis project Ga0224508, IMG submission 170157) | Sediment microbial communities from San Francisco Bay, California, United States - SF_Jan12_sed_USGS_21 | ecosystem: Environmental > Aquatic > Marine > Sediment | place: USA... | reverse complement strand
TGCTGATTCCGGCATTGCTGGCATTCGGTGTCGACCGCTACGTGCAAAAGAAGCAGGTAGCGCAGCTGTCGGCGCGCTCCGTACCCTATGTACCGAAGCCGCACAGGCAGTTCGACCGGATCTGCCTCGGTTATTGCTCGCTGGTGGCAATCTTTATCGTCGGCCTGATCGCGGTCTGCCAGTACGCAGCACTCATCAAGTTCTGGCCCTACAACCTGTCTTTGAGCCTCGACAACTATAATTTCGAGGTCATGGACGGCGGCGGCTGGGACTCGTATACCAACTCGATCCAGCTCGGATTGTATACCGCGCTGATCGGCACCATCGTGGTCTTCGTCGGCGCCTACATGGTGGAAAAGGTCAACGGCTTTTTCACCACGCGCTCGACCTTCCAGTTCCTGGCAATGATGCCGATGGCGATCCCCGGCATGGTGCTCGGCCTCGCCTATATCTTTTTCTTCAACGATCCCGACAATCCATTGAACGCGATTTACGGCACGCTCGCGATCATGGTGATCTGCACCGTCACTCACTTTTACACGGTATCGCACCTGACCGCGGTGACCGCGCTGAAACAGATGGACCGCGAATTCGAAGCGGTGGCGGCATCGCTTAAGCAACCTTTTCAACGACTGTTTGCGAAAGTCACGGTGCCGGTGTGCCTGCCGTCGATCCTGGATATTTCGATTTACCTGTTCGTCAACGCGATGACGACGGTGTCGGCGGTCATATTCCTGTACTCGCCGGATACGACGCTGGCCTCGGTGGCGGTGCTCAACATGGACGACGCCGGCGATATTGCCCCGGCGGCGGCAATGGGCATGATGATTTTTTACACCAATGTCGGCGCGCGCCTGATCCATCAGTTCGTTTCGCGCAAGCTGGTACGCACCACCCAGGCCTGGCGCGGGACCTAAAACCCTGGACTTCATTCCCGGTAAAGGGCGGTAAAGGGGACGCTTCCCTTTTTCTCTAATAAAGGGAAGCGTCCCCTTTATGAGTCGGTTTCGAGTGATGCGATTCCGGCTTCGACGATATCCAACGCCTGATCCAGCTGTTCGCGGCTAATCGTCATCGGCGGGCACAACGTCAACACGCAGCCGCCACCGACTTTGTAGCTAAGGCCGTGCTCTAGGGAATGATAGAGTACGGTGTCGGCTTCATCGCTTGCCGGCTCACCATCACGGCGCAACTCAATCCCCAGGTGTAAACCCAAACCGCGTACTTCGTGAATGATCGGCATTCTGTCCTGCATGGCTCGCAGCCGTTCGAGCGCGTAATTCCCTAGCTCGGCTGCATTTTCGATCAGGCGATCCTGCAGCAGGCAGTCCAGCGTCGCCAGTGCGGCGGCGCAGCCGACCGAACTCTTTTCATGCGTGTAGTGACCGATCGCGCGGTCGCCGACGATGTCGAGTTCGGCGCGGGTGATCAACGCCGCCAGCGGAAACACGCCGCCGCCGAAGCCCTTGCCGATGACCAGCATGTCGGGTACGACGTCGAAATGCTCGCAGACGAACATTTTTCCGGTGCGCCCCATCGCCGACGGAATTTCGTCGAAAATCAGCAGCACACCATGGCGATCGCAGATTTCCCTGACTCGCTTCCAGTAGCCCGGCGGCGGCGGCTCGACCGTGGTCCAGCGCATCGGCTCGGCAATCAGCGCGGCGACGTCGCCCTGCATGCCGAGTACGTAGTCGAGGTAGTCGATACAGCCATCGTGCCGCTCGTCAGCGCAGTTGAACAGGCATTTGCCGCGCGTCGGCGGCGGAATATGCTCGGTTCCCGGCAGCAGCGGACCGACGTCCTTGCGGAACAGCGCTTCGCCGCCGATCGATATCGCGTCCAGCGAAGCGCCGTGAAAACTGTCCCACATCGATATGGTTTTATGCCGTCCGCTCGCGTAACGCGCCAGTTTCAGCGCCATGCCGATGGCGGAAGTGCCGCCAGGTGCAAACAGCACCTTGTCGAGCCCATCCGGCGCCAGTTCGATCACGCGCCGGGCGAGGTCGATCGCGACCTGGTTGGTGTATCGTCGCGGACAAAACGGCAGCGTGTCGAGCTGGGCCTTGATCGCTTCGATCACACGTGGGTGACCGTGCCCGACCTGGTGCACGCTGTTGCCGTGGAAGTCCATTATTTTCCGGCCCTGCACGTCTTCGAGATAAATGCCGTCGCTCGCCTGGATCGCGTTCAGGCACGGCGTCGACAGCGACTGGTGCAGAAAATAGCGCGCGTCTTCGGCCAGCATGTCGGCGGCCCGGGCGTCGAGGTGTCGTTCGGCCCAGGCCTGGCGACGCGGCGACAGGTTGACATCGCCCTCGGAACGCTCGGCTGCTTGTTCGGTTGTTTTTGTCATGTTTTTTCTCGCAGGTCTGGTTTTACTTGCCGCCAGGCTCAGGCATAGACAACGCCACCGGGCTGGTCGAGCAGACGTGGATCCTGCGACTTGACCAATACCGGCCGTCCTTCGAGTACCTCGTTACAACGCTCAAGCGTTTCCTGCTCCAGGCGTCGCATCGCTTCGACGGTGTAAAAGGTCAGGTGGGGCAACAGGATAACGTTGTCCATGGCATACAACTCGGCCAGCGGATGCCCCGATTTCGCCAGCGGTTCCTGACTGTATACATCGAGGCCGGCACCCGCTATGCGCCCCGACTTGAGCGCCGCAAGCAACGCAGCCTCGTCGACGATGGCGCCACGCGACACGTTGACCAGAAAGGCCTCTGGTTTCATGCAGGCCAGTTCTCTCTCACCAATCAGGTGATGGCTTCGCGGATTGAGCACGGCGTGAATGGAAACGAAATCGCAGGCCGCCAGCATGGTATCGAGATCATCGGCCTTGTCGATGCCGTGTTCGCGCATGGTAGCGGCGTCGACATCAGGGTCGTAACCCAGCACGCGCGCTCTGAAACCGGCGCCCGCCATGCGCGCCATGCTGCGGCCGATGCGGCCGGCGCCCACCAGGCCGACGGTTTTTTCAGCCAGGTCGCTGCCAAGCCATCGCGCTTCGGGCCAGGCCCAGCCATCGCCTTGCATCGCCCGGGTCAGTGGCAGCAGTTTTTTGGCGAGCGCGATCATCAGCGTGAAAGCCCCCTCGGCCACGGTTTCCTCGGCATACTCGGGGATATTGATCACCGGGATTTTACGCGTCTTTGCGGCTTCGATATCGATAGCGTCGATACCGACGCCATACTTGACGATTCCTTTCAGCTTTTCCGCGTTGCCGATGATGGCGGCGTTAATCGGCGTGTAACACATCAATATCAGGTCGGCATCGCGGGTCTCGCGCGCCAGCCACGCTTCATCGACGCCGTCCGGCAACAGCACGAGCTCGAAGCCGCGATCGCGCAGCGTCTTGTCCAGGTACGGGCATTCGAGTTCCTGATCGGTGCGGACAATTTTTATTTTCGGCTTCATCTATAACTCCACTACCCACCTGGACGAAGGAAGGGGACAGTTTACTTATTTCACCTTCAGTGAAATAAGTAAACTGTCCCCGGATTTCCCAATCGTCACTTGACCGGTATGAGATGCCTTGCAGGCACCTCATTTATTCTATTCGGTCGATTCCAAACCGCTGCAACAGACCCGCGACCGCATCCAGCGCACCCTGGATCTGTTCCATGCCCATGCGACCGATGCATCCCATGCGGAAGCTGTCGGCCACGGTCAGCTTGCCGGGATAGATGACATAACCCTGATCCTTTAAGCCGTCGTAAAACGCGGCAAAATCGAACTCGGGATTGGTTGGCATGTGGAAGGTTATGATGATCGGCGCCTGCAGCTCGTCGGGCAGCAGGGTTTTGAATCCCATCGCACGCATGCCGGCGACCATCAGGTCGCAATTATCACGGTAGCGCCCGCCGCGGCCGGCGACACCGCCCTCTTCTTCATACTCGGTCAGCGCCTGGTCGAAGGCGAGCAGCACGTGTGTCGGCGGCGTAAAACGCCACTGGCGGTTCTTTTGCATCGCGCGCCACTGATCGTAGAGATCGAGCACCAGCGACGGCGAATTTCCCTCGGTCATTTCCAGCGCGCTTTCACGCGCGATACAAAACCCCATGCCGGGCGCGCCCTCGAGGCATTTGTTGCTCGAGGCGACAACCGCGTCGAACTCGATTTCGCGGGCGTCCAGCGGCAGCGCGCCGAAAGCGCTCATCGAGTCGATCAGCAGGCTACGCCGGTGGCGTGCAACCACCGCGGCGACTTCGGACAGCGGATTCAGGATGCCTGAGGTGGTCTCGCAATGAACCACCACGACGTGGGTGATACTGGTATCGTTATCGAGGGTCGCATCGAGCTCTACGACATTCACCGGCACGTCTTCGGGCGTTTCCTGCACCAGGTAATTACGCTTGTAATAGTCGCAGATTTTGGCGATGCGCTGACCATAGGCGCCATTGATCAGGATCAACAGCTTGCCGTCGGCGGGCACGAAATTGCCGATCATCGCTTCGACCACGAAGGTGCCGCTGCCCTGTAACGGCACGCTGACGTGGCTGCCCCGGCCATTGACGATATCGACCAGACGCTCGAGGATACGCGCGTTGGTGTCAATGAAGGTGGCGTCGCGAGAGCCGTAGTCGTGCAGCATTGCCTGCTTGACGCTCAGCGAAGTGGTCAGCGGGCCGGGAGTCAGCAGCCAGGGGTCGCCGCTCGGCGTGGTGGCCGGGTCGTTGGTGTTGTCGGTCATGGGTTGAGCCTTGATAGCGGTTGATTTGTTGCCATTTATACCGCTGATCAATACTATTCATCCAATCGATATAACAAATGTTTCAAATAGATTGTGCCGATATCACACGCCCACCTGCGATCGTTCCACGCGGTCGCCACTCACGGTAGCTTCACTCGTGCGGCGGAAATGCTCAACATCACCCAGCCGACGCTGTCGGGCCAGGTCAAGGAGCTCGAGGAACGCTACGGCACCAAGCTGTTCGTGCGACACGGCCGGCGCATCGAACTGACCGACATCGGTCGTTCGGCGTTCAGCATTACCCAGCTAATTTTCCGACACGAGCAGGAGGTCGAACACCTGCTGCAATCGGCACGCGCCCTGACCTCGGGAGAACTGCGAGTCGGCGCCGATTCACCCTACCTGGTGACGCCGCTGCTGGCCCAGTTCCAGCGAATGTATCCGGGCATCCAGATTTCGATCCAGTACGGCAACTCGGAACAGTTGATGGCGTGGATCGAATCGCGCCGCTGCGACGTCGCCTTCCTGGCCAATGCACCCCAGGGCGACGATAAACTTTACTCGATACCGCTGCCGCCGGACCGGCTGGTGGTCTTTGTCAGCCAGGACCATGACTGGGCCGAAAGGCGATCGGTGACGATCGAAGAACTGGTGACACAGCGTATCGTGCTACGCGAAAAAGGCTCGCGTACGCGCTCGATTTTCGAAGATGCGGTGGCCACGGCCGGCCTCGAGCTGCAGGACATCATGGAAATTGGCGGCCGCGAAGGCGTGCGCGAGGCGGTAGCAGCCGGCTTTGGCATCGGCATCGTCGCCGAAACCGAACTGATCTCGGACTCCAGGGTTCGGGCTTTACCGGTTAACAATGCCGATCTGGCGCATGCCGAGTATGTGGTCTGCCTGCAGGAGATGCGTTCCCTGCGCGTCAACGGCGCCTTCCTCGATCTGGTCAAGGCCAGCCTGCCCAAATCCCCCGAATAAGGGGGCATCAGAGGGTGGAGACTCTGCAGCGCTTTTTCATAGGCCTAGCCGATAGATAGCATATGTAATATCGATTTAACCTTATGTTGGTTAACTGTATATTGTGCACCCTGACTGCCGAATACTGGACTGGAAATGAGCTCGCAAAAATCAAGCGTTAGCGTCAATGGGCGCGAATATCAATGGCCGGACAAGCCCTGCGTTGTGGTCTGCATCGATGGTTCCGAACCGGACTACATCGAACAGGCGATCGCGGCAGGCGTCATGCCGTGGATGAAAAAAATCGTAGAACAACAGGGCAGCGACCTGCGAGTCGACTGCGTGGTGCCGAGTTTCACCAACCCGAACAATATTTCCATCGTCACCGGCGTGCCGCCGGTGGTGCACGGCATTTGCGGCAATTTTTACTATGACAAGGCCAACGACCGCGAAGTCATGATGAACGAGCCCGAGCTGTTGCGCACGCCGACCATCTTCAAGGCGTTCCAGGACCAGGGCGCGAAGATCGCCATCGTCACCGCCAAGGACAAGCTGCGCCGCCTGCTCGGCAACGAGCTTGCGATGGGCAAGGACGGCGCGATCTGCTTTTCGTCGGAAAAATCGGATCAGGTTACGCTCGACGAAAACGGCATCGATAACGTACTCGACATGGTCGGCATGGAAGTGCCGTCGGTTTACAGCGCCGAGCTGTCCGAGTTCATCTTCGCCGCCGGCGTAAAACTGATGGAGTCGGTGCGCCCCGACCTGATGTACCTGTCGACCACCGACTATATCCAGCACAAGTTTGCCCCGGGCAGCGACGGCGCCAACTCGTTTTACGCGATGATGGACGGTTACTGGGCGCAGCTCGACGCGTTGGGCGCGGTGATCGCGCTGACCGCCGATCACGGCATGAACGCCAAGCACGACGACGCCGGCGAACCCAACATCATTTACCTGCAGGACGAAATGGATCGCCTGCTGTCGCCCGGCGCCGCGCGCGTGATCCTGCCGATCACCGATCCCTACGTGGTGCATCACGGCGCGCTCGGTTCCTACGCCACGGTCTATCTGCCCGATGACGCCGATGTCGAATCGCTTAAGATGCAGCTCGCCGATATCGACGGCATCGACGCGGTCTACGGCAACCAGGACGGCTGCGCGCATTTCGATCTTGCACAGGATCGCATGGGCGACCTTATCCTGGTATCGAGCAAGCATGTCGTCATCGGCACCACCGCCGCGCGTCACGACCTGTCCGGTCTCGACGTGCCGCTGCGTTCGCATGGCGGCGTTACCGAACAGGTGGTGCCGCTTATCGTCAGCCAGCCGGTGAGCGGGCTCGAGCAGGGGCAGTTGCACAACTATGACGCTTTCAATGTCGCGCTCAACCACGCGCGCTAAGAACTCAGATTAACCTTCGGAAAATCCGTTATGACTAGCAGACACGAAAAAATGCGCATCGCCGGTAAACTGGTCGATGGCGATACCGGCAGCAACATCGATGTTCTCAATCCCTATAACGGCGAAGTCGTCGGCACCGTGCCGCGCGCCAGCCGCGAGCAGATCGCCGGCGCTTTCGAGATCGCCGCCAGTTACAAGCCCAAACTGACGCGTTACGAGCGCCAGAAGATCCTGATGCGCATCGCCGAAATCATCACCGAGCGCAAACACGAGCTATCGGATCTGATCACCGCCGAGTGCGGTCTCAGTAAAAAGGACAGCCTCTACGAATCCGGCCGCGCCTTCGATGTCTACAGCCTGGCCGGACAACAGTGCATCAACGATGACAGCGAGGTTTTCTCCTGCGACCTGACGCCGCACGGCAAGCAGCGCAAGATTTTCACCCAGCGCGAGCCGCTGCTGGGCGCGATATCGGCAATCACGCCGTTCAATCACCCGCTCAACATGATCTCGCACAAAATCGCACCGTCGATCGCGACCAACAATTGCATGGTCGCCAAGCCGACCGAGCAGACACCGCTGACCGCGCTGGTGCTGGCGGACATCTGTTACGAAGCCGGACTGCCGCCGGAAATGCTGTCGGTGGTCACCGGATTGCCCGAAGACATGGGCGACGAAATGCTGACCAACCGGCATATCGACCTGATCTCGTTCACAGGCAGCGTACCGGTCGGCAAGTACATCGCCGAGACCGCCGGTTACCGACGCACCATCCTCGAGCTGGGCGGCAACGCGCCGCTGATCGTGATGGACGACGCCGACCTCGACAAGGCGGCCGAGCTCGCGGTCGCCGGCGGCACCAAGAATTCCGGGCAGCGCTGCACCGCGGTCAAGCGCGTTCTGTGCATCGACTCGGTCGGCGACGAGTTTGCCGCGCTGGTTGCGGAAAAGGCGGCGAAGCTGAAATACGGCGACCCGATGGATCCGGACAACGACGTCGGCACCGTGATCAACGAGGCCTCGGCGATCCTGTTCCAGGATCGGGTCAACGACGCCATCGAAAAAGGCGCCAGCCTGCTCTACGGCAACGACCGCCAGGGCGCGGTGTATTCGCCGACCGTGCTCGACCACGTACCCTACGACTGCGAGCTGGTGCGTGAAGAAACCTTCGGCCCGCCGATCCCGATCATCCGCGTGCGCGATATCGACCACGCCATCGAAGTCTCCAACTCAACCGCCTTCGGCCTGTCGTCGGGCGTTTGCACCAATCGCATGGACGATATCATCCGCTTCATCAACGAACTCGAAACCGGCACGGTGAACATCTGGGAAGTGCCCGGCTACCGCATCGAAATGTCACCCTTCGGCGGCATCAAGGATTCGGGTCTCGGCTACAAGGAAGGCGTCATCGAAGCGATGAAATCGTACACCAACGTCAAGACCTTCTCGCTGCCCTGGTAGCCCCTGTCGTCCCGCGATCAAGTCACGGGATGCAGCCGCGGGGATTTTGCAAGGTCCCGATACGTCGGACCGCCGCTTGCGAGGAGGAATAAAGGAGCCGGTTATAGAGAAATCGTGAGCTCAAGGCGCGGTTTCCGGCTGTATGCGGCTGTATGCGGCTGTATCGAGGTAATGGTTTATTCGGCATCTACTGATCCGGTTTGAACGGGATAATATAGTCGAAAAGAAAGATCGATATCGCCAGAGCTATTGCGAACGATAAAAAAGACATCGCAACATCCCACCTGTGATCCGGATCACTTGCTTTCCACGCCGTTCCCAGGCGAATTATAAATTTCCGCCCCTTACGATTTTTACTAATTGCCTGAAACAATGGCAAGCAGATACCAAAGTAAACCAGGGCAAATATGACAATGAGTAGCAAAAATTGGATACTGAGTCTCCTTTTCTAATCCACATAAAGCCCTTCATCAGCGGCAAAGTGCGCACATAGCGGGCAATCCGGCTGCATGCCATTGTTAACTGGCACATGTACATGCATAAGGCATGCCGGCAAGACATCGAAATCAGACTGATTAGAATGCCTCATGTCACCGATACCGGTCAAAATTTAAAACTCGGCGACGTCTCACATAGTACCAAGTTTGATTGAGTACGCGATGGGCCTTGTCATGATGGGTAGCGCCAGGGGTGTTTGATTTTTAGTCCAGCTATTCGTAAATTCAAATTTTAGACTTGATCCTGTTCTCTCCTGCTCGTGATCGGGATTTAAACTTCAGCTAGCGGCGCTCACCGGTCGTTCATCTATCACTAAAATTATAAGTACCGCATTTTAAATTGATTTGAATCAATACTCCGGACCTGCAAGCGCGTAAAAGATAATTGAATCTGTTCATATGAGGGATTATCGATGGATCAAAAGACTATTTCTTCAGACAATGATCACCCATTTCAAAAACACGGAGTTGGGGAGGAATGCACGGATACCGGAAAGCAGGGTAACGGCAGTTTAAATTTACCATCCTGTCCAATTATGAATCATGCCGGTGGGTGTTATTGCGGCAATATCAGGTATCTTGTTAATGGCCAGCCGGTCATTCATCTGTATTGTTTTTGCGAAGATTGCCATTCAATCTCAGGAAGCGATGGCTACCACTCGGGTTACATGGTGAAGGAATCTGATTTTCAACTTGTCAGCGGCACACCGGCAACCCATGAAGAGCTGTCTGAGGAAGGCAGAACAATAAAACGACACTATTGCCGGAAGTGTGGTTGCGAAATCTGGGCACAAACCGATCTTGGTTTAATAAGCGTTTCGGCGAGTACGTTTGATGATCCGACTGCATGTCACTCGGCGAAGAAAGTATTCGTGCACGATGCGCCCGACTGGGCAAGAATTCCAGATGAATCGGTGCGACGACAAGGTCTATCGAGCATGGATGGTCCTGACGACGAAGATGACACTAATCTCGAATTTACAGCCGTCGACCTGGTGCTCGAACCAGAGCCTCAAAGCGAGATTGTTCTTGACGGCGAAGATGACACCGATCTCGAATTTACAGCCGTCGACCTGGTGCTAGAACCAGAGCCTCAAAGCGGGATTGATCATGAAGACGAAGATGACACTGATCTCGAATTTGCAACCGTCGACCTGGTGCTTGAAGCAGGGCCTCAACGCGAGGTTACTGGTGATGACGAAGATGACACTGATCTCGACTACGAAAGCCCAGGCAAAAATGATCGCCACAGCCCTGTTAATTTCGGTTACCAGCCAGGCGCCCAGACTGCAGACAAAAGTCTTGAAGGGTAAGGAAGTTCCACGTTTAGAGCTTACTTTACGATCCTTGATATTCAGAACTCGATTTAACAGACAACTGACTCCTTAGAGCACAAAGCAGCAGTTGCCACGTTATTATTAAATGGCGACTTTCCTTACTAGCTGTTGTTCAAATATCCTGCATGTCGAAAGATCCGGGTCAGGGTAAAACTCGTAGATTTTACTGTGACCAAAATTATGGCTGTGTTCTTACTCGGTGAGGCGCGTGGTCATCGGGTTGGATTCGTACTGGGTCCACTGGTGCAGGGAGCCGTCGTAGATTCGAACGTCCTGCTTACCGAGGATTTCGTGCAACACGAACCAGTTGGATGAGCACTCGTAGGCGCTGTTGCAGTACAGGATCAGGCTGTCGTCGAAATCGATACGTAACGCGTCGAGCAGGTCGAGGTAGGTTTGCCGATCGAAGTAGCGCATACTTCCTTTCAGCGGATTCAGGAACTTGTACGGCAGGCTACGCGAGCCCGTAATATGCCCGCGCGCGTAGACGTAGTCCTTCATTTCCAGGCCAACATGGTAACGCAGCTCACGTGTGTCGATCAGCGTCACCTTGTCGTTGCCGAGCGCTTCCCGCACTTGCTGCATGGTGGCGACAATATCCGCTTCCTCGTTACCGACCCGGTAGTTTCCCGGGGCCACCATGGTGGTCTCGGTAACCAGGTCTTCCAACGCATCTTCCCAGGCCGGGTTTCCGCCGTCGAGCAGCGCGACCTGATCGAATCCATAGTATTTCAAATGCCAGTATAGCCGCGCGGCGCCTGCCACCTGCCCCGGGGTCTCACCACGGTGCGTCAATACTACCCGGCTGTCGTTACTGACCCCATGGGCGCGCATGAATGTCTCAAAACTGGTCGCGTCGGGGCGCATTCGGGTCATCAGCTTGCCATCGATCTCGCGCTCGATTCGAATCCGGTTGACGTCCACCAGCACGGCACCGGGAATATGGCCCTGCGCAAAAGTATCGGTTTCCTTGCGCACATCGAGCACCAGCGCTCCTTCACGGTTGTTGACCAGCCACTCGCCATCGACCAGGGGGCCGGGCAGATCGAGCGCCTGTAGCGGGCCGCTCAACACGGCCAGCAATCCCAGCCAGAATAGTTTTTTCATGGTTACACCTGAACGAAAGATAAATTGGTTAAGCGCATCATGGAAGTTTTCGCGGGCGCAAACCTGATCCCGATCAATTAAACCCATCGGATATAGATGACCGGCTGATACAGCTATGGCTAAGGGGATAGGCCGGCATGCCCGATCTCACAGGAACGGCTTCGAGCGACATTTTCAACTAGTGGACTGGACCCAAAATGGGTGTCTGGAAAATAAAGGAAAATAAAGGGGAAAATAAAGGGGACGCTTCCCTTTTTCTGAGAAAAGGGAAGCGTCCCCTTTATGGTGCCCTTTATGGTGCGGATGATGCAGGCGGCGAGGGCGGCAATTCAGAAACGGGTGAACCCGAAGGCCACGGACCCCATAAGCCACACCCTCGCGGCTAATCCGTCTATTTCGATTGATCTACCAAGTCATCCTGCTAAATTCGATGGCGGACTCCAAGACTCGATCGACGGAAATCGGTATCGATTGTTGATATTTTGATTTTGCATCCGACACTTGTCACCGAACTTGAGTTAACCTGTCAGCGCCCAGTTCTGGCATTACCAGCCCGACTTTTCAATAATATGCAGATGCCCCCAAGCCGACAAAACTTAAACCTGTATCTGCTCCTCGGATTCTTGCTAACGCTGGAGTTCGCTATTATTTACGGCGGCACTAACTGGTTTAACAGCGACCGCGAGGAATACTTCCGGCTCTATTTTGACTGGGAATTGGTGACGCCTTTCACGCCCGCGATGATTCTCGTCTACCTGTCGCTGCAACTTCTGTTTTTACTGCCCCTGCTGCATTGCGACAGAAGTGGCCTGCTGTTGCTGGCCAAACGTATGGCGGTGGCGATTCTCGTTGCAGGTGTCATATTCCTGCTAATACCGACGCAGCTCGGTTTCAGTCGCGAGGGAACGGATTCTAGTTATGCGGTATTTTACGAAATGCTTTATACGCTCGATCGTACCCACAACCTGTTCCCGTCACTACACGTTACGCTCGCCACGCTGGTCATCGCAGGTCTCGTGCGCCAGCTGAGTACTCATTTGCTGGGTTTATATATCGGTTGGCTGTTTTTACTCTTCGTGTCGGTCCTTCTGGTGCACCAGCATCATTTGGCCGATATTGTCGGCGGCATCGTACTGGCCTGGCTGGTCGTGCGTTACTTGCCGGATTCAGGAGGCCAGGACAGCCTTCAGATTTCAGGCTCCGGACGGTGAATCCTGCCGTCTTTCCAGCTGTAAAACGGTCGCATCAGTTTTCCACCCGGCAGGGTTTCATGGGCATGAACATGACAACCGGGGCCGACCCCGGCATGTATACCGATGACACTGTATTCGTCAATCCTGACTTCGGCGAGGGTCAGCAATTGGGTATTGTCGGCCTGCTGCACCAGGATATGCGCACCAATCCGACAACCTCCCCCGAGTACAGCGCCTCTACCGACACTAATCAGGTAGCGATCTGCAACCGTAACCCCCGGTGACCAATAGGCAAACAGGCTGACCTTGCCTCCCCATAAATTCAGCCACAGGTTGTAGGCCCCCGGAATAATTCGCAGTACTTCTTCAAGAAAAGGAAAACGTATAAACACAATCTGTAGCTGGGTCAGAAACCACCAGTAGATAAAAGTTGGCGACGCCGAGCTAACCGTTCCCAGGGGCCGGCCCCATATCAGAATCAACAGACGACATATCAACGGTGGCAGGAAATATATCCAGGCCAATATAAACAGTAACTTGATTTCGATAGCGTAATCAGCTGGCACAACAATCACAGCAGAAGCTATCAAATAAATAGCCGGGAAGTAGTTGATTAAAATCGTGAGCAATGGGTAAAAATTTATTTTCATTTTTGCGACTTCAGGCGCAATCCGGCGCTAATCTGCCAGGGCCCGCTGGAATTCCGGATAGATCTCCATTAGCGCGGTGGTTAAAGGCCTTTTGCTGCAATCTTTAAGCAATGGCGCCAGGCAGGGATCAATATCCAGTGTGCGAATGCAGTTTTCCAATTGCCTTTTAATCGACCGCAGTTGCGGAAACTCGCTTACCAGTTGTCTGATCACATTGATGCCGGCATGCCTCGGTTTCAAGGTCGCATGCAGCAGATTCCTCAACAGCCTGGCGTTCAATTTTTTGTTTCGCATCGAGCTGTCCTGCAGCACATAGTCGATTATATTGGCGTCGATATGCACATGTCCGACTTCATCCTGTAAATGCAGTCGGTGTGCCAGCAAGTAGTTTGATTCCAGCTCACCCAGATTTTCGCTGGCCGGCATTTTCAACATGTCACGTGAAAAACACACCGCATGCTCCTCCATCAACAAGACCAGCCAGATCAAGGAGGGCAACTGCCGGGGGAAGCGGCATACAAAACCTAAAATCCATTGTTGCAGCCGGCTTATTTGCAGGAAGTGATGCGTCTGCCGACTGTAAACACCGGGCAGGCTGAGCTGGTTAAGTCGATAAAACATATGGTAGTGGCGCTGCTCCTCCTGCAACAGGATATCCAGGCATTGCCCAAGGGCACCGAGGTCCTGTCGGTCGTATCTGGCCAGCAGACTAGACATGACCCGATTGGTAAAACCGCTTTCGAACAGCATAAACTGTTCGTTGGTGCGCATGCCGTAAAGCTGGTTGTAGCGCAGGCGCTGTGCATCATTCAGTAGCGCGTAGGCTTCGGTATGGTAGAGCTGGGTATAGTGCTCATGGATAAATGGTTGCTGCAAATCAATGGGCGTGAAATCGGCTTCCGCCTGTTCTTTCCCGGCCGATATTCGTTGCGCATAAATTTTCTCCGGCGTTACCAGTTTCATCGCTAGTCCATCACCAGATAGTCCTGCTTCGGCAGGATAGCCGGGCCGGGTTCGGTGTACAGGCGCGGCCCTTTCCATAGCTTCAGGTACTGGCGCCAATAGCTGATCGGCGGCTTGCTAAACGCCGCCAGTTTCTGCAGGTGAATCCAGGATGCGTGGGGATGCTGGTGATGCACCAGGTCCCACTGCCCCTGCAACAATATCCAGGAGAGAGGCCTGGACACCTTCAGATTGAGCGCGCCATCTCTGACATCGCGCGGCGTAAAGGCATGGGTTACGTACTGCCGGGTCGACCAGTTGAAAGCAAAAAAAGCATAGAAAACAGCCAGCGTTTGCCAGCGCAAATCGAGCAGGTGGTACAGCGAAACCCAGAAAACAATGGCCAGTGCAACTTCCAGGCGTACCTTCCACAGGGTCGCCTGGTCGAAGTCATCAAACACGATCGAGGTACAGCGGGCCTTACGAAATGGTGGAGTACCGAGGAGACCCGGAATCAGGGCGAGAATCAGGTTGCCGAGTGGAATCAGCGGCCACCATAATCCCAGCATGATTCCATACCACTGCACGAACTTTAAGCTACGAATATCGCCGGCGTAGTATCCGTCAAACATTTCGTGGTCGGTGCGGTTACAACGATGATGCACGATATGCGCTGTCTTTAGCACGGTGAACGACGAAGGGAAAAACCAGCTCAGCAGCATACCGACGAACCAGTTGATTCGCGCGCGACTATGCAGCATGTCGTGTGCCGCTTCGTGAATCAAAGCGTAATTGGTCAATAGTACAAACGAAAACAGGATGCCCAGCGGGATCGACCATAACAGCGACAACTGTGACGCCAGGCCGGCTAAAGCGCTGGCAGTTATAACAACGGCTCCCGCGATCAGCAGGTTGAGACGGTCCGGTATGGCGTAATGGGTCATTTCGATACGAGCCAGGTTTGCGATTTATCTTTTACGCGCAAAGCGGGTGAATATAAACATTACCAGCAGGCCTGCGAAAAAAGCGACCGCCGCCAGGATCCAGGTCAGGCGTTTGGCGTTATTGAGCAGCGGGTTGTCAAACAGGTTACTGGAGAAATGCAGCGCGATAATTTTCCAGCTTCCGTCTTTTTTCTGCAAGGTGGTAGTCCAACGGCCATGTAACACGAATTCAAGCCCTTCCGCTAGCTTGAAGTGTTCCTCGGTAGTTCCGTAGGCGACCGCGGTACTGCCATGAAACACCGCGGGTGCGCTGATATCACCGGTTAAACTGTATTCCTTGACGACCGCGGCCGAGTCTTTGAGCATGCGATCGAAATAGGCCTGACCTTGCTCATGACCCTGGGTGACTTCCGCGTTGTAATAAGTAATCACGCCGTTTTCGTCCAGGTGCATCGCAGCCTTTGCAAAATCATGGGCATTCAGAGCCTGTTTCAGATCGTCCAGTATGGAAAGCATTTGCTTGCGATCCGCCGCATGCGGATCATCCTGGGCCTGAGCCGGGTTTAGCAGTGTCAATAACAGGATTAATACTGTAGTTCTCATTATTTTTCTCCATCGGTAAAGCCTGACTAAAAAGATAGTGCCTGAACAGGAAGCGCAGAATCGAAGGCTGTTCGAGATTTTTATCAATCGCAGGCGTGACATGAGCATTGTGCCAGTCTGGCAGTTGGCTCCAGTGCAAAGCGGGTAGCATATGGTGCGCTGTATGATAACCGTTATTGAAAAAAAACCAGTTGCCCAGCGAGCCGACAAAATTGCGTGAGTGATCATATTGCGAAGCCGGCTGACAGCCATCGTGTTGTAACAGATTCACCCCGATCAGCAGGGTGATTCCCATTGCCCATGGGATTGCAACAAACAAAATAAAGGTCTCAACATCCAGCAACAGCAGTGCAAACACCAATAGCCATAACAGGATTCGCTCGCGCAGCAATTGCCGTCGAATCTCCGGGGATAAGCAACTCATACCTGCCTCGCGCCTGCCGCGCGCCATGCTAAGCGTTGCCGCAATCAAAAAACGCAGCAAGCGCATTAGCCCGCGACTGGCGCCTGCCAATTGCGGCCTGATCCAGTCATTGCTGTCACTGTTGTGCCGATGATGATTGTAATTATGCGCCAGGATTACACCGGCGGAACTGTGCCCCTTGGCAAAAGTCAGCAGCACTGCAAAACAGGCATTTGCCCGGGTGCCGAGAAACACAGGGTTATGCACGTGATTGTGATTGATAATACAGCAACTGAAACAGAACAAGCCGCTAGCTAACAACCACGGGAAAATCCATGGCGGGTTAACCGGGACAGCAAACGGCAGCATTAGCAACGCCAAGGTGATTAGAACAAACACGATACTGCGATAATCTTTCCTGTGGACTAGGAGATTCGTCATCGTCTAGCCGGGGTGTTGTGCAACAACATGATACTGCATGGATTCGAGCTTTACAGTCTGCGCGGGTTGCTGGCCACACCAGTTTATTTTCAATGTAACTGCCCCGCTGTAATCGTCCAGCCCAAACAGCAGCCGACTGTCACCTTGCGCTGAAAATCCATTAGACGCCTGCACCTCACGCAGTTGTTGCCGACCTTCGTCGTCGACCACGGTGACCCTGGTGCCGACCGCATTGCGGTTACAGCTCTGGCCATTACCAATCAACTGCAGGCCAAGCCATGATTTACTTTTGGCGTCATTCCGATATATCGAGACAGGCGCAAACTGGCGGGTAACAAATATATCCAGGTCACCGTCATTATCCAGGTCGACAAGCGCAACCCCGCGCGCGTTGCCAAGTTCGCTCAAGCCTACCTGCTCTGCCAGGTCGACAAAGTGATTACCGCGATTGTGATACACGCGATTGCGCTCGTAAGGAAAAATGCAGCGACCACGCAATTCGGCCCAACGATCTGCATAACCATGAACATCGGGTCCGGTCAGGCCGATGTTCGCGTTCCAGTACCAGAAATCCGGGCAGGATTCATGCTCTCGATCGTAGCTGTCATCGACCATGCCATTCGCCTGCACTATATCCAGTCGCCCATCGCGGTCGAGGTCGCCCAGTGCCGCTCCCCAGCCGAAGCGTTTTTCATTAAGCACATTACGAACGGTAGCTTCGTCACGGAATGCTGCTGCCCCGTCTTCATCGACGGCGCCATTATTCATCCATAACAAACTGCCTTCCGCCTGCTGCTTTTCGTGCACATTGGAGACATAGATATCGAGATGGCCATTGTTGTCCAGGTCCCCGAGTGACGCATTCATGCCCTTGTAGGTATCTCGACCCAGGCTGCCCACCAGGCGCCCGGAAATTTTGTTGAAGCGATCATCGCCCGTATTCAGATAGAGCGAATCGGGACCAAAATCATTGGAAAAATACAGGTCGGTCAAGCCGTCATTATTGAGATCGCCGGTACCGATATCGAGCGTCCAGCGATGTTCGTAGAGCCCCATCGACCTGCTCGACTGCTTATGAAAACCATCTCCCCGGTTGAGATAAATATAATTTTCGCCCCCATTGTTGGCGCTGTGCCAGGTGCGGTGCATGATGTTCAGCATGCGCCGGTCATTCGCATACTGTGGTTCAGGCAACTTAAACACGTTAAAACGCGTCGGCTCATCGTAGCCCGGAAGATAGGGATCCATCGCATTGCCGATCACCAGGTCGAGACGGCCGTCGCGATCTATGTCGAGCACGTTGGTGGTGACGCTGATGGTATAGTCGGTCAGACCGAGTCGCTCGCTGACTTCGACAAATTCGACTTTGCCCCGTTCGCGCCACAGGTTTTTCAGCACGCGGAAATGCCCGAAGCTGACCATGACAAACAAATCGTTATCGCTGTCGTTGTCGTAATCGAACCACAGCGCACCCGAGGGAAGGCCCTCGCTAAGCGGGTGATCAATCAGCTGCTGCAATCCCGGCAACGGCACTCGTATAAAGCGAAAATCGCCCTGGTTTAAGTACAGGGCCGCGCGGTCTCGGGCATCTTTCAGCGAATTGGTCAGGAAAATATCGGGCAAACCATCGTCGTTTACATCGTTAACCGCGACAGCATCTCCAATTGACAGAATCCATTTACCGATATGTAACAGTTTTGGATCCACCCGCTCGAGCAGGTCACCCGGGCGGGCCATGATACCCGCCTGTTGCGCTTCGACTTCGTGAAAATAGAAATCACTGTCCAGGCTTCGAGCCGAAAAAGCATCCACGCGCAAAGTTATCAATACCGAGATACCCAGCAGGCTCATCGTACCCCAGCGCAGCAGCATTACGCGCAGTTGAGGTATCCCGTTTTGCAGCAGCGATCGCCCCTGTCGGAGGTGCAACCAGCAGAAGCGCGCCAGGAAATAGGCGAATCCGGCATAAAACAGCGTCGAATGGACTTGAACCTTGTGCAACAGAAAATCGACGACGACAATGCTCACGCCCATGAAAATCTGCCCGGCGCGCGAGGCAGGCGAGGTTGCCGGGTCGGTAATCATGAAAAACGCGAACAGGAAAAATGCCGGCGAAGTCAGCGCCCCCATGAACCAGGTCTCGGGCGGCATATGCCAGCGTGTCAGCCAGGCTCGGAGCGCCAGCACTACGAAATAGCTGAGCAGGAAAGAAATGATCAATGCGCTACGGTTTATTTTGAAGACAAACAAAACCAGGGCCGCGGTAACGATAAAAAACACCAGCGCGATCGAGCCGCCCCATTGATATGCCGGAGCCGCGCTGATCATGCCATCGGCGACCAGCAGGCTGATCACGATGCCAAACAGCGAGGGATTGAACACATGTCGTCCTTCGGCGGTGAGCAGATATTTCGAAGCGATTGCAAAAAATACCGGGATCAGTGGATACCATGAGCCATGCGCGTAGTTAACCAGAATCGACAGTGACGAACCGGTGATTGCGGCGCTTAACGGAAACAACAAACGACCCTTTTTGAACAGGGCGTGAAACGCCATATCCAGCACGCAGGCAAAAGCAATGGTGAGCAGGATATGCGCCGGGCTGCGGTTGAAGCCCAGCAGCGTGATGCCGAGAATCAGGTAACAGACCAACAGTCCCAGAAACGGGATCCTGGGGTCCTGCCAGCTTGGCTTTCGCTCCCACAAAAGATTCATATCATTGCGATCTCAACATAGGGAATACGCCCATCCAGCTGTTCGTAGGCTTGCTGGTCCTCGGCATAATGCACCGCGAATAACCTGCCGGCAGCCTCGATACTGCGGTATTCGGACAACACTCGGGACAGCGGATCTGATTCGTGCAAACCGGCGACAAAGTAACTCCAGGGGCCGCTGCGTCGATCGCGATAAAGATAGCGTAACAACCCTCGAAACAGTTGAGCATCGTTATCTTCGATATTGACGAAGGCGAGGTAAAAATATGGCAGGGTACAACCCGGATCCGGCAAAGGCTTAAACGCGGTAAACCGCGACAACGTATTGTAAAACGGGCGCAGCATGCGCAGACCGGCGCTGTAGCGCTCAACACAGGT
>Ga0224508_10001651_pt1 | contig 19731 bp, 17 predicted proteins | sample SF_Jan12_sed_USG_4_FD_170157 | JGI IMG/M metagenome (GOLD analysis project Ga0224508, IMG submission 170157) | Sediment microbial communities from San Francisco Bay, California, United States - SF_Jan12_sed_USGS_21 | ecosystem: Environmental > Aquatic > Marine > Sediment | place: USA... | reverse complement strand
TTGCCTAAACCCAGAGTGCCGGCCAGCGAACACGCCTCGTGGGAAATGCCTTCCATCATGCAACCGTCGCCCATAAACACATAAGTAAAATGATCGACAATGTTGTGTTCACCACGATTGAATTGCGCTGCCAATACTTTTTCCGCCAGGGCCATACCGACCGCATTGCTGATGCCTTGTCCAAGCGGGCCGGTGGTGGTTTCGACTCCGGGTGTTAACCGATATTCAGGATGACCCGGTGTTTTCGAATGCAGCTGACGAAAGTTTTTTATCTCGTCAATGGAAAGATCGTAACCGGTCAAATGCAACAACGAATAAATCAGCATGGAGCCGTGACCGTTGGACAAAACGAAACGGTCACGATCAACCCACGCCGGATCGGCCGGATTGTGTTTCAAAAAATCACACCACAACACCTCGGCAATATCCGCCATGCCCATTGGCATACCCGGATGACCGGATTTGGCTTGTTGCACGGCGTCCATACTGAGTGCGCGAATGGCATTAGCCTTTTCAAGACGACTGGGAATAGTCACATTCAAATCACTGCTTGCCTTCAAAGTCATTCGTTAGGACTGAAAAAGTAAAAATCAACTAATGGTAATTTTTGGATTATGACCGACTGTCTCCGCCACCCATTTGTACCATGCCTTAAACAATGGTGCGTTAATTGCCGCGACCACTGAGCGCTTGGCCATATTACGGCCATCGATTTCTTCACCCTCAATGGAACGGGCAAATCCACCCGCCTCGGCGAGTATCAAACTACCTGCGGCAAAGTCCCACAGTTTTTGACCACCATGCAGATACAACTGCACCCGGCCTGCTGCCAGCCAACACCACTCGATCACGCTGGTGCCGAGATTACGTTGCGAGCGATACGGGCAAGATCGCACCAGACGATCCGACAAACGCGTCACCAACCGTTTATAGTCCACATTCGCAACGCACTCACGCAAAGCGAGCGGTTGCTCCGGGGTATGCAGGCGTTTGCCATTAAGGCAGGTGCCTTCACCACGTCGGGCGGTAAACACTTCTTTGCGCACCGGATCATATACGACTCCTACCTGGGACTGCCCGTCGACTATCAATGCCACCGATACACCGTAAAACGGGAACCCTGCAGTATAGTTTGTCGTGCCATCAAGCGGATCGATACTCCACACACCCGGCGATTCCGTTTCCAGAATCTCTGCTTGTTCAGCGTGCTCCATTTCCTCACCAAGAATCGTGAAGTGTGGCCACTGCTTTTTCAAATGCTCAACGATGTATTCCTGTAACTGAAGATCGGTGACGGTCACCACACTGCCGTCATCCTTAAAATTCGCCGATACTTCCAGGGGCGTGCTCAGTTCCATTTTATCCGCCGCATCCACCAATATCCGGCAAATCAAGTCCGTTTCAGGTAATTTCACCATTTACACTGCCAAACTGTGAAAATCATGCGCATATCGACATGCTCCAGTGCTTGAAAAGCCTGGTAGATTGTAAAAATTCGTGAAAAAAGCACCCGCAATCAATAGATGCGTTTTACAACGCTAATGTGCAAACGGCAAGTGTTTTTTCTAACGAATCCGGGGTTTCCCGCGTATAATTGACTGGCTCATGTATTCACTACCGATTTTGACCCAAAGCATAGACCGGACACTGTCTTTAATGGCTGTGGGGTTCACTTTGTCGTGACCGGCGCGGATCGTTTCGGCTTCAGCATTTTTGGCTCGGCCATCGCCCACGTTTTCGTGGCTCTGGGCGTGGCATTCACGGTGCCGGAAAACGCCCCACATCAAGCTCTGCCACCGACCCTCAATGTGACCCTGGCAAATACGCCGTCGGAAGAAGAGCCTGAAGAAGCGGATTTTATCGCCAACATGCAACAACAAGGCGGCGGCGATACAGACGAGCAACAAATTGCCCGTAGCCCCGATCAAGTCGATACAGACGGCATTAAAAGCGAGCGTGCCTCATTATTGGCGGCCAACTCCCGGCGCGAGGAATTAAATGTTCTGTTGCAGACTGCTCCGGGTATTTACCGTTTGACCAAGGCGGAACAAACGGACTCGGTCGATCCTAACAATACGGATATGCCGATGCCACAGCAATCAGTGCCGACCCAGCAGGAAGCCAAGGTCAAAGGCGAACTCAGCCCGGTGGTTGAGGAGGCCAAAGCCCATTTACGGCAAAAGTTTCTCAGCGCATCGACCAGAGAATCCAAATACGCGACTTATATGGAACTGTGGCGCTCTCAAGTGGAATTGATTGGTAACGAAAATTATCCCAGTGAAGCGCGGCAAAAAGACCTCGCCGGAACGCTGGTGCTGGATGTGGTACTGCGTCCGGATGGCAACATCGAGGCCATCGATGTTATTCGTCCATCAGGATATGATTTATTGGACAAGGCCGCGATAGAGATTGTGCGCAAGGCGGCACCGTTTATGCCGTTTCCACGGGATTTTAGAGAGGAAGTGGATTTGTTGCATATCATTCGCACGTGGCAATTCTTGCGCGGCTAGTCCTTGCTTATATATTTGCTTTGTATGTTTGGCTTGAATTCTTGAATGGCGGTGTTTGAAGGTTTAACCAACCAGTTTCTCATTGCCATGCCCAGTTTGGGCGACCCCAATTTTGAGCGTACCGTGACATTGATTTGTCAGCATGACGAAAATGGCGCATTAGGCATTGTTATTAATCGCCCAACGCAACTCACACTGGGTGATGTTTTTCTGCAACTCGATTTGCCGGCGGACAATGTTGCCGACCCGGAATCACCCATATTCAATGGCGGGCCTGTGCATACCGAACGCGGTTTGGTTCTGCACAGCGCCTCCGGTGAGTGGGATTCCAGTTTAAAGGTTAGCGATGAGCTTTCGTTAACCACATCGCGCGACATCCTCGAAGCCATGGCTAACAACGAAGGGCCAAAGAAGAGTTTAATGGTGTTAGGTTATGCCGGTTGGGGCGAAGGACAACTGGAATGTGAGATGAAACAAAACTCGTGGTTGAGCGGCCCGGCGGACAACGACATTATTTTCAAAACACCAATCGCGGATCGCTGGACAAAGGCCGCGGAACAACTTGGAATCGATCTTTCACTAATGTCATCACAGGTCGGTCACGCTTGACTTGCCGCTCGCTGTTGGCGTTTGATTACGGCTCGCGCAAAATAGGTGTTGCCGCCGGTCAGGAGTTAACCGGAACCGCGCAAGGCATCGCTACCGTACGCGTGATAGACAATGAACCGGACTGGCAACAGATAGCTGAACTGATCCACGAGTGGCAACCAAACGTGCTGGTTGTTGGTCTGCCGCTGCACTTAAACGGTGAAGCCAGTGATATGAGTAACCTGGCTCGTGATTTTGGTAACGAATTAGCACAGCGTTCAGGACTCACGGTGGACTGGATGGATGAGCGATTGAGCAGCGACCAGGCCAACATTACCATGCGTGACTTGACTCAACAGGGAAAACGCATCTCGAAAAAACTCAAACAACAACGCGACGCCATTGCCGCACAACATATATTGCAGTCTTATATGGCGCAAAAGCCGCAAGCCGGTGCGCAAACATGAATAACGGTTCCTTGCCGACTGTAGACGAAATCCTGTCAACTATGGAACAGGAACTACGGCCAATGGTCAGCACGGATTCATTAATAATCGGCGTGCACAGTGGTGGCGTCTGGATAGCTGAACGGCTTCATCAGTCTCTCGGATTATCCACGAAACTAGGCTCGCTGGACATTTCATTTTACCGTGATGATTTCAGCCGCGTTGGTCTACACCCACAAGTCAAGAGTTCGCACTTGCCAGAAGTTATTGATGATCGTGACATTATGCTAATCGATGATGTCTTGCATACCGGACGTACCATTCGCGCCGCGATGAATGAAATATTCTCTTATGGCCGCCCTGGCAAAGTGCGTTTGGCTGTATTGGTCGAACGAAGTGGTCGCGAGTTGCCCGTACAAGCGGACGTGGTTGGGCAACATTTGCAAATGCGCGATGATGAATACGTAAAACTTACCGGTCCCGATCCACTTGAATTGTCTATTACCAAGAAAAACTAACCAAGACACGCTTGATGCCAAATCCGGATATACAACACGACAGCAACGGCGCACTAAAACATTTCCTTACTATCGAAGGATTATCCCGGGAAACAATTTACGATATTCTCGATGTCGCGAATAATTTTTTCAATTTCGGACAACGGGAGATAAAGAAAGTCCCGTTGTTGCGCGGCAAGACCGTGGTCAATCTTTTTTTCGAAGACAGTACGCGCACACGTACCACGTTCGAAATCGCGGCTAAACGCCTGTCCGCTGATGTCATTAATATCAACGTGCCACGCAGTTCGGTCAGCAAAGGCGAGACCATGTTGGATACTATTCGCACGCTGGAAGCCATGCATACGGATATGTTCGTAGTGCGCCACACATCCAGCGGTGCGGCACATTTAATCGCCCAACATGTGCCCGAACACGTGCGCATTATCAACGCAGGGGATGGTCGTCACTCGCATCCGACCCAGGCCATGCTCGACATGTTTACCATTCGTCAATACAAAGGCGACTTCACACCGCTACGTGTCGCCATCGTCGGTGACATCCTGCATTCGCGGGTCGCGCGTTCACAAATTCACGCGCTGAAAATATTGGGTGCAGCTGAGGTTCGTGTCATCGCGCCACGAACCTTGTTACCGACCGGTATTGAATCACTCGGCGTTACGCCATTTACGGATATGCGCGAAGGACTCGATGACATCGATGTTGTCATCATGCTGCGTCTGCAACTTGAACGCATGGAGGGACAACTTGTCGCCAGCGAGCAAGAATATTTCAGTCACTATGGATTGACTGAGGAAAAACTAGGCTACGCCAAACCCGACGCCGTCGTCATGCATCCGGGGCCGATGAATCGCGGTCTGGAAATCACTTCAAGCGTGGCCGACAGCGACAAGTCCCTGATCCTGCCCCAGGTCACCAACGGCATTGCCGTGCGCATGGCCATTATGGCGCGCATAATGGGTGGCAGCTCCGAGGGGGCGGGCCAATGAAACTATTAATTAAGAATGGCCGTGTTATCGATCCCGCAAATAACATCGACGATACATGCGATGTAGCCATCGAAAATGGCCGAATCGTTTCGGTAGGGAAAACATCGGAGGTTTTTTCCGCTGATGAAACTATTGATGCGCAAGGTAAAATTATTTGCCCCGGTTTGGTGGATTTGCAGGCGCGTCTGCGCGAACCCGGTCAGGAACACAAAGCCACCATGGAAAGCGAATGCCGCGCGGCAGTACGCGGCGGCATTACCGCTTTGTGTATTCCACCCGACACCTATCCGGTCATCGATACACCGGCCATGGCGCACTTGATTCACGACCGCTCACAAAATGTCGGTTTAAACACAGTGTATCCACTGGGCGCGTTAACCACAGGACTTAAAGGTGATCGTTTGTCTGACATGGCTGCGCTTTCCAATGCCGGTTGCGTCGCATTGAGTAATGCGAATTCGCCCGTTACAAACACCCTGGTCATGCGACGTGCAATGCAATACGCCGCGAGTTTCGATCTAACGGTTTTTCTTAACGCACAAGACGCATGGCTGCAAGGCAACGGCTGCGTGCATGAAGGCGAGATAAGCACCCGTCTCGGTCTGCCTGCTATACCCGAAGCCGCTGAAATTGTTGGCGTGGCACGGGATCTGGCTTTGATTGAAACAACCGGCGTACGCGCACACTTCTGTCAACTCTCCAGCGCCCGGGCCGTGGCCATGATTGCTGAAGCACAATCCCGTGGCTTGAATGTTACCGCTGATGTTACCGCACATCATTTACATTTGTCCGAACATGATATCGGATTGTTCGATACTCAATGTTTTGTTTTGCCGCCGCTGCGCGGCGTTGCTGACCGTGACGCACTGCGCCGGGCCTTGGGTGACGGTGTTGTTACCGCTGTATGCTCTGATCACCAACCGCACGGCACCGATGCCAAACTCGCACCATTCAGCGAAGCTGCTTCCGGCATCTCCGGACTGGAAACATTACTGGTTCTAATATGGCGGTTAGTAGATGAAGGTGCAATAACAATGTCTCAAGCCATCCAGTCTCTCACTACCAATCCCGGTAGAATTTTAGGAATTAATGACGGCACGCTTTCCATTGGTGCAAATGCGAATGTTTGTATATTCGATCCCGACAATAAATGGACATTGACCGAAAGTGATTTTCACAGTCGCGGCAAAAACTCACCTTTTATCGGATGGGAATTCAACGGCAAGGTAAGTCACACGATAGTTGGCGGAAGGGTTGTTTACGCCAATGGCGATATCTGAATTAAACAAATACCCTGAGGTGACGCATATATACACGAATACACCTCGGCTAATTTTTCTAACCGTGTGTGAATCATTCGACCCTATTGATTGGCGAATTCACCTTCAAACCCATTATTCTCTCTCTAATTATCTATCCCGGATTCCGTTTCACTCCATCCAAGCTACGCTTGCTACGCGACTTATCCGCCCTACAAATACTAAGTCGACCATGACGGACCGACGGTTTTTAAGTACGCAACCAATTCACCCTTGCCATTTAATCGCGCCAAATCAATAGGCAAGCGTCCGTTATTGTCTTTCGCATCGACACTTGCGCCAGCCCCCACCAGAATTTCTGCTGCTTCCAATTTTCCATGACTTGCACCCCAATGAAGAGGCGCCAACCCAGTTTCTTTACATAAAATTACTTTCGCACCGCACTCTATAAGAAATTTCACCACATTTTGATGTCCCCAAGCGACAGCACCAAAAATTGCGGTTTCTCCGATGGAATCCCTGAGATCAACATCTATCCCATTTTCAACAAGTCTTTTCACTTCGTCCAAGTTTCCCGACCAAGCCGCGGCTTGGTCGGGAAACTCTGCGTGCCCGTCAGCAGCTGTCAGGTCATCGTTCTTTCGAAATCTCGATCAAATTCCCATCCGGATCACGTACTTATACCGAAACCAGTTTTGAATTAGCACCGGTGCGTTCTATCGGTCCTTGTTCGATGGGGATATTTGCGTCGTTCAATTCCTCGACTATTTGTTTGATCGCTGTCGTGGAGACAAAACACAAACCGGCGGATCCTGCCGTTGCATACTTTGCATTGGGTTCGAACTACTGACCGACTTGATGAAGATTTATTTTTTGCTTGCCGAAATGCAATGCCTTGCGGTCGTCGCCAAAGGTGATTTCACGCATACCAAGCACACAAGTGAAAAAATCAACCGTGGCGGAAATATCCGCCATGGTGAGTACAAGATGATCGAGATGAATAGTTTTCACATGCAAGTGTGAAAACGAACGCTTTAACCGGGCACTGCCGGCCTAATGATCAGAATTTTACGTTCTTCAGACTTTCACCTAACGATTCAGCATCTGCGTCCTTGCCTTCAAGCTTGATACGCAAACGTACATCGTTCTTGGATTCAGCGTTTCGTATCGCATCTTCGTAGGTAATGAAGTCCTGCTCGTAGAGATTGTAGATCGCCTGATCAAAGGTCTGCATACCTTGCTCGGTTGAGCGGGCAATAACATCGGGAATCTCATGCATCTCACCGCGCAATATTAAGTCCGAAATCAACGGCGTGTTGATCATAACCTCAATCGCGGGTACACGGCCCTTGCGATCTTTTATCGGCAATAAGCGTTGCGACACCAGCGCTTTTAAGTTCATGGATAAATCCATCAACAACTGGGTGCGGCGCTCTTCAGGGAAGAAGTTAATGATTCGATCCATTGCCTGATAGGTATTATTCGCGTGAAGGGTCGCCAGACACAGGTGACCGGTTTCCGAAAACACAATCGCATTGTCCATCGTGTCGCGGGTTCGAACTTCACCAATCTGAATAACATCTGGCGCCTGACGCATAGCGTTAATCAATGCCGTCTCAAACGTATCCGTATCTACACCGACTTCACGCTGGGTGACGACACAGTTACGATGTTCGTGAACATATTCGATTGGATCTTCAACCGTAATGATATGACCGTAACTGTTCTGATTGCGATAACCGAGCATCGCCGCCATCGAAGTTGATTTACCGGTACCGGTACCACCGACAAAAATTATCAGACCGCGCTTTTCCATCGCGAGATCAGCAATCACCGGCGGTAAATGTAACTCTTCAATTTCCGGGATATAGGTTTGAATCGTACGCAACACCATGCCCACCGCGCCCTGTTGTATAAACACATTGACACGAAAGCGGCCAATCTCAACCGGATAGATCGCGAAGTTACATTCTTTTGTCGCCTCAAACTGACGGCGCTGTTCTTCGTTCATGATGCTGTACGCCAAATCACGAGAGGCTTCGGCAGTCAGCGATTCCTGGGTTATCGGGCGAATCTTGCCGTCAATTTTGACGCAAGGCGGTTTTAATGCAGTAACAAACAAGTCCGATGCATTGTTTTGCACCATGAATTGCAACATTTTCGCGACAGACATTTTTAACTACCTCCTTGCAGCGGCTGCGGGCGCCGTAACTTGGAACTTGCTCTTGTCCAGTGCGCGTGCGCGTGCGACATCCATTGGAATTTGACGGCGTTTGACCAGATCAAGCAAATGTTGATCCATAGTCTGCATGCCATGCTCCATACCGGTTTGCATAACGGAATAGAGTTGCGGAATTTTGTTTTCACGCACCAGGTTACGCACGGCAGGCGTACCAATCATGATTTCCCAACCGGCAACACGACCGCCTTCGGGCTTTTTAATTAGTGTTTGCGCGATCACCGCTTGAAGCGACTCGGACAACATCGCCCGTACCATTTCTTTTTCCGCCGCAGGAAACACGTCCACAATGCGGTCAACGGTTTTTGCGGCCGAAGTGGTGTGCAATGTGGCTAATACCAGGTGACCGGTCTCAGCGGCAGTCAGGGCAAGACGAATGGTCTCAAGGTCACGCAACTCGCCCACCAGAATAATGTCAGGATCTTCACGCAAAGCGGAGCGAAGGGCCGCCGAAAAATCGTGGGTATGCGGGCCTAGCTCACGCTGATTGACCAGGCAGTTTTTACTGACATGGACAAATTCGATAGGATCTTCAATGGTGAGAATGTGTTCGTGCTTGGTGTCATTAATAAAATCCACCATGGCCGCAAGCGTGGTCGATTTACCCGAACCGGTCGGGCCGGTTACCAGAATCAAGCCGCGTGCTTTCAACGATATAGAACTAAAGACCGACGGTGCATTCAGCTCTTCGAGTGTCAAAACACGCGTGGGAATGGTTCGAAATACCGCGGACGGGCCACGCATTTGATTAAATGCGTTGACACGAAACCGAGCGATATTCGGTAATTCGAACGAGAAGTCGGTTTCGAGAAATTCTTCGAAGGCCTTGCGCACTTTGTCGCCCATAATGTCGTAAATCATGCCGTGTACAGCACGATCATCCAACGGATCGACGTTGATTCTTTTTATCTCACCATCGACCCGGATGAGCGGCGGTAAACCCGCCGACAAATGCAAGTCCGACGCACCATTTTTGTTCGCAAATGCGAGAAGTTCAGCAATATCCATACAAGCTCCAACCCAGTTAATACACCGAATTGGGGATTATAGCCCTAGAATTAGTGTAAATCCTTAGAATTCAAGGATAACTTGCATTGATTTAACGAAATTACACAATCTATTGTATTGATAAATTCACATACAGAACAATACAAATTACGCTATGTTGGAGCCATGAACGCTGATAATCACCAAAAAGAACTCATTCAACGCTATCAAAGCTTAATTGAACGCATTCGAAAGGCGGAGCAGGACTACGACCGCCCGAGTGGGAGCGTGTCCCTGGTAGCGGTGAGTAAGACCTATCCGGCAGCCGATATTCGCAAAATAGCCGAGCAAGGACAAACGGCATTTGGCGAGAATTACCTGCAGGATGCGCTGCCAAAAATTGCGCAGCTTAAAGAATTAAATCTGCAATGGCATTTCATCGGTCATATTCAAAGTAACAAGTGCCGTGACGTCACCACACACTTCGATTGGGTACATAGCGTCGATCGTTTCAAAATCGCGAGACGCCTGAGTGATCACCGCTCGTCAGGGCAGCCCATGCTAAATCTTTTTTTGCAGGTTAATCTGCACAACGAGGAATCGAAATCCGGCGTCAGTCCTGAACAGACCGCGGACACCGCACAACAAATCAGCGCATTGCCTAACGTGCGCTTACGTGGATTGATGGCTATTCCGGAACCAAGTGATGACTTTGCAAGTCAATGTAATGTATTCGCCGAGTTACGTAAGCTACAGGAAAAATTGGTAGACGAAGGACTACAGTTGGACTGCTTGTCTATGGGTATGACCAACGACCTCGAAGCGGCGGTGGCGCAAGGCGCTACCCATGTGCGCATTGGCACGGCGATATTCGGGCCACGACAAAAGCATCCTTAACCATGCTACATTGTTTGAATGACTAATCCGGCGGCAAAACAAGAAACCGAAACACAACTGTCGATTCCTATGTCCGCGGATGACGCCACCTTAAACGACTTAGACGTCGAGCAGCATAGGCCGGTACAGGATATATCTAACGGTATATCCAACTCGGATGTCACGGTGCACGCCGCTACAAACGTAACTGACGACATCGAATACCAAAACCAGATTCTGCCCGGAGTATCGCGTACGTTTGCGTTGACTATTCCACAACTGCCTGGCTCGTTACACAACATCGTGGCTAACGCCTATTTATTGTGCCGCATTGCCGATACCATCGAAGACGATGCGGGCATTAACCTCGAAGACAAGAAAGAACTGCACGATCTGTTTCTGGCAGCCCTGGCTGGGGAAGTTTCCAGCGAAACTTTCATCAATCGCGTTCATCCACTTATCTCCGATAACGCATTGCCGGAAGAACGCGCACTCATAAAGAATACGGACCGGGTATTGCGTATCACGCATAATTTCAGCGCGCGACAACAAGACATATTACAACGCCGGATCGGCACCATGTGCGCGGGCATGCCAATATTTCAACATGCCTTGAAACGCCAGGGTCTGGATAGCCTGGATGTGCTGGATGAGTATTGCTACTACGTCGCCGGTGTAGTGGGAGAAATGTTGACCGAATTATTCTGTAATTATTCTGATGAGATTGCTGCCCGTGGCGGACAAATGATGCAGTTAGCAGCATCGTTCGGGCAAGGTTTGCAGATGACTAATATTCTCAAAGATATTTGGGATGATTTTGAAAACGAAACCTGTTGGCTACCACGCGATGTGTTTTCCACGGTGGGTTTTGATCTGGCGGCACTATCAAAAGACGAAAACTCCGCGGCATTCGCGAAAGGCATAAATCACCTGGTGAGCATTGCCCACGCTCATTTACGCAACGCTCTTGAATACACACTGCTCATTCCACGCCGTGAGAATGGACTGCGCCGGTTTTGTTTATGGAGTATCGGACTTGCAGTGTTAACCCTGCGTCGTATTCATCATAATCCAAATTTCAACAATGGAGCGGAGGTAAAAGTTTCACGCAAAACAGTGCGCGCCACAGTGATGATCACATCAGCATGCAGTTACAGCAATAGCGCCTTGCGTCTTTTGTTTAACACGGCGGCACACGACCTGCCACGTGCTTATGGCTTTCCTAAATTCGCCAGCAACCGTTTAAGTTCGGATTAGTAAACTAAACTTCGACCTTGTATTAACGCAAATCGAATCGCGTTAGCGGTAAGTATTCGTTGTTAATGACAGCAACAAATCAAAAGCTTTTAGGCATCGTCACGGCGACAGCACTTGAAGGCCGAATATTCACTAAAGCAATGCCGAGACCGGAGCGATACGTTTTGCGCGTCAGCGGCGTTGGCGCGGAAAATGCTCAGCGCGCCGCCAATGAACTGATTCAAAAAGGTGTTTCTCGTCTCTTGAGCTTCGGATTTGCTGGCGCACTGAATCCAGAATTTAACGCTGGAACGATTGTGATACCCGACACCGTCATTACACGAGACAATAACTCTTTTAATCTGTCTTCCGAATGGCGCGACGCAATTACAAGCCGGTTAAGAGAATCAATTAGATTCAAGACCGGCGTGTTACTAGAGACTCGCACCATCGCCATGAACCCGAAAGAAAAGCGGCGGTTGTTGAATTCTTTTGGTGCAGATTACATCGACATGGAAAGTGGCTCACTGGCGGCGGTAGCTTTACAAGCCGAAATTCCATATTTGGTACTCCGCGCCATAAGTGACGAAGCCAACGATACTTTGCCAGGCTTTGTAAAACATTTCGCTCAACCCGGCTACGACTGGAAAAATATTCCCATCGATCTGCTAAAACACCCAGGCAATCTTCGTTATCTACCTAAACTTATCCACAATTTTCGTCGTGCACATAATAATTTGACGCGAGTTATTCGGTTAACCGGATCAACATTTTGTCCCTGATAGCGTTGACACAATCTCTGTTAGTAGGCGGATGAGTAAATCTTTTCCTCGATTATTTGAACGGTGGGTTAGCTGGGTATGTCGCCACAACGGCACCGTTATTCTCATGGTTTCAGTTATCAGCGTGCTGTCGATTTATATATCAGTCACCGAATTACGCATAAACACCAATACCGAGGACATGATCAGTGCAGACCTGCCCTGGCGTCAGCACCAAATCGAATTCAAAAAACATTTTCCGCAACTGATAAGAAACATTGTTATCGTTATTGATGGCTATACACCGGAAATAGCCGATCAATCCCGTACACGACTGGCAGCGCTCTTGCGTGACAAACCCACGATTTTTCGCACTGTTTATGAACCCGGTGGTGGCGCATTTTTTGAATACAATGGCCTGCTTTTTTTAAGCGAGGAAGAACTTGCGGAATTCACCGATCAAATTGCCGATGCGCAACCTTTTCTGCAAAAACTGGCTGAACAACCCAGCCTGGAAGCACTGTTCACATTGTTACAGCAAGCGATCAAAGAGAAGCGTTACAACACACCTCTCGATAATCTTTTCCAGCAACTATCATCAGCGTTCAAGGCTGAGAACGACAAGCGTTTTCACAGGCTGTCCTGGCAAGAATTATTCCAATCAGATACTAAAGACAAAAACCGGCGGCGCTTGTTGTTGATCGAACCGGAATTAAATGACAACAAACTGGCGTCGCGAAAAATCGCGCTTAACGAGCTAAAGAATATACTCAATACGCAAGGATTCTATGACGACCCGGGAATTACAGTGCGTATCACCGGCAGTGTGGCAATGGAACAAGAGGAACTGCAAAGCGTTTCCCGTGGCGCTCTGATAACAGGCCTGGTAACACTGTTACTGGTAATGGTTGTGTTGTGGTTTGCGTTGTCGTCGCCAAAACTCATCGCGGCTTCGATCGTGACGCTACTCGCCGGACTCAGCATCACGGCTGCCTTCGCAGCGATTGCTATCGGTAGCTTAAATATAATTTCCGTTGCCTTCGCCATACTTTATATCGGCTTAGGCATCGATTTCGCCATACATTATTGCAGCCATGTTCGCGACCATTTCGCGTCCACTACATCCATCATTGAAGCATCGATTTTCGCTGCACGCGAAGTCGGACCTTCGCTATTCATTTGTACCATCACCACGGCGGTTGGGTTTTACGCTTTTATACCCACGGATTTTTCGGGCATCAGCCAACTCGGTGTTATTTCAGGTACCGGAATGTTTATCAGTTTCACATTGAGTTTGTCGTTACTCCCCGCATTAATAGCCAAATTCGATCCACGCTTGACAACGGCAGCGAATAAACGCTCCCTGATATCCGCCATCGGTAAGACAAGTGTTAGCCATGATCGCACGATACGATGGTTGAGTGTGGCAACTCTCGTCATCGCCTTGTTATTGGCAAGTCAAGTTCAATTCGACAACAACCCAGTGAATTTGCGTGACCAAAATACCGAATCCGTTAAGACGTTCCTCGACCTCATTGCCAATAGCGATACGCCACCATTAACGCTATCCGTGCTCAGCCCGGACAGCGAAACCGCCAGCACAACCGCCCTTACCTTGCGTGAACACGATGAAGTCAAAGATACCGTCTGGGTCGATTCATTTATCCCAGAGCAACAAGACGAAAAACTGGCACTGGTTGATGAAACCAATTTAATACTGGGCGGAACCTTACCTGAACCGGCAGCACCTGTATCAAACCCGAAATCCGACCTCGCCGGTATCGATGCCTTTACGGAAACATTGTCTGATAACAAGAATAAACAATCCGCAGCTGCGCAAGAATTACTCAAGAACCTGCGGGTATGGCGAGCTCAATCTTCTGATTCTGGCGATACGCCTGATATGAGCTCGTTGACTAACAACGTACTTTCGACATTGCCGTTACTAATCAAACGATTGAACAAATTACTGAACGCGGACAGAGTCAGTATGGAGAACTTGCCAACTTCAATAACCAAACGCTGGATAAGCGACGATGACCACTACCGTATCGAAGCATCGCCGAATGAAAATGTAAATGAACATGATGCCGCCGCGCGATTTCTTGAAGCGGTCGAGTCCAGCGCGCCGAACGCGACGGGTCTACCGGCAATTCATATTAAAGCAGGCGATACCGTGCTCAACGCCTTTCGAACGGCTTTTATTGTCGCGCTGGTCTTGATCGGAGTTTTATTATGTATGTTGTTTCGCCGTTTGCGAGACAGCAGTGCAGTGTTATTTCAATTGCTGCTCGCGGCGATTCTCACCGGCGCCTGCGCCGTGTTGCTAAACATACCATTCAACTTCGCCAATATTATCGCCCTGCCCTTGTTGTTAGGCATTGGTGTGGATAGCGGTATTCATATGGTGTATCGAGCACGGGCGCTGCCGCCCGCCGACGGTAATCTTATCGCCACCAGCACAGGCCGGGCTATTTTTTACAGCACATTGACCACCCTGTGCAGTTTCGGCGGGCTCGCGCTGTCCTCCCATCGCGGTACCGCCAGCATGGGTCAATTACTGAGCATAGGCATGATCATGGTTTTGCTGTGCAGCTTGATCGTGCTGCCCGGGTTTTTAAAGAAGTCCTGTAACCCATCAACAATTGCCTGTGATCGCGCATAGAAAACCAGCAACATAGGTTATAATTCATGCCACAATAGGAACTAATTCCTGCGTTTTTCGCACTATTTTGTTAGACAGGCACTAAGAACGTGCTGTTATTTATGCACTCCCAGGCAAACATTTTTGCCATCAGACCAGACAGCGCAGCCAGTTAACGCGAAACCATGCAAGCAACAGCACAAGCCCAACCCAATATTGCCCTGATTAAATACTGGGGGAAACGGGATTTGGAGCGCAATATTCCGGCAGTGGATTCATTGTCGATCACGCTGGATTCATTATGGACGCGCACCCAGGTGGAATTCCAGCAAGACCTGAAAGACGATCAAGTCAGCATCGACGGTAAACAAGACCACCATCAGGCCGAGCGCGTCAAAAACTGCTTGAATTTTTTACGCCGCAAAGCCGGTGTGAATTATGGTGCCTTGGTACGAAGTGAAAATAATTTTCCGACCGGCGCGGGTCTGGCCTCATCTGCGTCTGGGTTCGCAGCACTGGTGACCGCGGCATCCAAAGCATTGCAACTGGACTTGAGTGACAGTGAGATTTCCGACGTCGCGCGGCGCGCATCCGGTTCGGCGGCACGCTCGATATTCGGTGGATTTGTCGAGATGCCCTGCGCACCCGGCGATGCCATTGCCAAGCCATTACTCGATGCCAAAGCATGGCCATTCACGGTTTTAATCGCGGTGACCTCCACTGCAGTAAAACACACGGGTTCGACCGTGGGTATGCAGCTTACGGCACGCACATCCGATTATTACCGTGCCTGGATAGAAACCGCACATGAGGATTTCGTCACCGCACGCAAAGCCGTGCTGACACGCGACTTCGAAGCATTGGCGGAAATCAGCGAACGCAGTTGCCTGAAAATGCACGGTGTCATGATGACAGCCCAACCCGGATTGATTTATTGGAACGGCGGCACCATTGAAGGAATAAACAGAGTGCGGGAACTGCGCCAGCGTGGCGTTCCCGTGTTTTTCACCATCGATGCTGGCCCGCAACTAAAAGCCGTATGTATGCCGGAACATGAACAAACCGTACGTGCTGCCTTGACCGATACGCCTGGCGTGTTGAAGGTGTTAAGCAGCGCCTTGGGCGATGGCGCCAGAATACTTTCTAACCCAAGCCAGGAAACTACACATTGATTGTCACCGCATCGGCACCGGGTAAATTGGTTTTGCTGGGCGAATATGCTGTGTTGGAAGGTGCACCGGCTATGGTGTTGGCGGTCAATCGCCGTGCCGAAGTGACTCTGTCGCCAAAACTAACCGCATCGGACAGCGGCCTATGCGCCATCGATGCACCGGGAATTATCAAAGACACCGCGGACTTTAAATTGCAACAAGACGGCACGCTGGAATGGCGTGGTGTCGGCAGCCAGGTCATCAACCGCTTGCGACCCGTGGCGCATCTATTGCGCGCCCTGGTGTCTCAGGGTTTTTTAACCGCCTCGCAACTGCCCGGATTTACCGCAACTTTATTGACATTAAACTTTTTTTATCGCGGCCAATCCGGGCGCTCGGATAAACTGGGTTTGGGTTCAAGCGCGGCATTAACCGTCGCCCTCGCCTTCGCGTTAGCGGAGTACGCCGGATTCCCACTGGACAAATTCGCCAGAGAAAAATGGCTGGGCTTACTCATGCGCGCTCACCGCGCCATGCAAGGCGGCCAGGGCAGCGGTCTGGATGTTGCCGCCAGCATGTGGGGCGGCGTAATTCGTTATTCATTGCGCAGCGGTACGCCGGACGTTCAACAGATCGCGCTACCGGATGATATTGCACTGTTGTTTATCTGGACTGGCAAAGGCGCAGCGACCAATGATTTTCTCAAAGCATTCCAAAACTGGCGCGACAACAAGGTTGCCGAGTCCGCCGCCATGTTGCGAGACATGGCAGACATATCCGCTGCCGGTCTAAATGCGGCCAAAGAAAACGATTTCAAATTATTGTTAGAAACAGTCGCCGCTTATGGCGCCGCGCTACGCGGCCTGGGCAAAGCCAGCGGTGTCGATATTTATTCCGCGGAACATGAACGCATTAACGAGATTACGCATGACATCGGCGCGATCTACAAACCCTGCGGTGCGGGTGGCGGCGATTTGGGCGTGGCATTGAGTAACGACCCCGAAGCGTTGGAGCATTTGCGCTTGAAAGTCGAACAAGCTGGATTCAAAACCGTCGGATTGCAGATTGATCCGCAAGGTGCACGTATTGATACCCGCCATCAATAATTATTAGTTGAACAATTAAATGACCACACAGAGTTCTCGCATTCCCCGTTTTTATCGCATGTCCGTACAAGAACGCGTGCGTGCAGCCCATGAACAAGGTTTATTGTCACGCGAAGATTATTCGTCACTGGCAAGTGGCCGCCACACCTTAAATATTGATCGCGCGGACAAGATGATCGAAAACGTCATCGGTGTGATGGGTCTGCCGGTAGGTTTGGGGTTGAATTTTATGATAAACGACGATGATTATGTCGTGCCGTTGGTCGTGGAAGAACCTTCTATTGTTGCTGCGTTAAGTTCAGCAGCGAAAACCGTTCGACTTGCCGGTGGTTTTACCGCAAGCAGCACCGAACCTATTCTGATCGGCCAGGTTCAGGTTATTGGCGTACGCGATCTTGAACAGGCAAGACAAACTTTACTTGCACGAAAACAGGATATTCTGAATCAAGCCAACAGCCTGCATCCTAACATGGTGGCACGGGGTGGGGGCGCTATCGACGTGGAAGTACATATCCACGATTCAGAACAAGGCGGCATGCTTATATTGCATTTACTGGTAGACACTTGCGATGCCATGGGCGCCAACCTGGTCAACACCATGTGCGAAGGCGTTGCTTCGCTGGTGGAAAGCATCACCGAAGGAAAAGTATTTTTACGCATTCTTTCAAATCTGTCTGACCGCGCTCTGGTGTTTGCGCAAATGCATGTACCCACCGAGTTTCTTGCAGTCAATGATTACAGCGGCGAAGAAGTGCGCGACGGCATTATCCTGGCTGGTGAGTTTGCAGCCATCGACCCCTACCGGGCGGCAACACATAATAAAGGTGTGATGAATGGCGTCGACGCAGTAGCTATTGCGACGGGTAACGACTGGCGTGCTATCGAGGCAGCAGCCCATGCCTACGCCTCACGCGATGGGGTTTACACCTCACTGACCCGGTGGTCCAAAGGCGACAACGGTGAATTGGTAGGTGAAATTGAAATACCAATGAAAGTCGGTACCGTCGGCGGGCCGCTACAGTCCAACCCAACCGTTGCACTTAACCATCGCATCCTGGGTGCCAAGTCTGCGCGCAACCTGGCCGAGATCATGGGTGTCGTTGGGTTAGCACAAAACTTTGCCGCACTGCGCGCTTTAGTGACCGAAGGTATACAAAAAGGACACATGACTTTACACGCGCGCAGCGTTGCAACGGCTGCCGGTACACCAGTAGAAATTTTCGATATCGTAGTCGAACGCCTGATCAAAAGCGGCGATATAAAAATATGGAAGGCAAAAGAGATCGTTAACGAACTGACCAGTTCCGATAAGAATACAAAACGTGGTAAAAAGACTTCGGCTTTGGTCGCCGGACACGGCAAAGTCATCGTGCTGGGTGAACATGCGGCGGTGTATGGGCGTCATGCTTTGGCCGCGCCGATTCCGCTGGCCGTGCAGGCACAAGTCGAAGACAGTGAACACGGAATCGAACTGATTATCCCGCGCTGGCAAGTCGAACAAACCGTACTGGCCGACTCCGAACATCCGTTATCTTTTGAACAACCATTGGCGGAGCTACTGAACACATACGAATTATCCGATCGTTCTTTTCGTATCATGGTGTTCCCCGGCGTGCCTCGAGCTATGGGTCTGGGCGGATCGGCAGCTGTCGCCGTTGCCATCATTCGCGCGATTGACGAACATTTCAAACTCGACCTGTCCGACGAAGATGTCAACGCGCTTGCATTTGAATGCGAGAAAGTTGCTCACGGCACGCCTTCTGGGGTCGACAATACGCTGGCCACGTATGGCAAGTTGCTGTTGTACCGTGCCGGCGATCCGCCGTTAATGCAAACACTCAAAGCAAAACAACCGGCGCATATGGTTGTTGGTATTACCGGTGTCGAAAGCCTGACTGCAAAAACCGTCGCCGATGTGCGGACGATGTGGACACGCAACAAACCTCTGTACGAAAGTATTTTTGACCAGATCGATAGTCTTGCCAAACAAGGTGTCGATGCACTCCAGACCCACGATCTCGCTCTACTGGGGGACTTGATGAATGTAAATCAAGGTCTACTCAATTCATTACAAGTTTCCAGCCCGGAGTTGGAAGATTTAATTCAACTAACCCGGCGTCACGGCGCCCTGGGTGCAAAGCTCACCGGTGGTGGTGGCGGCGGATCGATAATTGCCCTGTGCGAAGACGCGCAGCACGCAAATCGAATTGGCGAAGCCATTCGTGATTCCGGTTTACAAGCAAAGGAGATACAAATTGGCTAACGCTTCCAACGCGCTACAAACAGACGCAATCGTTTCCTCCGACTCCGATCAGTTGATATTGGTCAATCATCTCGACGAGGAAATCGGACATCTGAGCAAGGGCGAGACTCATAACGGCGCAGGCTTGTTGCATCGCGCGTTTTCTTTGTTTGTATTCA
>Ga0224508_10001650_pt1 | contig 19758 bp, 20 predicted proteins | sample SF_Jan12_sed_USG_4_FD_170157 | JGI IMG/M metagenome (GOLD analysis project Ga0224508, IMG submission 170157) | Sediment microbial communities from San Francisco Bay, California, United States - SF_Jan12_sed_USGS_21 | ecosystem: Environmental > Aquatic > Marine > Sediment | place: USA... | reverse complement strand
AGAAAATACATGTCAACGTGAACTATTCATGGTGCTCGAGTCTTTCAAATATCCTGTTCCTCAAATCACTTATCTAGTAAAGAAAAAACTTTGGGCACAGGTTTTGGTTGCGTTATTTTTGGGGTTACTTTTAGGATTAGTTTTAGGTCCAGAGGCAGGAATTGTCGAAAAAGAATTGTATCTATTCATATGGTATCAAAGTGGAGGAATAAGTAATGGCGTATAATCAATACAATGTTTTTACTTTCATGTATTTTGATGGCACGTAATTTCCATTAAATGGGATGAATTTTATTTCATCAGGGTTTTGAGTTTTTACAAAGATATAGCCATGTGCACATGAATCTTCATGAATTATTTTATTTCCTAAAGAAAGATAGTATTCTTTTTCAGAAACTACAAAAAACTTGGGTTCTGAAATTTGTCTTCCATCTAAACACATTCTAACCTTTATTTTATATTCATCATCTCCAATTTGTGTAATACTTCGATTTGTGATGTCTAATTTTTGATTATCATAATTTTTTATTCTTATATTGTTGTTGGATGTAATTAGAGATTGTTTTTCATAATGTTTGTCAATTTTATCTTTTCCAAAAAAATCCCAATTGTCGTCTGTATATAACTTGAAGCAATCTTTTAGATAATGAAGATGAGCATAATTTTGTTCTAAATACATAGATCCAGATTTTTTATATTGTTCGTAGTGCTTTTCACATAGTTTTGATACCTTGTCTGAAATTTCTCCTTGAGCAAGAACCTCCTGATGGTTAAAGAGAGGGCTAAAAATAATTCCCAAGAGAACCGTGAAAATAACAATTGCACATATTTTTTTTGACACAAAATTAAATTTTTCAAAGTGTATTTAGTGATAACTTTGGGTTAGTGGCATGCCTTATTCTAGAATGAATTAAGGCAGCTGAAACCAAAACAATCAACTAATTTTTCAATTAAAGAATTTAATGAATGGGAACAATAAATTTATGACATCGTATGCATTCGTACCTATCCTTGAACCCGGCCATTTTGACTTTGGAATCGTGAGGATAAGTATTTTGATTTACAGAACTAATCAAGCCTAATTTTTCTCCTCTCTAAGATTTGTTTGATTGTATTTTTTATATGCACTAAAAAAATGGCGGTGGGAATTAGAAACCATTCGTACATTTTACTAATTTTGTCATTAATGGTTTTTTCAAAGGAGAATTATTCTTAAAATGACTTGCTGTATAACGAATATTATCTCCTTCTGGAATTGGATTTGCACATTTTCCGCAAAGTGGTCGTATAATTAATGCGTCAAAATCTATTTCACCAATAGGAATTTCGCAATTATAACAAATGAGTGTCTTCATATCATAGTCGTTCATTTTGTTTCAAATTTAAAATACATTATTGATTATTAATTACTGTTCATCATTTTGTGGCATGCTTTTTTTCAATCATAGCAAGCCACAACCCAGCGAATATTTTTTTATATTAATTTTAATAGGAAACGGTGAAGCATTGATTCACATACAAAACAAACACTGTCAAGACTGTAAACGAATGAAATGCCTAAATGGATGCATTTGTGATTGTCATCCAAGGCATTCTTGGTAAAATAAAAAATATGAGAGTGGAAATCGTTCAATCAGAAAATATATCAGATCTTGACAAATTAATTAATGCATGTATTCAAGATCGTAAGGTAGATGACATTAAACCATCTTCGATTGTTCTTGAGAATGGTAAAATCCAATATGTTGCATTGATCATGTTAGGTATGTAACTTGTCATATAAAAATTCAAAAAATTAATTTTTAAAATTTAAACATGTGTAAATAACAAGGCATGCCCCATTTCAAAAGTTATGGCATTATATTTTAGAAAAAACACAGTTTATGAAATTTGTAAAATTAGGTGATGTTGCGATTGCCTGATGAATCATGCAGAAAGTGTGGAGGTATATTATTAGATTATTCACTATGTGGAAAATGTAGAGGAGCCACACGTTTCATTTGTAGAATATGTGGAGTCCTTACTCTAGAGCAATTTCATGAACAAATCTGTTTTAACATGATAAATTACGATGAAAAGGTTATGCCATATCGATTTTCTAGGCATACCACAACTAACTAGGTATGGTAAAATATTATGTATAAACTACAGGTTCGTGTCAAAAGAAAATTGTCACAATTAAAAAGTTGAAAAGCCTTGAAAGAATATGAAATATTTTCAGAAAAAGACAGGTGGGAAGAAGATCCAAAAATTTTATGTCGCTATTGTGGAAAAGATATTACTAAATCAGAAAGTGATTACTGTTCCATTGATTGTGAAAAGGAAGATTCTGTATGGCACAGGATAAATTAATTGAAAGGACATCAAAATTGACCCCTTGTGGAGATAATAATAAATGGTGATTACTAAAAGTTGAGTTCTCATAATCATACTTGTAATGAATACCCTGAAGATGAGATTGAGAATCGTTTTGAGCAATTGTATCCTGAATATCACTATTCAACCCAATCATCAATTCGCGAAAAAGATTCAAGAAAAAGAAAAAGACTGAAAACCATATATTGACATTTTTCCAATTAAAACGATAGAACAAATTATCCATCTTGTTTAAATCCAAGAATTACATCCTGGATTTGCCGTAACAAGGTTTGTAGGTATAACCTAATTGGAGAAATCCATACGGAATGAAAAACCTACAATCAAAGATTTTTGAATTTAAAAATAAAAAATTCTAAATAAAAAAAATAAAGACCTCAAAAGATTATTTCTTTTTTGAAGTCTTGGTTGTTTTTTTAGCTGCTGCTTTTTTCTTTGCGACCATATTTGACAAATTATTTCAGTTGAATTTCTACAGGCAAAGTAAAAAAAATACATAAAATGAGTATTTTATGGATTATCTTTTTCAGACTATTTTTATTTGGGATGATAAAAAACTAAAAGATGGTTAATCTTGAAAAGATCGAAAATTCTTTTCAAACTACTACTGATAATAAATTCTCAGAATCCTCCAAAGGCATGGTGTCTTCTGCATTTCCAAATGCGTCCAAAGCCGGAGCAGAGATGTTAAAAAAAGGAGGAAATGCGATTGATGCAGCCTGCGCTACTTCTTTAGCACTGAGTATTTGTGAGCCACAGGCCTCAGGACTTGGAGGACAATCAATGGGAATAATTCATTTTGAGGGCAAGACAATTTGCATAGATGGCTCTACAAGAGCTCCTTCTTTGGCTATACCAAGTAGATTTAAAAATAAAATTGAAAGATCACTTGGTTACAAAGCAACCACTGTTCCAAGTACTGTAGCAGTAATGGGGGTTCTGAATGAGAAATATGGTAATCTTGAATGGGCCCAGATTCTAAAACCTGCTATAAGAATAGCAAAAAAAGGATATAGAATTACTAAACTTCAGCATGATTTGCAACAAAAAGAGATGGAGAATTTTACAATAATAAAATCAAGGTCTGGAGCAAAATATTTTCTCAAAGATGGAATTTCTCCTTATGACCCAAAAGATCTTTTCATTCAAGATGAATTGGCAGAATTACTATCATATTTAGCTGAAAATGGATACAAATCATTCTACCATGGAAAAATTCCAAAAATCATAGATGCAGACATGAGAAAAAACAAAGGATTACTACGTGAGGATGACTTGGTAATGATTCCAAAAATAATTGAACGAGATCCAATAGTTGGGAAATACAGAAACATTACAGTCAAGACCTTTCCCCCTCCTGCAGTTGGTAGAATACTTTTGTTAATTCTAATGCTCTTAAATCAACTTCCTCCTAAGGTAATCAAAAATAAAAAGTTGAAATTTTATCATTATCTTGTAGAAACATTCAAGAGATCACTTGCATTTCGAACTCAGCGTCCTTATGATGTAGCAACGTACAAACAATTTGATGACAAGTTGTTGTTTGACAAAACTTTTCTCAAACATTTATCAGAATCAATAATTGATGGCATTCAACTAAATTCCAATCAGAATATGAAATTTCACGATGAAGATACAACGCACCTCTCAGTGATGGACAATGAAGGAAACGCAGTAGGAATAACACAATCAATTGAATTAGTCTATGGCTCAAAAGCCGCAGCTGAGGGATTAGGATTTTTGTATAATAGTTACATGGGGTCGTTTGAGTATGAAAATATCAATTATCCACACTATCTGAGGCCAAATTCTAGTCCATGGACATCAGTTGCCCCCACCATCTTGTTTCACAAGAATAATCCCTGGATGACCCTTGGAACCCCTGGAAGTGATAGGATTCCAACCATAACTGCCCAATTCATATCATCAATGATCGATTCCGGACTGAGTCCAAACGATGCAATGAATAAACCAAGAATTCACTGTACTGTTGATGGAATAGTTGCAATTGAGGGGGAGCGATTTGATGATAGTGTTATTCCATATTTGGCAGAATTGGGATACAAGATAGAATCAAAGGAGCCATACTCGTATTATCATGGAGCAATTCATGCAGTGATTATGAAACAAGGTACAAATGGATTTCAAGGAATGGCTGAAATTCGACGTGATGGGATTGCTGTAGGAAGAAATTGATAAAAATAAGGCTCTAAACACATAGGTCTTCATTGATCAGATCAATTTAGAAAAAATCTTTATCATTATTTCAACCCAAGATTAATAATCGTATATTCTTTATGTTCTTGATTTAGTGGGATTTCCTGATAATATTGTTTGAATCCGTTCAATTATGTTATTTGGATTGCCCTCATTATCCAAGGTGACTATGAGAAGCATTTCTTGGCCAAATGGAAAAATAACTCTTAACAAGTTTTCATATACCTGTAGTGTATACTTTGCTTCTCCAATTTTTTCTGAAACAGCATTTCGAAAATTCCAAGATTCAAGTGTGTGTTTTAAAGCAATTTTGTTTTCTTTTTCAGTTAAAAGATCTGTTACTCCATCCATTTTCCGTTTAATTATACTGTTTCCCTTCAAATCATAAATCATTACGTATCGCACATTTCCAGATACATTCATGATGCTGTTTAGAAATTTTTCTTCATTCACCAATTTTACTTCGCTCATAAAACACTGTCTTGATTGTTATATTTGGGCTTGATTAAAATTCTATGGTATGCCTTAAACTGTGTAAGGCATACCACGTAGAATAAGGTATTTTTAAAATTAAATTCTCTATAAAGAATGCAGTGCGGCATAAACACAGCATGTCATAATGATACCTTCGAATCTAGACAGCAGATTTTATGACGCACATTTTTTTATTTAGGTAGAATACAAGATATGTGAAAGTGAGATATTTTTCTAATGTTGTTAAGGAGTTATTTTATTTTCACCCGGTAGTGAACAGTGATTATTTTAATTTTTAAAAAATAATTGAAATAAGTTAAGGAAAGAAAAAAGATGGATTTATCCTCTTAGGACATAGAGTGGTCTTTAGTATTAGCCTCTAGCTTCTTTAATCTCTTTTCGCAGTTCAGATAATTTTTCAGTAATGTCATTTACTTTTTTGATGTTGGTTGGTTTTATAGGGTTTTTTCCGGGAATTGAGCCCAGTCATTTTGACTTTGGAATCGTGAGGATAAGTATTTTGATTTATTTCTCTGTTTGACAAACCTATCTTTCCTTTACCAATTCTGCACTAAAACTCTCTTTATCAATTCCTTTCATTATGGAACCAAAACTAGAACAATTCCCTTTTTCTATTGTTTTGTTAACTCCCAACACCTGCTCATCTATGTCTGACTTTAGAATAACTTCTGAAATATCCAGATTGTTTATTGTAGCACATACGTTTACTATGTATGTCCAATGATTACTCAACAGGCGATAAGGCTCTAATCTTAATATCTCTATATTTTCATCATTTAAAACAATCAATTCTATTTTTGGTTCACCATCAGTTGATTGAACCGACAAGAAAATTACACTCAGAAAAATTACGGATGCAATACCACCAATTATTTTTTTATTCATTGTTTCTTTTCATGTGCATCTGATCTATCTTCTTTCTAAAAGAGACCAAGCTTTTACAGGATTCATGGGAGTGCATATTTTTGAGAGAATCACATCTAGTACATTTTCTCAAAGTTGCTTTTTTACAAAATGTACAATTTGAGACTGGAACTAGTGGCCCCTCGCAAATAATGCATGAATAAAAAATATCATTTGAGAGGTCATCCCCATCACGGATTTTGGTAAATCCTTCTAGCTGGCTACTAGAAATCATGGCGGATTGTGACTCATCTATCAGTGAATTTCTGATGGGATTTGTTCCTCTCAATGGCTTCACAACAAAGTTTTGAAATTTTGTTATTTGGCATTAACTTGTAATCAGTGGTATGCCTTTTTGTTTAGAACAAACATGTTAAAATTTACAAATTAACAAGAAATCCAGTTAAAACCTATTATTAAAAAATCTAGATTCTAACAAAAGATAGAGAGATTGAATAAAAAAATTATATTCGTGGCATTAATCCTATTGTTGTGTATAATCGATAAAACTCTTTCATCAAAACTTTTCTCTGATTCTTTGATACATCTGGACCTTCTTTGAGTATCTGCTCCATCCTCTCTAATGCTTCATATTTCTCTATTAGTTCAGCACCTAGGGTATTGCCATCTTTTGCCTTCATCACTGCACCATAGGATGAACATTTGCCTTTGGTAATTGATTTGTTTACTCCTAATACTTTCTTGTCAAGGTCTGACTTTAGGATAACTTCTGCAATTCCAAGATTATGTGTAGTTGCACATGCCTTTACAATGTAGGTCCAATAGTCTTTCTTGTTGCCATATGGCTTTACAACTACTTTTTCTAGATACTCCTCGACTGATCCATCATGTCCATTGTAGTATTGCGCATCAGTTGATTGAATGGAGGAAAATATTATAGTCAAAACAAGTATAGATGCAAAACCGCCAATTATTTTCTTCTTCAAACTTTTACTTCCTTGTGATTTTTTTGAAAAACTAATCTCCCAAAAGAGACCAAGCTTTTACAGGATTCATGGGAGTGCATATTTTTGAGAGAATCACATCTAGTACATTTTCTCAAAGTTGCTTTTTTACAAAATGTACAATTTGAGACTGGAACTAGTGGCCCCTCGCAAATAATGCATGAATAAAAAATATCATTTGAGAGGTCATCCCCATCACGAATTTTGGTTATTATTATTGGCTGGTTGTGCCTATTTACCCTGAATTTTGACTCATCTATCAGAGGGTTTCTGATGGGAACAATATCTCTCAAAGCACTCACAGAAAGTGTATTGGTATTTTGTTATTTGGTAATAGCTTGTAATCTGTGGCCTGCCTTTTTTTAATCAAATTAGTGATGTTTAAATTCATATCTCATTGATCTTGGCTAGTAAATCTCTTGAAAATCTCTCTAGTACTAATTTCAGTAATGTTTGCAGTATCTTTAACGTTTACAATTGTTGGACTAGTTACCTTTGATCTTAGTGTTCAAGAAATAAAAAAATTATTGGGATCAAGAAATGAAGGATTTGCCATTAACATGATACAAGGGTTGGATAAACATGTAGAAAAAAGAATTTCTGAATTTCAAGAATTAACCAATCTAAGTCTTATCCATGCAGCATTAATAGATTCTAATGATGATTTTAAAAAAATACAAGACGTTAAAACATATTTGAATATAAAAGAGGACGAGATAGAATTTTCTGGAAATAAGCCATTTATTGGAAGTGATGTTGATGAAGCCCTAACAGATGAACTTGTAGAAATAATTTCTTTTTATCAAGAAGAATACAACTATGATGTAGTCGAGGAATTATTTGTGACCAACGCATATGGAGCAAATGTGGCAATTGCTACAGGAACATCTGATTATTCTCAAAGTGATGAGGAATGGTGGCAAATAGCAAAAAATGATGGAAGATATTTGGGGAAGATTCAATTTAATGACATCTATGATAGCTACTCAATTGATTTTGCATTTAGAGTAGATGATGTCGATGGAAATTTTATAGGGGTTTTGCGAGTATTAATTTCTCTTAACGATATTCTAAGGGAGTTTAATGAAGAGGCCAATATCATTACTATTCCAGGTCGAAGCGTTTTCTTGTTAAACCAAGAAGGAAAGTCAATTTACTCCAGTGGAGAAATTCTTTTTTCTGATTCAATAGTCCCATATTTTCAACAAATAGGACAACAGAAAGATACAGGGATTATTGAACTTGAGGATAACATAGATGATTTACGACTAATCTCCTTTGCACAGTCAATAGGATATAGAACCTTTGAAGGATTTGGCTGGATTGCTGTGGTTGAACAAAATAGCTCATCAATAGTTCAAGAATTTGTTGATTTACGAAATTCAATATTAGGGGTATCGGTTTTTGGCATGATTGCCTCAATTGTAGGAGGCTTTTTAATTTCCAGTACCGTTTCAACTCCTTTGAGACGATTAACAAAAGTTGCATACTCTATATCAAAGGGAGATTTTGATGTTAACATTAAAAAAAGTAAGATTGACGAAATTAAAACTATAGGAAATTCCTTTGAGGATATGGCCAATAAATTGAAAAAATTAATTGAAACTGAAAAACAACTTGCTGAAGCACATGTAAAAATAAAAAATGAACGATTATCTGCAATAGGTGAACTTGCCGCTAGCATGGCCCATGACATGAAAAATCCACTTGGAACAATTAAAAGCTCAGCTGAAATTTTACAAAAAGCCAAACATGGTACAGAATTAAATGAAGTTGTGGAAAGAATGAATCGTGCTATTGATAGAATGTCTCATCAAATTAACGATGTACTGAATTATGTAAGAATTACACCTTTGGAGATAACATCAATCAATGTGACTAAATTATTACACTTGGCAAAAAATTCCCTAGATATTCCAAATAATATTGTATTTGATATTCCAGATTCTAATATTGAAATCAATGGAGATGCTCAAAAATTGGAAATTGTTTTTATCAATATTTTCTTAAATTCTATCCAAGCCATAGGAAAGAGCGGTGGTAAAATTGAGTGCAGGATTATACAAAAAGACTCTAAGGTTATAATTGAAATCAACGATTCTGGTTCAGCTATTCCTGATGAAATCTTCTCAAAGATATTTGATCCCTTAATTACATCCAAACAAAAGGGCACGGGTTTGGGTTTGTCAACCTGTAAAAATATCATAGAGCAACATAACGGAACTATTACTGCTAAGAATAATCCTACATGTTTTATCATATCTTTGCCAATTTCCTCTTAAGCTGGAAAATTTATCCGAAAGTTTTATCATATCTTTGCTATGAGTTCTAACATGTCTGCAAAGAAAACAATTCTTCTAGTAGACGATGATATTGATCTTTTGCAGAACACTGCTTATCTGATAAAGAGTATTGGGTATGATGTGGTTACTGCTGAAGATGGACAAGAGGCTGTTTTAAAATTCAAAGATATTCATCCAGATCTGACAATTATGGATGTAAAGATGCCTAAAATGGATGGATTTGATGCTTTTTTTAAAATGAAACAGGCGGATCCAGAAGCAAAAGTTGTTCTTATCACGGCATTTTCAATTGACGAAAAAAAGCACCTAAAAGCAAAAAGCATGTCATTATTATCCACAATAAACAAACCTTATTCCTTTGAGCAGCTTGAAGAAGTTGTAACGCAATATGCCTAAGTCATTTTTTTTCTAACTTTTTTAATTTATTAAAACGATTATTATAAAATTTTATTGCATCATTCACAAAATCATAATACCATTTTTTAAGATACTTGTCCTCATGAACAATTTTCCTCCATTGTTTAATTTCTAATGATGAACGTCTACCAGATGACCTAAATCTTGTTGGAACTAGTAGGTTAGTATAAAACCAAACCGATATTTGATTCGCTAAATCTTCCTCCTCTATCTGTTCAAAATTATTTTGATATTTGACATTCAGATAAGTCATTAATTCATAAACTGGAAAATTTGAAATCTTGGCAATCTGAATATTATCCATAAACAATCCACCTGCCAAATTCTTTAATCTATACACATCATTTCCAATATTTGATTTTAGATACTCCCATTTTCCAAACACCATTGGTAAAACCTTGGCATATTTTTCTGCCATTATGTCAATCTGTTTGTCTGAAAGATCCAACACATCTAAACAATACAAAATTCCATGGAGAGATAATCTATACTGGTCAGCAGGTGCCTTGGCATAACTTTTTCCATCTTTTATTACTAGACCAGCTTCTAACACCCCCATTGTATGCTTTCCTCTTGCCATTCGTCCGACTAGCAGTCTTCTGTATTCTTTTTCCTTGGTTCTAATTCCTGAAGAATCATCAAGATGAGTTTTTGCCATACCCCATGTAGTCAATGTTCCGTTTAGAGCTAGAATTTCTAGCATTCTTTGTACATTTTCATGATGTTTTGTGCCTAATTTCTTCCTAAATGAGTAGATTCCAAAAAGTCTCTGAGCATTTGGTCTTGTGTACATTTTGTATGCATGTAAATTACCATAAGTCGTTACTTGATCTTCTGATGGCACGCCACGGATAGCAAGGCATTCTCAAATAATAACTTCTCTAATAACATTCATGTTTACAATTACTCCTACAAATTGTATCAGGTTTAGAGAAAGGATTCCTCTTTTAGATAGAAGTTGTTTTGACAAGAATCCATTTCAACTGTTATCTGGTTGTAATTGTAAACTCTTCCTAGTTTCAAGGTGGTGAAAAAATGAAATATAACTTGAAGAAAACAAAATATGGTTCTTGGCCAAAAATCACCTTTCAGAGAATCTAGTTAATTAATTGTAGATGGCATACCATAAACTCCTATCTATGGTTAAATAAAGAGTCTTGATTAATGACTTGGAGGTTCTTAAAGTGGCAATCAAAAGAAAGAAAAAACCAAGTCCTGATGAAGACTAATTAAATTAAATCATGTCTTAAGAAAAATCACACATTTGATTCCCTAGATGTCTTGAGGCATTTTTCTTTTTTCATTCTTCTTTATTCCCTTTTTGCTCTCAAAAAGATTTAATAAATTTTACAATTATAATTTTATTTTCAATGATTGTTTCAAGTTATGTAGTATTATAGGCCAAATCAAACAATCCTGGAGAAACGATGATTGATAAGAAACCATATGTGATTTGATTATCAAAAAATGAAATCCCTTCACTTGCAAGAGTTTCTAAGAAAACTACCAAAAATGTAATCTGTGAAATCATTAATTATTTTAATTTTGAATATATCCAACCGTAGTGAGAGAATTGTGGTGTTCCTTTTCTAGTTCACAAATTTGTTAATTCAAGGCATACCACATGATGAAAATTATCCTTAGATAGAGGGATCATGCCTAAATTTTGAATAAAATGACTATGGTCACTGTACAAAAAATTGAATCACTTGAAATTGGATGCAAAAAACTGCTAGAAAGGAAAAAAATCCGACATGTTGCAGTAATTAATCACCTAGGCATGCAAATAGCTGGAAGATTCAAACCAGGAGTAATTCATTTTTTAGATGAGGAGAAGATCAAAATGGTCTATGTACAATTACTCCTTGATTTTAAGATGAGACAAAAACTTGATGATCTTTCCAGTCCTGTGGATTACATTGCTTCAAAAAGAAAAAGTCTTACGATTATTTGTGTTCCGACCACAAATTATTTGATAGTAATTAGTGCTGATAGAAATATCCGAGTTGGTAAAGCGGTAAAACGTATAAAGTCATTATTTGATGTCATAGATCTGACTAACCAATAAGATAGTATAATTGAAATGTTGCTATTATGGATATGATGCGGCAAATTATTTTGATTTTTTCTATTTTGGTATTTTCTCCAATAGTTTTTCACCCACTTGTGCTTGCAGAAACAATAACTCTTGACAAAAATGATTATGTTTATGGCGATGTGATTATAATTTCAGGTGATGTACAATATTCTGAAGGGTATTTTGTAGGGTTACAAATTATCAACCCTTCTAATTCAGATATTGTGATGATTGATCAATTCTTTCCTGGCAAAGATGGTTCATTTTCAAAATCCTACAAAGCTCAAGGACCAAAATGGAATGAAGATGGAATTTATAAAATCAAAATAGTTTTTAACGAGCATACTTTAACAAAAACTTTTAATTTCAAAAAATATGAATTTTCTGAAATTACTGAGACAAATAAACCCGAATCAAAACGAGATACAAAATCGTCCTCTCCTACAACCTTGAAACCAACTTTTGAAATTGCATCCACTGATCCAAAATTAAGAGTTCAAGGATTTCCGGATCCTACAAAACCTCCAAATTATTATTTTGAAAGATATGCTAAAGATAAAGAATATAGAAATTGGTTTTACAAAACGTTTCCAGAACACTCTTTATCTGATATAGTCGAATACGCACACACTATCATCCCAGGATTTCCAGATAATGCTAATCCTCCATGGTATTATGTTGACAGGTATAATACCGAAGAAATTTATCGTGATTGGTTTGATTCTCAGTTTCCTGCCAAATCAATCTATGAGGTAATAGGTTACCCCGAATCATTGTTTCTGCAGATTCCAAATTGGGTTAAAAATAATGCAAGATGGTGGTCGTCGGGTTTGATAACTGATTCGGATTTTCTTGGCGGAATATCTTTTTTAATCGATGAAGGAATATTGATAATTCCAACCATGCCTGAATCAGAAACATCTAGTTCTCAACAAGTTCCTCTCTGGGTTAAAAGTACAGCTAGATGGTGGGCTGATGGAAAAATTGATGAAAATGAATTTCTTAAAGGGATTCAATTCTTAGTTGAAAACGGTATCATAAAGATTTGAGCTAGTATGGGTAAAATGATTCTAAATAGTATTTCTCAAATTAAGGCACGCCACAAATCATTGGGCAATGACAAATATCTATCTGATTCACCATTGACATGAATCAATTAATTATACAAACAAGGCAACCCGAGCCTTCAAAACAACTGGTTGAAAGAATACCAGAAAAAGAAGGAGAAAAACTTTACCAAAAACAAATCACATGGGAAGATCTTAAGGGATTATTCTAATGAACTCCAATAAACGGAGAATCTTTAGATAAAATATCTGTGACCAAATCCGTTGCGACTGATGATCCTGCTGGCTCCTCTGAAGTTTCATTGGTAAATGAAATTGCCTTAAAACTTAAAGAACTTAGAAAACAGTTAGGCGATGCAAGATCTGAATATTACAAGTTGCTCTATGTCATACAACCAAACTAGATTCATCATTCTACTCTTTAAGATAAATCCATAACTAAAAATCCTACTGATATCTTAATTTAAAAAAGATGTTTTTATCACAAATAACTTTTCAATAGTTTTAAGTTATTTTTACAGAGAAGTGGTTTTTGTGATATGTTACCATTATAGATCGAATCTTACTCCTGTACAAAAAATATTTTCTTCCACTTTGAGTAACGCTGCCCGAAATCTTGACCAGTCTAGCATCATTTAGTCCCTGAATTTTTCTATATACAGTACGTAAAGGAATTTTAGTCTCTATACTGATTTCCAAGACAGATTTTGGAATATCAATAATTGAATCCAATAGTTTTCTGGAATTTTCATCAACAATTGCATCTAGATAAGATTGGTTTAGTTCTTGGGTTAGAACCTCTCTTTCATTTGATAATTCTTCTAATGTTGATTGAGTCATTTTACATTTTTTCCATTTTGACTAACCAGAATTTCTGAATCCTGTGCAAAGATCCATGATAACCCTGCCATGTCAGTCCAAGAATTAGTGTTGGTTAGAAGAGGGTTTTTGGCCTCACTTCCAACCAAACCAAATGACTGGTTAGGTATTTTTCCATTGTGGTCTACAACGATTTGCGTCATGGAAACTCTTTGTGCAATTATTCTATTAAGAAGCAATAATTTTTACTTGAACTCGTTTTCATACATCTGGTTGACTTAATCTAAAATCGAATCAATTTCTAAGGAGTTACCAAAAAGGCTTTAGAAAATACCGATTGTGAAATATTCCTTATATGTTCTAAACGAGTTTGCATGAAATAATTTGATCCTTTTTAAAATTAATTTTTCTTCATAGAAAGTGCTTTTAACAAATCGGGAAAATTTACAATGCCAACCAATTTGTCATATTCATCAATTATTGGAATTCTTGAGATGCCCCTAGCATACATCAAATCTCCTAAATCCCAAATGGATTGTTCTGGTCCACAATTTATTAGATCTGCAGTCATTATTTCCCCAATTGATGCTGTTGCTTGATTTGTACCTTTGGCAATATATTTGATAAAATCATCTGCCGTTACAATGCCCACTGGCATTTCGTTTTCAAGTATTATGGCATAACTCTCATGTGAATCTGACAATTTTTTTGCAGTATGGTGAATGGTTGAATGAATTTCTTCAATTGATACTTTTGCATTCATAATGTCTTTTGCTCTAATTATTTCAGACAATCGCAAATCACTAGACACTCTATCCTATATCATCACTGAGAGTTTTTGCCACTTGTGACAAAAGAGTCTCATATTTATTAATAAAAAGGATATTGAATCAAACATGGTCCCCCATTTGTCAGGAATTACAGTTAACTTCAAATCATCACTTCTAATTCTAACTCTTGCATCATTAATGGTAATTCTGGTTTCTCAGGTACCTACCAATGCAATGGCTGATGTATCATCTCCCAAAAAACAAATCAACATTGGAATCGATATAACCGATGTTATCTGCAAGACCAATCTGGTCAAAGTTTACAGGATAAATGCTGACACCGTAGGCTGTTTTACCCCTTCATCTGCTCAAAAACTAATTGACTCTGGAATCGCTCAAGAAATTCCTAAAGATAGACTGGAGGCAAAAAAATCATTTAGACAAGCACCTCCTATTGGAACAATTAAAGAAATTGCAACAATAAAGCAATTTGGCTCTGAAGGAAAACTATCAACCCAACTGAGGGTAGTCGATTATCTTTTTGTCTTTGAGGTATGTGCCAAAGACAAAACGATAAGGGCACCGGAAGTCTTGATAAATTCAGACAGTGAGGCAAAGACAGTAAGGCTTGCTCAAAAAGTACCGGCCAATGAATGCTTTACTAATTCAGTAAAAATAAAGGCAAAAGATCCAGAGTCGATTTCTGCTGTCCTTACAAACAAAGGAATGATAACTGACAAACTAAATGAACTTGAAGCTAAAATTTCAGACTTGCAAAAAAAAATAAACACATTGAAAACTAGTCTTCCAGATATGGCCAAACAAGGCTCAGGAGCACTAAATGCCGACACGAAAAAGAAAGTTACAGAAACAACAAATGAAATTAGCAAGCTTAGAACCGAATTAAATCAAGCAAAAGGTGATCTAAACCAGTACCTATTTTCCCTACATGCTCCTAAACAACTAAAGGCAACTGAATTTACAAAACAAAAACTAACCTTAACAGGGGTTCCATTAACAGGCACTTCTGCAAACATAATGACAGTAACCAAGCAAGTTACTGGAAATAGTGGCATTGAGAGCGTAACGCAAACATTGCATAATGTTGTGTTTGAGGCATGTGCCGGAAACGAAGTTCTACGAGCACCCGAAGTAAAATTAACTTCTGATATGGAAGAAAAAACTGTCCGAATATCAGAGAGGATAATTGCCAATTCGTGCCAAATGTCTACAGCAAAAATCCATGCGACAGATATGTCATCTATAACATTGAGCATTGCCAACAGGTCGGATATTTCAATGAAGATTACTCAGCTTGATGTGAAAATTGGTCAACTATTAGATGAACAAAGAACATATCAACTTGAATTAAAGAAACTAGTAGTTCAATCAGAAAAACCATCCGACTATGAAAAGAAAGTGACTGAACTCTCAAACAAAATAATTCAGTTGAGAAACCAAATCAACGAGGCAAAATTCCAGCTATATGGAAGCCAATATGAAATTTACAAAAACCCATAAGTTTTTGGTTAAATTTGATAGTGGGTAGTTTTTAATTGGTTGACTTTTCAAAAATATAACTATCTAAGATTGGTCAATACCAACTATAGAAACAATAAATGTAGAATAAATTAAACTCGTCTATGGCAGAGGAATTAGCAAGTCCTGAAAGCTCAAAACTAATACCCTTAAATGATTTGTTGGTACAGGACACCACCTTACAAATATCCTTGGCAATTTTGGTGATAGGAGTTTTAGTAATTTTTTTGATACACCGAAAAATTTCATTCTGGATTGATTCAAGAAAATTCAGTTATACAAAACCATACGCAACTGAATTTGTAAAAAAAACAATGTTTGCAATGTTTGCAACAGTTCTTATTATTTCTGCTTCATATTATATTCAAATTTTTGAGTTATTTGACACGCAGGTTGCAATTGATGCTGCAAATGCCAATGAATCCCTAACCCCACGAGAAACTTTTGCCAAATTATTGGATACCTTTGTAATTATAATAACTGGTTATGCTTTTTCCAATCTTATTCCAATTCTTTTAGCTCTAAAAGATTCCAAGAAACATCAAAAACGCGATTACCAAGAGTGGATACACCTGAGAGGATTTTCTGATGACAAACAAGATTTGTTTCATCAATTATTTGAGTGGATTCCACCAAAACATGGTCCATCTGAGATCCCTGATGATATTTACCAAGAAAAACTAATAACTTCAGAAGGTAGAAAATTTCTGGAAAATTATTACACTTCAAAAGGTGTACCTATTGGAAGTTTTAAACAGATTAAACCTAACGCTTTTGAAATGTGGAAACAGTCTGAGAAGGAAAAATATGAAAAATACTATGATGATTGTATTAGCGGAAACAATGAGACTGGGCAAGTTTTACGACCAGGAATTTTTCCCAAAGAAATTTACACAATTATTCTTTGGCAACACCAAAAACGAGTTTCAAATTATGAGCCAATAATTCCAGGCGCCCGTCCAGCTGGATGGGCAGAAAGACAAGGCCAAGGTACACCAAAGTCATTTGTACAAATGATTCCATTAATAATTTTTCTTGGAGTGTTAGTAGGGGTTGCTGCTTGGTGGAAAGTAGATCTAGTTGTTCTGGCGACGGCAAGTGGTGGTTTGGCAATTGGAATCGGATTTGCCTTACAGGAAACCATGCAAAACTACTTTGCATACATTTCAATTAAAAAAGACAATATTTTCGTTGAAGGTGATAGAATAAAACTTGAGAGTGGATATGTAGGAATTGTTCAGATGATCACCCCAAGGGTAACATATGTTAGGCATGGACTAAATGAATCCATTGCAATAATTCCCACAAGGCAGCTAATAGCCGCAACTATTGTAAATTATTCAAAGGACACTCATTTTGTGCCAGCAATGGTGGAAGTTGGGGCATCTTATAACAACGATCCAGAAGAAGTCGCGTCAGTTTTAATTAAGATTGGGCAAATGGCCATGAAAAAAATTATAGATGCAAGAGGAAAACATTTGATTGTTCAACAACAATGCCCTTACCGAATGGAGCATCAACCAAGTTGTGGTTGCGATAAAAATATTCTTGTAGACTTGGACCAACCTCGTGTTAGAGTTACAAACTTTAACAGCTCGTCAATTGATTTTTCAGTTTGGGTTTTTGTAAGGGATTACGGTTCACAGTTTAAGGTAATGAGTGATATGAGAATCATGATAATAAAAGAATTCAAAAAACATAACATTACTATCCCTTGGCCTATACAAATGGAATATCATGGTAATCTAGAAGAAGAGTTCAAAAAACTGCAGGATACTGAACCTATTAGAAAAAAAACTCTAAAAGAATATGGGGTGGGAGACTTGAAACGCTCTGATGAATCTCCTTCTGACGGATTATCTTAAGGAGATTTTTAAATTATGGCAAAAAAATCTTTAAAGACTTATGACAGTAATAGATAAAGCCAAAGTTTTGATAAAATCTGAAATTGAATCAGTCCAGTATGGAACAACCAAAGATATTCCAGAAAATGTGTGTAGGAGTTACACCACTCAGATTCATGCAAAACATGCAGCCAATATACAAATTGATATTTTAGAAGATATAGAAATTGAATCCAACTAAATAAAAAAAGAAAACGGCTACAAAGATGTAGAGGATAATTTATCCTCTATGATCATCGAAGAGTGGTCTTCTCTTCTTCTTCTTACCCAACATTGCACCTCCTCTTAGAGTATTTTTTTTCTAAGTGATAAGTTAAGAATAGCATCATATCTTTTTATTCCTTAATTACTGATAGGCCCTAAGTAACTCCTCATCAAATTGCAATGCTTTTTTCTTCTTTTTGAATACATTCTGAAATGAGTAAATGATTTGTGGGATAAATTGGTCCTCGTTTTGAATATTTGTAAATACCATTTAGACCCATTCCTCCTCCAATCCTAATGATAATCCTCTCAAATCTTCCCAAGTACAGTCTGGGATTGATTTTGGAATTTCATTGTGTCTAGAAAGTTTTCTTCCTTCTTCAACTGGTATGCTTTCAACCAGTATTTTTGCGGGCTCAGGTTGCCGCGTCTCTGTTTTGTAGATGACTTGAATTGTACTCATGAAAAGAGAAACTCTGAATTTGGTATTAAGGAAGAAGAATTTTGAGTTAAATCCAAAGCTATAGAGCTAGTTGATTTAAACCAGAATTAAGTCAGCTTTGGTTTTTTTCATTTAATCCAACATTTTTAAAAAATTTATTTGTCTCATTTAGCGCGTGTTTTTTGATCTTTACTCTATCATCTTTTTTGATTGATTTGGAAGCCAAATGGAGCATCTCATCCATTAGGCGTATCCCTCCTTGGGCTCCTTTTTTGAGTCCTAATTGGTACAAAAGGGGGAGTTTGGAAAGATTTGGTGTGACTTGCATGGTGATCTCAGGCACATCTGGGTGGTTTTTGGAAGGAGACTCAATTTCGGTGAATTTATCTACCACTTTTGAAAGTAGAATAGCCAAATTTTCAGATAGATTCATCTCAAGCTTGGTATCTTTCTCTTTTCTTGCCATCATCACGATTCTTTTGATCTTAAGAAGGGCCTGATTGGTATCAACTGAATCAAAATCATTAGCAGAAAGGTCAATTCCAAAGTCTTGCATAAAAGCAGTTGTAATGTATGATAGGGCTTCTTTTCTACAAGATGCTTTTGTTGTGCCAAAGGGACAATTATCACAATTTGTTGTAAAATATCTAGCTCCACGTTGACCAAAACTAGAAAGTACAATTTTGTCTTGGTCTCGTAATTTACTAATTGTTCTTGATACTAGCCCTTCATCAATTAAGAGAGCTTTTGAGATTTCCTGATTGGAAAAAGAGCCTTCATCAATTAAATCTAAAACTTCCTGTTCTAACTCACCAGGAGAACGCCTTGACGGTTCTTCAATTGCATCAGCAAGATAATGAGAAACCAGTTTATCACCTACTTCATGATTAATTACAAAAATTTTCCCATCAAACTCTGCATCCAAACCAGATAAGTTTTCATCTTTTAGAATTTTGGTGATTATTTTCTCTGGATTTTTTATTTTAAAGTCTTTTAATAAATCCAAGATTTTATCTTTAGATATTTTGAGATTTCCTGAGCTAAAAATATAATATAATGCCCATCTAATTTTTCTCTCATCACTTCTTTCAATTAATCTTAGCAAGTTACAAAAACTATCAATTCTCTCCCATTTTACGTCTGAAATTTCTTCTTTGGAATTTTTGATAAACAATGTTCTATCAAGTGTTTTTGCAAACTCATCAAATTTTTTGGAAATCTCTGATTTTTTTGATTTGTTTATTTTTTTATTTTGATGCT
>Ga0224508_10001649_pt1 | contig 19769 bp, 16 predicted proteins | sample SF_Jan12_sed_USG_4_FD_170157 | JGI IMG/M metagenome (GOLD analysis project Ga0224508, IMG submission 170157) | Sediment microbial communities from San Francisco Bay, California, United States - SF_Jan12_sed_USGS_21 | ecosystem: Environmental > Aquatic > Marine > Sediment | place: USA... | reverse complement strand
GGTTTTGTCGTGGGCGATCAGCTCGTCAACAGCCGGCATATCGATGCCGTACACGTTCGGGAAACGTACCGGCGGGGCCGCCGATGCCATGTAGACTTTGCGCGCACCCGCTTCACGCGCCATTTGAATGATCTGCTCAGACGTCGTGCCGCGCACGATGGAGTCATCGACCAGCATGACATTCTTGTCACGAAACTCCAGCTCGATGGCATTCAGTTTCTGGCGCACCGATTTACGCCTGAGTTGCTGCCCAGGCATGATGAACGTGCGTCCAATATAGCGGTTTTTAATGAATCCTTCGCGATACTTGACGCCCACACTGTTTGCCAGCTCCAGCGCCGAGGTGCGACTGGAATCTGGAATCGGAATAACGACGTCGATGTCGTGTTGCGGGCGTTCTCGCATGATCTTGTCAGCCAGCTTGCGGCCCATGCGCATCCGCGATTTGTACACCGACACATTGTCGATAATCGAGTCGGGACGGGCGAAATACACATACTCGAAGATACAGGGAGCATAGGCGCGCCGTTCGGTGCATTGGCGCGAAAACATTTCCCCTTTGTGCTCCACGAACACGGCCTCACCGGGACGCACGTCCCGGTAGACATCGAAGCCCAATGCACTCAACGCGACACTTTCTGACGCGACGATGTACTCGGGGCCCATCAGTGTATCGCGCCGTCCGATAATCAATGGCCGAATCCCGTACGGATCGCGAAACGCCAACAGCCCGCGCCCGATTATCATCGCCACCACCGCGTATGCGCCACGGCAGCGTCGATGCACCTCTGTCACAGCATCGAAAACGGCATCCGCTGTCATGCTGGTAGAGTGCGTCTGCTTCTGCAATTCATGGGCGAAAGCGTTCAGCAATACCTCCGAGTCGGAGGTCGTGTTGTTATGCCGCAAATCGGCCTCGAACACACTTTTCTGCAACTCAGCCGCATTGGTCAGGTTGCCGTTGTGCGCAAGCGTGATTCCATAAGGGGAGTTGACGTAGAAAGGTTGAGCCTCGGCGGACGAAGCACAACCGGCAGTGGGGTACCGCACATGACCTATGCCCATAGTGCCCTGCAGCCTGAGCATGTGACGTGTATGGAAAACATCTCGTACCAAGCCCAGTGATTTGCGCATGAACAGCCGGCCCTTGTCGCAGGTCACGATACCGGCGGCATCCTGACCCCGATGCTGTAACAACGTCAAACCGTCGTAAAGCGTCTGATTTACGGGACCCTTACCAACGATTCCGATGACACCGCACATTCATGCACCCTCAGTTGCTTTGCCTGGCTAGAAAACGAAATTCTTTGCCACGTCCTGCGGCAGGTAGTCGCGAATCCAGACGGCCACTAGCTGGAAATTCTCGACCAGTAACGAGTCTGTCCAAACGCTTTCCTGCGTCACTGTGGTGAGTCCGGCCAGCAATACCAGCACTGCGACCACCACTACTCCGCGCAGCACACCGAAAACAACACCCAGCGCGCGGTCGGTGCCGCTCAACCCAGAGCGAAGCACCAGCGAGCTGATCAGGAAATTCGCCAGTCCCCCGACCAATAGCGTGGCCAGGAACAGAATGGCGAAACTCAGTGCCACACGCAATTGTACCGCCGCAATAGCATCAGGCAGCAAACCCGACAGTTTCCCGGCGAACGTGGCGGATACCCAGAACGCGAGCACCCATGAGGCCAGCGATACCGCTTCTTTGACGAAACCGCGCAACACGCTGATTACAGCGGATAACAGCACGATGCCGAGAATGATGAAATCGACGTAGGTCACTGACAGACCGGTTCAGTCAACGGTAAAAGTATGGCAATTCTAACAACTTGCGCGACGCGGCGCCCGGACACCCATGCGTGGGAACCGTTCACGGGTAACGCACCACGATTCCGGTCTGCCCGTAATCGGCGGCCAGTTTGTCACGCAATTTGTCGGCTATCGCCTTGTCGATTTCCGGTCCTATGCGAACCCGGTACTTGGACTTGTCGCCGGCCGTATCGACGAATGCAGAATGACCGCCGCTGCGTAGCTTGTCGCGCAAAACGATAGCATTGGCCTCGGAACTGAACGCGCCGAGCTGCACCACCCACGCGTGCGGTGTGGCACCGCCTTTTGCCGGGGCCTCGCTGGAATTGCCGCCAGCATCTTTCGCCAGCGCTTCGGCTGGCGTGAGAACCGGCGTAAGGTCGTCCAGCTTCTGCAGTGGGCGCGGGGAAAACTCCGGCTTCGGTGGAATCTGGAAAGTCGCAACATCGCCTGAACTGCGACCCGCACCATCGAACACGAAGGGCACGATGATCACCGCAAGCGCCACCAGCACCGTCGCGCCCACCAACCGCTGCTTGAGACTCTCATCCATTCAGTGCACTCGCAAATTCGCTGAGTTCGGGTACCGTATTAAACGCCTCGGCAACCGTTACGAACGAACCACAAACCAGAATCCGGTCTCCTGGATAGCTGCTGTTACGGGAACTCCCATAGGCTTCGGCAACGCTCGCGTGACAGTGTGCAGGTGCCTGCGTTGTCGCTTGCACCAGGTAAGCGAGTTCTGCTGCTCCCAGCGCCCGTTGATCCGGTAGTTCGCACACATACCAGCTGTCTACCTGCGACGCCAATGCTGCTATCGTCTCACGGTGAGGTTTATCATGCATCATGCCTATCACGGCGCGGGTTTTACCGCCGCTCGCGGACGTGGCGAGGAATTCCGCCAACGCGCGCGTGCCGGCCGGATTATGCGCAACATCCAAGATCGTTTCCACTTCTCCCGGCACGGAAGTAGCACGCCCGAGCAGCTGCGCACTGGCTACACCATGCTCGATTGCGGAGGCCGGTACCGCCAGCTTATCCTGCAGGATCTGAACGGTGGCCACGGCCGCGGCCGCATTGTCCAGTTGATGGCGACCAGGCAACGCCGGCTTCGGCAATCGACGGGACGTTGCATGTTGCCACTGCCAGTGCCAGACGTCCTGCCCGTCCCGCCACTGATAGTCAATTCCGGCGCGCACGGTGCACGCACCGAGTTGTTCGGCATACGCCAGTAACGTCCGCGGCGGATCGATTTCGGCCAGAACAGCAGGCGCGCCGGCACGCATTGTCGGGGCTTTTTCCTCCGCTATGCGTTCACGACTGGTGCCCAGCCAGGCTTCATGGTCGATGCTTATCGGTGTGATCAGTGTGCAATCGGCATCGACCAGGTTCACCGCGTCGAGTCGGCCGCCAAGTCCGACTTCGAGTATCTGCACATGCAAGGCGTGGTTGGCGAAAATCTGCAACGCTGCCAGTGTGCCGAATTCGAAATACGTGAGCGGAACATCCGCACGCTGGGCATTGACGGCCTCGAACGCCGCACAGATCTCCTCGTCCGGCGCGGCCTGTCCGAGACGCACGATACGCTCGTTGTAGTTGAGTAAATGCGGGGATGTGTAAACACCAACCCGCCAGCCAGCGCGGCCGTAAATCTGGCGCAGAAATGCCGCACAAGAGCCCTTGCCGTTGGTCCCGGCGATGACAATGCGCAAAGCGTCTGAGCGCTGCAATCCCAGGCGCCGGGCAATAGGCGTTATCCGTTCCAGCCCCAGGTCGATCTGTGCCGAATGCAAGCCTTCCTGCCAACGGAGCCATTCTTCTAGGCTGGCGAAGGCCATGCGGTTTGTACGCGAGCTTCAGGCGGCCGGTCGATTCTGCAAAGCGCTGAGCAGTGCAGCGATGACGTCCCGCATTTCACGGCGGTCCACGACCATGTCGATGACCCCGTGCTGGAGCAGGAATTCGGCCCGCTGGAAACCATCGGGCAATGTCTCGCGCACCGTCTGTTCGATAACCCGAGGACCGGCAAACCCGATCAAGGCTCCCGGCTCGGCTATCTGTATGTCGCCAAGCATGGCAAAGCTGGCCGATACCCCGCCCATGGTCGGGTCGGTCATCACAGACACATACGGGATACCACGTCGTCCCAGGCGAGCCAACGCGGCCGAGGTCTTGGCCATCTGCAACAGCGAGTACAGCGCCTCCTGCATGCGCGCGCCGCCGCTGGCGGTGAAACAGATCATTGCCGCGCTTTCTTCCATGGCTGCGTTGACCGCGCGGACGAACTTTTCACCCACCACCGAACCCATGGAACCGCCCATGAACTCGAATTCGAACGCCGCCACTATCACCGACAGCCCCTTCAACTGGCCTTTCATGACGACCAGCGCATCGCGTTCACCGGTAGCTTTCTGCGCCTGCAGGAGGCGGTCGCGGTACTTTTTGCTGTCGCGGAATTTCAGTATATCGGTGGACTCCAGATTCGGGCTGATCTCGGTACGCGGCTCAGGATCGAGGAACCGCTCCAGACGGGCCCGCGCGCCAATCCGGCGGTGCGTGCCACATTTTGGGCAAACGTCGAGGTTACGCTCCAGTTCCGCCCGGTAAAGCACACTTTTGCAGTTTTCGCACTTTATCCACAAGCCTTCGGGCACCGCACCTTTTTGATTGGCTTCCGTGCGAATTCGCGACGGCATGAGTTTCTCGAACCAGCTCACGAGCGCTGCACCCCCAGCGCGGCCGGGCCGACGTAGCCCCGCGCGCGTCCGTCAGCTGTTGTTTGCGTCGTTGTCGACACGATTTACCTCGCGCATAAAATTCTCCATCAGAGCGGCGTTCTTCGTTCCGCGCGGTGACTCGATTCCGCTGCTCACATCCACGCCGTACGGTTGCAGCGCCCGTATCGCCGCCGCCACGTTGTCGGCATTGAGACCGCCCGCCAGTACGATCGGTTTGCCGCACGCCAGCGGTCGATTCCAGTCGAACACTTCGCCGCTGCCGCCCGGCGCACCTGACAGATTGCTGTCCAGCAACAATGCACGCGCCTCAGCGTAGCGCTCGGCAAACTGCTGCAGTTTGTCGTGCTCGGTACGTGCAACACTTTTTATGTAAGGCAAATCGAACTGATTACAAAAATTCGGTGTCTCCGCCCCGTGAAACTGCAGTACATCGACATTCACGCACTTAAGGACTGCTTCTACGTCGTCTGCTGCTGCGTCCAGAAATAACGCGACCCGCGTTACAAACGGCGCAATAGTATCGGCAATTTCCGTCGCGGTCGCGATGTCCACCGCGCGCACGCTGGGTGCATAAAACACCAGGCCGATTGCGTCGACGCCCAACTCTACCGCAGTCTGTGCGTCTCCGACATTGCGAATTCCACAGTACTTGACCCGCGTGCGCATCGCTAGCGTAAGTTCCTGCGTAAAATGCTGATGTCCTGGTCCATAAACAACTTACCATTCTGAACGCGTGTCGCGTTGCAGGGCAAGTCGCCGGAGGTGTCGGACATTCGGGGCGCAGGGCCCTAGGTTACCAGAAAGCTGTCCGCGGCATCCAACCGCGGTATGGCGTAGCGCTGCGGGTAGTGCACCGCACTGAGGTACAGGCCATGTGCGGGCGCCGTGGCGCCGCTAGCGCGGCGATCCCCGCCGCTCAGGAGTTCCTGCAGCCACGCGCCTGGATGCTCACCGCGCCCAATACGGAGCAGGCTCCCGGCGATGATGCGTACCATATTGTGGAGAAATCCGTTGGCCGTTATCTCCAGTACCACGAGATCGTCGTGGCGACGGACATCTATCTTTTGGACCTGACGAACCGACGTCCTGGCCTGGCAGCCCGCGGCGCGGAAAGCAGCAAAATCGTGTTCGCCAAGCAGCGCCTGTGCAGCCTCGTCCATTCGAGCCGCATCAATCGGCTGACACACCCAGGTGCAGCGGTTGCGCCACAGCCCTGAACGTAGCGGGCGGTTGAGAATCACATAGCGGTAGCTGCGCGACCGCGCCGAAAAACGCGCGTGGAAATCATCAGCCACCGGACTGCACCAGCGCAGCGAAATGTCCGACGGCAGGCGGCTGTTGGCGCCGAACAGCCAGGCGTGGGTATCGCGCCGGACGTCGGTTTCGATATGCAAAACCTGAGCGCAGGCGTGCACGCCGGCGTCGGTGCGCCCTGCGGCAGTGGCTTTCACCGGGTGATTGGCGACAAAGGACAGCGCGTTCTCGATTTCCCTCTGCACTGTGCGCGCTTCGCCCTGGCGCTGCCACCCACGGTAATCGCTGCCGTCGTACTCGACTATAAAAGCGAACTTCATACGCACAAGAGCCGCGGTGACGGCAACTCCGCGATCGCGGTCAGGAGATCTTGTGCAACAGCTCCTGGGCTTCCTGGCGCTGGCGATCGTTGCCGGCAGCAATAATCTCTTCAAGGGCGCTGGAAGCGCTGTCAGCGTCGCCCATGTCCAGGTAAGCCTTCGCCAGATCCAGCATGGTTTCGACTTCGTCGCCTTCATCCACCAAGTCCGCTGTCGCATCACCGGCGAATGCCGCCGCATCCTGCACGATGGTTCTATCCAGCATATCGTCACTGATCGCCGGCATGATTTCCGAAACCAGCTGCGGTTCGTCGTCATCCCCGTCCATCATGTCTTCGCTGACCGATGTGACCAGTTGCGATACAACGCTTGGTTCGCTTTCTTCACCGCCTTCGGCGGCCGCCGGCTCCACTTCGAGATCGAGTTCGAAATCATCGACATCATCCATCACCGGAAGCTCCGCGGTACCGCCCATGTTGTAGTTCGGTCCCGGGTCATCTTCGAATTCCGGTTCCGCGGTAAAATCGACGTCCGACACCGTGACGTCGGCATCGACTCCTTCCGCTGTCGAATCGAGATCCTGGTCGGGTATTTCCGGAATGATCGCCGTTTCGCCGGAGCCACCCTGAATAAGATCCTGAATACGCGACATGTCGTATTCCCCGGTCGGCGTTGCCACCGAGGGATGCTCCCCGGAGGTAAGCACCGGTGCGTCCTCATCCTCCTCGTCCATGGAGTCGAGGCTATCCACCTCGGCGCTGGGAAACGCATCAGTGGGGGTGCCCAGTTCGTCCAGATCCGAGGCCGTAATGTCGAAATCCATGTCGCCTTCGAGCTTGACCGTAGGAGGTTGGGTTTCTGCGACGCGATCGACTTCAGCCGTATCGAGTTCCATATGATCGGCGGTGTCGCCTTTGCCTATGTCGTCGATATCCAGCGTCGGAGCATCGGACAACAGCTGGGTAGCGTCGAGTTCGTCTTCTTCGTGGATCGTCTCGTCGACCAGAGGGATCTCGCCCGTATCGAAATCCGTGCCGGTATTGATGTAGGTTTCTTCCTCATCAATACCGAAGTCCAGATCCGGCGTCAGATCCTCGCTGTCGAGTTCCAGGTCAGGTGTTTCGGGTTTCGCCGGCTGCAGTTCCTGGGCGCTGATGTCGAGTTCCGCGGCGCCGCTGAACAGCGGATTTTCCGGACATAACTCGCCGCCCATGGCAACCACCCGATCCCACAAGCGGCTGGATTGTCCGGCCAGCAGCGTGTGGAAAACCTGCGCCTGCGTTTCGAAGGCTTCCTTGTTGTTGGATGCAAAATACGTTTCCAGCAACTTCTCGTGGTACTCATGCCGGTCGGGGTGCTCGGCCAGCGCCTGCTTCAGCAAGTCCTCGGACTGGCTGTACAGGCCGTAGGCGAGATACACGTCAGCTTCGGCGATCGTATCGTCCTTGGGCGCCTCCGCTTCCTCCTGTACGGCGTCCTCGACGACCTCGCCCATCTCCACCGTCTCGACCATCTGCGGCTCTTCGCCGAGCGGCGCTCCCAGCACGGCGTCAAATCCGTCATCCATTTCCGCCTCGTCCAGCGTTTCGTCGATCACCGCTTCCACGGTCATGCCGGTTTCGTCTTCCAGATCCATGGAGTCTGGCAGATCCTCTATATCGACTTCGATCGCTTCTTCCTCACCACCACGTCGGCGCACGATCAGCCAGACGATCAGCAGCAGACTGACGAGGCCGCCGATAATCGCGAGCAATACGGGATTCTCCAACACGCGGCCTGCCATCACATCATCGAGCAATTGATCGACGAATCCTTTGCGTTCCGCGCGTGGCGGCAGAACCGCCGGCGTCGGCTGTGGTTCCGGCTGGATTTCAGGTTCGACTGGAACAGCCGGTTCCGGCTCGGCAACTACGACGGGTTCCGGCAGGGGCTGGACTTCGGGCTCGACCTCTACGACCGGTTCGGGTGCTGCCTCTGGTTCCGCGACCATCGGTTCCGGTGCCGGTTCTGCGACCGGTTCTGCGACCGGTTCGGGTACAGGTTCTACCGGCTGCGTAGCCGTCGCCTGCTGGTTTTCCAGATCGCTGAGTTTTTGCTGCAGATCGGCAAGTTCGTTCTCGCGCAGGGTGATCAGATTTTCGACGTTGGCGACGATGCTTTCCATCTCGGAAACGCGATCGCGCAATTCCTGGTTCTGCAGACGCTCAGAGGAGAGCTCTTCCTGCGCCAGCGCCAGTTCCCTCTGCTGAGCTTCGCTGGTCGCGGCCTCGCCACTGGCGGTGGTTGCCACGCTGGTGGCGGTTTCCGCACCTTGCTCGTCCGCCACCAGGGCCAGCCGACCGCCATCGGTTTCGCCGGTGGCAATCGGTGCTTCACCGCCAGTCGTTTCAGACACCGGTTGTTCGGCAACGTCGGGTTCAGCGACCACCGCTACCTGCCTGACCTGCTCCCATAACGCGTTCTGCGCGGCCACTTCTTCGGTGGCAGAAAGCGTATCCAGCGCCAGCACATCGGCTTCCTGCGGAACGCGCAGCACCACGCCTTCGCGCAAATTGTTGATGTTGTCGTCGAAGAACGCTTCAGGGTTGTATTGCAGCAACGCCAGCATCATTTGATTCACGGTCGCCGACTGCGGCTTGACCCGATTGGCGATGCCCCACAGGGTTTCACGCTGCTGTACCGGGCCGTATGTATCACCCTGATAGGCAGGTTGCTGCGGCTCGGTCGACATCGGCTCCGCGGCACCCGGTGCTGCGGCCAGCATGGTCGTGCCAGCGCCGGAAGGCAGGTTGCTGGCGTCGTATTCCCCAGAAATATCGGCGCGCGGAAACAGGCTGTCGTCTTCGAGCAGCATCGGTTCGGGTGCCGGTATCGGTGCCGCTACCGGTGCAGGTTGAGGTTCCGGGCTGGCGAACGCGGGTTCGGGCTCAGGACTGGCGAACGCGGGTTCGGGCTCCGGGCTGACGAAGGCCGGCTCCGGCTCCGCCTGCACCATCGGTTCCGCGGATTCAGCGGTTGCCGCGGGTTGCGGTACCGGCAGCAAGGTGGGTTCTGGGGTAGTGCTGCGCACTATAGCCCCGGGCACGGCAGCACCGGGTTGCGTATCACCGCCGGCCATCGGTGTTTCCGGTTCGCCCGCCGTCGCGGTATCGGCCATGAACACCGGCGGATCCAGCAGCACAGTGTATTCTTTCAACAGCCGTCCGCGCGGCCAGTCGACTTCCACGAGAAAATTTAGGAACGGCTCGACGATCGGCTTACGCGTGGTTACATGGATGAACGGTTGGCCCTCGGGATTCAACTGAATCTCGAAACGCAACTGCGTCAAGGAAAACGGGCGTTCCACGCCGGCCCGCAGAAACGCTTCCTGCGGCGCCAGCGACACAATCATGCCTTCGGTTTCTCCAGGCCGCACCGAAAGCAACTGAATCTCCGCATCCATGGGCTGATTGAGCGCCGAGCGGATCTGAATCTCTCCAAGACCTAGAGCGTATACCGCACTGGCCGGGGTAATACCCAGCCAAACCAGAATTATCAGGACTGTCTTACGCACGCATCCGTCCCCTAAGAATTGTTCACACAACGGGTCGCCGGAATGAGCCTGCCATGGGAATTCCTTTTGATTTCGGCTAGCTAGCAGTAATTTCGAAGAATATACTTTAAAGAAAAAGCTTTAACAAAGTCCAGCTAAACATAGGATTATATATAATCTTTTGCCAAAATTTCGGCAATCTGCACACTATTCAACGCCGCGCCCTTCCGCACGTTGTCGGATACCACCCACAAATCCAATCCCAGCGGATGAGAGATATCTTCGCGGATCCTGCCGACAAACACCGGATCTGCGTTCGCCGCCTCGCTGACGGGGGTCGGATAGCCACCATCGCATGGCTTGTCGAGTATTTCGACCCCAGGCGAGTTACTGAGCAATTCTCGTGCCTTTTCTGCCGTAATCTTAGTCCTCGTTTCGATGTGTAACGCTTCCGAGTGCCCGTAGAACACCGGGATTCGCACCGCTGTAGGATTAACCATGATGCGCTCATCTTCCAGAATCTTGCGCGTCTCCCACACCATCTTCATTTCTTCCTTTGTATATCCGTTGTCCTGGAAGGTATCAATGTGAGGCAGCGCATTAAATGCGATCTGTTTGGGATACACGTCGCAATTGACGGGTTTCGCGTTCAATAAGTCAGCTGTTTGCGTAGCCAGTTCTTCTATTGCCTCCTTTCCGGTCCCGGATACGGCCTGGTAAGTAGCCACGTTGATACGGGCGATTCCGACCTCGTCGTAGATGGGTTTCAGGGCCACCATCATCTGGATAGTCGAACAATTGGGGTTGGCGACGATGCCGTGGTTGGTGTGCCCTGCAAGCGCGTGCGGGTTCACTTCCGGCACCACCAGGGGAATCTGTTCCTCGTAGCGGAACCGCGAGGTATTGTCGATGACGATACACCCGGCGGCGGCGGCCTTGGGTGCATACACGTCGGAAATCGGCGCCCCTGCCGAGAAAAGGCCTATCTGCGCGGCGGAAAAGTCGAAATCCGCCAAATTTTCCACGCGCAGCAGCTTGTCACCGAATGCAACACGCTTACCGACGGAGCGTTCGCTGGCCAGCGCGTACACTTTACCGACCGGAAATTCGCGCTCCGCCAGAATCGACAGTATCGCCTCGCCCACGGCACCGGTGGCACCGACCACCGCCACATCGAATGTTCTGCTCATTGATTTTCGCTCAACTTGATGAAGGTACAGTGCTGCACGTTCGCTTACTGACGCTCTCGCAGTGCCGCGATGACCGCATCGCCCATGGCCTCGGTTCCAACCAGGCGGCCATCCGCCGTCTGGATATCGGCGGTACGGCACCCGGTCTGCAGCACGTCGCCCACTGCCGCCTCGATCCGATCGGCGATTTCCGCCTGCCCGAGCGAATAGCGTAGCAGCATGGCGATCGACAGCAGGGTTGCGAGTGGATTGGCTTCGTCACGGCCGGCAATATCCGGCGCCGAACCATGAATCGGTTCGTACAGGCCTTTATTACGGCCATCCAGCGAAGCTGACGGCAGCATGCCGATCGATCCGGTCAGCATTGCCGCGCAATCGGAGAGAATATCCCCGAACATGTTGGTGGTGACGATTACGTCGAACTGCTTCGGCGCCCGCACCAGCTGCATGGCGGCGTTGTCCACGTACATATGCGTCAGCTCGACATCGGGATAGTCAGCGGCCACGCGCTGCATAGTCTCCCGCCACAGCTCCGAGACTTCCAGTACGTTGGCCTTGTCCACCGAGCACAGGCGCCGGTTGCGACGTTGCGCGGTCACGAAAGCGCTGTGCCCGATGCGTTCGATTTCGGATTCCCGGTACTCCAGCGTATTGAACCCACGTCGCTCACCGCCCGTCAAAGTTTCCACGCCGCGCGGTTGACCAAAATAGATGCCACCGGTCAGTTCACGCACGATCATGATGTCCAGGCCGGCCACCACCTCGTCTTTCAGCGTCGAGGCCGCGGCAAGCTGCGGATACAGCAACGCCGGGCGCAGATTCGCGAACAGGTTCAGTTCCGAGCGCAGTGCCAGCAAACCGCGCTCAGGACGCTGCTCGCGGGGTAAATCATCGTATTTCGGACCACCTACCGCACCCAGCAGGATCGCGTCGGCCGCGCGTGCCTGCTCAAGAGTGGCGTCCGGCAACGGTACACCGCACTCGTCCACCGCGACGCCGCCCAGTAGCGCCTGCTCAACGTGGATATCGAGAGAAAAGTCTTCGCTGAGACAGGCGAGCAGCTTGAGTCCCTGCTGAACGATTTCCGGGCCGATGCCATCACCCGGCAACACTAATATTTTATGGCTCATGAGCGTGCTTTTCTCTACTCTATGCTGCGTCGCAGCATTCTAACCTGCAACGCGATGGAATTCATGCTGCTGGCGCGGCTACCGGCTTTTCCGCGACCTCGATGACCTCAATCTCCGCGGCTCCCCGCGCACACCACTCTTGCACAAAGGGATCGTTCAATTGCTTATCAACGTAGGTCTGCGTGAGATCCGCAACAGGTATCGCATAAGTATGCAGGCGCAACGCCACCGGCGCGAAGAACGCGTCGACAATCGACCAGTCGGCGAACAGCCATGGCCCGGTTCCATCGGCGAGACACTCGTCCCACAATTCCACCACACGATCTATGTCGGCGCCGCAGCGAGCCGATACCGCAACGCGACCAGGCGTGCGGCGACAATTCATTGGCAGCTCGTCACGCAGCGCCGCAAAGCCAGCATGCATTTCGGCACACATACTGCGCGCCCTCGCGCGCGCCGCCGATGCCCGTGGCCAAAGCGAGGTATGGCGCTCGGCCAGATATTCCGCGATCGCCAGCGAATCCCACACGCGCAACACTCCGTCCTCGAGCACTGGCACCTTCCCCGCGGGACAGTATGCCTGCAGGGCCGTCCTGGAATCCGGCTCGTACAACGGTATGCGCAACTCCTCAAAGGCAACTTCAGCGTGCCGGGCGATCAGCCAGGTACGCAACGACCAGGATGAGTAGTTGCAGTTGCCAAGGATCAGTCGCATACCTCAAGCATGCTCCTCGAACAACCAGGGGGCCTGCTCGCGGCGCCGGGCTTCATAGTCGCGGATCGCCTCTGCGTGCTGCAGCGTCACCCCGATGTCGTCGAGGCCTTCGAGCAGGCACTGCTTGCGAAATCCGTCCAGTTCGAAGGTGAAGGACTCACCGTCCGGATCGGTGACTTTCTGCTCCGGCAGGTCGATGTGCAGGCGGTAGCCTTCCAGCGCCGCGACCCGCGCAAACATGCCATCGACGATCTGCTCGTCCAGGACGATCGGCAGCAGCCCGCTCTTGAAGCAGTTGTTGAAAAAAATGTCAGCGAAACTGGGCGCGATCACCGCGCGAATTCCGTAGTCGTCCAGTGCCCAAACCGCATGTTCGCGCGACGAACCGCAACCGAAGTTTTTGCGCGCCAGCAGTATCGATGCGTTGGCATAGCGCGGTTGGTTGAGCACGAATTGCGGATTTACACGCCGCGTAGCGTTGTCGATGTCGGGCGCACCCGGATCCAGATAGCGCCAGTTGTCGAACAGGTTGACGCCGAATCCCGAGCGCTTGATCGATTTCAGATACTGTTTGGCGATGATCGCATCGGTGTCGACATTGGCCTGATCAATGGGCACCACAATGCCTTGTTCCTGGTGAAAAGGTTTCATTGTGGTTGCTCCCCGTTGAACTCGCGGATATCGACGAAATGCCCTGCGATGGCGGCAGCCGCGGCCATCGCCGGACTGACCAGATGGGTGCGCCCGCCATGCCCCTGGCGCCCTTCGAAATTACGGTTGGAAGTGGCGGCACAGCGCTCCCCAGGTTCCAGACGGTCGGCGTTCATCGCCAGGCACATGGAACAGCCGGGTTCACGCCACTCGAATCCCGCGTCACGGAACAACTGGTCCAGGCCTTCCGATTCGGCCTGTTTTTTCACCAGCCCCGACCCTGGCACGACCATCGCGAGTTTTACGTGGGCGGAGCGTTTATGGCCCTTCACGACCGCGGCTGCGCTGCGCAGATCTTCGATGCGGGAATTGGTGCACGAGCCGATGAATACCTTATCGACTGCAATTTCTCGCAGCGGCTTTCCTGCCGGCAGATCCATGTATTGCAGGGCTTTGCGCATCCAGTCGGCTTTGACACGATCGGGCTCGGCGTCGGGGTCCGGTACGCTCGCGCTCACGGGCAACACCATCTCGGGCGATGTACCCCAGGTGACCTGCGGCTCGATCGTCGCCGCATCTAATACCACCTCTTTGTCGAACACCGCGTCGTCGTCGGAATGCAGGTCCCGCCACGCCGCGCAGGCGCGCTCCCAGAGCGCGCCACGGGGCGCAAACGGGCGTCCGGCGACATAGTCGATGGTGGTGTCGTCGACGGCGACCAGACCTGACCGCGCACCGGCTTCGATAGCCATGTTGCAGACGGTCATGCGTGCTTCCATGGACAGCGCCCGTATCGCACTGCCGGCGAATTCGATGGTATGGCCAGTGCCCCCAGCGGTACCGATCTTGCCGATCACCGCGAGCACGATGTCTTTGCCGGTCACTCCACTGCCCGGTTCGCCCTCTATTCGCACCCGCATGTTGCGCTGCTTTTTGACTATCAGACATTGGGTGGCGAACACGTGCTCCACCTCCGAGGTGCCGATACCGAAGGCCAGTGCACCGAATGCACCATGCGTAGAAGTGTGCGAATCACCGCAGACGACCGTCATCCCGGGCAAAGTCGCGCCCTGCTCGGGCCCGATGACGTGCACGATGCCCTGACGTGGATCGTTCATTTTGAACTGAACGATGCCGTGTGCATCGCAGTTTGCGTCCAGCGTATCGACCTGCAGACGGGAAACAGCATCTACTATGCCGTCGCCGCGATCGGTCGTGGGTACATTGTGGTCCGATACCGCGAGCATGGAGCCGATGCGCCACGGACGGCGGTCGGCGAGCGCCAGCCCCTCGAAAGCCTGCGGCGAAGTGACCTCGTGCACCAGATGACGGTCGATGTACAGAAACGTCGTACCGTCGGATTCCTGGCGCACGATGTGTTGCTCCCACAACTTGTCGTACAGCGTCTTACCCGGCATGCGAATTCTCCCGTGGAATCAGGCGCAAGGATGTTACGCCGCTTCAATGAATAACTCTAATTCATTATATTCATAATATTTATTCTCTATAGGAATGAATGGCATGGATATAAACGCATTGCAGGCGTTCACCCAGGTCGCCGACGAAGGTTCTTTCTCACGTGCGGCCGAAGCGTTGTTTCTGACTCAGCCGGCGGTCAGCAAACGCGTCGGCGGACTGGAAAACGAGTTACACGCACGATTGTTCGACCGTATCGGCCGCCGGGTACAACTGACCGAAGCCGGTCGCGCGCTATTGCCGCACGCGCGGCGCATTCTGCGTGAGGTGAAGGAGAGCCGGCAGAGCGTCGCGGCGTTGGGCGGGCGCATCGGCGGCCGACTCACGGTAGGCACCAGCCATCACATCGGCTTGCACCGTTTGCCGGCGGTGTTGGGCAAATTCACGGCCGGGTATCCAGAGGTAGAACTCGATCTGCACTTCATGGACTCGGAACAAGCCTGTCTGGCGGTCGAGCAGGGCAATCTGGAACTGGGTATCGTAACCCTGCCCAACCAGCCAAACAATGCGCTGCTGACCACCGTGGTATGGCCGGATCCACTGGACATCGTGGCGCGCCACGATGCCCCGCTGGCGCAGTTGCGCCAGCCCACCCTGGCGGACCTGATCGCCTATCCGGCGGTATTGCCCGGTGCCGGCACTTTCACCCGGCGCGTGCTGGAAGCGGCACTGCGCCCGCAACAGCCGCGCCTCAGCGTGGCGCTGGAAACCAACTACCTGGAGATCATCAAGATGCTGGTGTCGGTGGGCCTCGGGTGGAGTGCACTGCCACGCACCATGATAGACGGACCGCTGTGTTCGGTTCCCATACCGGCTCTGGCACTTCACAGAGACCTGGGTATCGTGCGACACAGCCAGCACACCCTGACCAGCGCGGCCAGGGCACTGGTCGATCTGTTGAATCAGACCACCAGCACTACGGCATGAGGTCGCTATTCCGCCGCAGATGCCGGTATTACCGGCGTGTGGCAGTCTACATCCTGGTTCTGTGCACGATGCCGCAGAGCGTGATCCATCAGCACCAGCGCCAGCATTGCCTCGGCAATCGGCGTGGCGCGTATGCCAACGCAGGGATCGTGGCGTCCGGTGGTGACGACTTCCACGGCGTTGCCCTGCAGATCGACGGTGCGGCCGGGCAGGCGAATACTGGAGGTAGGTTTCAGCGCGATCGCCACGTCGATGTCCTGCCCGGATGAAATGCCCCCCAGGGTACCGCCGGCATTGTTGGAGAGAAACCCTTCAGGCGTCATCTGATCGCGATGCTCGGTGCCTTTCTGCGCCACGCTCGCAAAACCGGCACCGATCTCGACGCCCTTGACCGCGTTGATGCTCATCATCGCGTGTGCGATGTCCGCGTCCAGGCGATCGAACACCGGTTCGCCCCAGCCCGGCGGCACGCCGCTGGCCACCACCCTGACCTTCGCGCCGATCGATTCGCCTTCCTTGCGCAGCGCATCCATGAACGTCTCCAGCTCCGTGACTTGGTCGGCAGCGGGCCAGAAGAACACATTATCCTCAACCGCAGACCACTCGAACGCCGCCGGTCGCAGCGGGCCGAGTTGCGCCAGATGGCCGCGCACGCTCACCCCGTAGCGTTCCTGCAGGTATTTCTTGGCGATCGCTCCAGCCGCCACACGGGCCGAGGTCTCACGGGCGGACGCACGGCCGCCGCCACGGTAGTCGCGGAAACCGTATTTTTGCGTGTACGTGTAATCCGCATGCCCGGGACGAAACTTGTTCTTCAGGTTGGTGTAGTCGCGCGAACGCTGATCTTCATTCTCGATCAGCAGCGCAATTGGCGTACCGGTGGTTTTACCGTCGAAAGTACCGGATAGAATGCGCACCGCATCGCTCTCTCGCCGCTGCGTGGTATGTCGCGATTTGCCCGGTTTACGGCGGTCCAGATCCGGCTGAATGTCGTCCTCGACCAACGCCATACCCGGCGGACAACCGTCCACGACGCATCCGATCGCCGCGCCGTGGCTCTCACCGAAGCTGGTTACCGTGAAAAGCCTGCCGAAGCTGTTTCCTGACATGGCGCTATTCTACCTGGTGACCTGTCCCGCTTCAGCGAGGGAACTCATCAGCTTGCATGCTGTATGAGGCAGAACCGGCCTTGATCAATGGTGTACAAACGCAGGTTGCATATGCCGCGCGGGGCATCATCATACACACATGGCAAATACGACAAAACACCTCGCCAGGCCACTCGGCAAGGCGATGATCGTTGGCATGTGGGTGGCGCTGCTCGGCCTGCTTACGTGGTACTTCGGCGACTTTCTCGACGCGCAATACAACCCTAATCAGCAGGTGGCAACCAGTATCAGCGAGGGCGGAGTCGCCGAGACCGTGCTGCGGCGCAACCGCTACGGGCACTACGTAGCCACGGGTGAAATCAACGCCACAGCCGTGCGATTCCTGGTCGACACTGGTGCCTCCGATGTGAATATCCCTGCCAATGTCGCGGAAAAACTTGCCCTGAAACGCGGCAATGCACACTACGCGAGCACCGCTAACGGCACGATCACGGTCTACGCGACGCGACTCGATACGGTGCGTCTGGGAGAGATCGTAGTGCATGACGTGCGCGCGAGCATCAATCCTCACATGCCCGGCGAAGACATCCTGCTAGGGATGAGTTTTCTCAAAGATCTGGAACTGGCCCAGCGGGGCGACAAACTTTCTTTGCGTCAGTACCGCCGGTGATTTATCCGTCGTCGCGCACTACGTCGATCACATTGCGCAACTGGCTGATTTTTTCCATCAGACGGCTCAGCTGACGGAAGTCCTGTACTTCCATGCGCAACCGCAATGTGGCGACATTGCGCCGTTTGTCGGTATCGGTATGCGCGCTGTTTATCGCAATTCCTTCCAGGGCAACGATGGCGGAAATATCCGACAGCAATCCGCGCCGATCGTGTGCGATGACGGTTATTGCCGCTGCATACACGTCCGTCCCGTGGTCACTCCAGTCGACGTCGACCAAGCGGTCGCTGTCCGCGACGCCGAACCGTAACACGTTGCGGCAGTCGGCCCGATGAATTTTCACGCCACTGGTGCGAGTAAGGTAGCCAACGATCGCGTCGACAGGTACCGGGTTACAGCACTTTGCAAACTGCGTTAGCAGATTGCCCACGCCCTGCACGGTCACGCCGGCGTCCGGACTGGAGCGACCGCGGCGTGTATCCAGTCGCTCGACAACCGGCGTTTGCGGTTGCTCAAGAGATTCTACGGCCTGGGCAAGCTGGGCCGCAGTGATTTCGTTCTTGCCTACCGCGACATACAAGTCACTGCTGTTTTCACGGTGGAAACAGGCATTTAGCTTTTCCAGCGAAAGACCGCGCTTGCCGAGGCGGCGCAGTTCACGCTCCACAATCATGCGGCCCTCCTCGGCATGTTGCTTTATGTCCTGCTGGTTGAACCAGTGTCTGACTTTGGCCCGGGCGCGTGATGAGATCAGATAGCCCAGGTCTTTGTTCAACCAGTCGCGGCTGGGCTTTGACTGTTTCGTTGTAAGAATCTCGACATGGTCGCCGTTGCGCAGCTGCGTGCGCAGATTGACGATGCGCCCATTGATCCTGGCACCACGGCAGCGGTGCCCGATATGTGTGTGCACCGCATAGGCAAAGTCCAGCGGCGTCGCTCCACTCGGTAAATCGATGACTTCCCCCTGAGGCGTGAACACGAACACCCGGTCCGCGTGCACTTCCGTTCTGAAGTTGTCCAGCAGCGCCTCGTCAGCGCCTTCCTCGAGCAGACCGCGCAATTCGCGTACCGTTTGACGCAGATACTCGTCGCTTTCGCCGCCCTCTTTGTACTGCCAATGCGCGGCAACACCATACTCGGCGAATTCATGCATTCCGCGCGTACGTATCTGCACCTCCACGGCTTTACCCTGGGGCCCGACGATCGCGGTATGCAACGAACGGTAGCTGTTCTTCTTGGGATTGGCGATGTAGTCGTCGAATTCGCTGGGAATATGCCGCCAGCGGCTGTGCACGGCACCCAGCGCCAGATAGCACTCACTGACTGTATTGACCAGAACGCGTACCGCGCGCACATCGAATATGTCGCTGAAAGCGAGCTGCTTACGCTGCATCTTCCGCCAGATACTGTAGATGTGTTTGGGCCGGCCGCTGGCATCGAAATCGTGTAATCCGTCCTCGCTCAGGGCGGCATTCAACTGCGTTACAAAATCCGCGACGTAACGTTCCCGCAAAACGCGTTTTTCTTCCAGCGCATTGGCGAGCGTCTTGTATGCCTGCGGCTCGAGATAACGGAATGCGAGATCCTCCATTTCCCATTTCAAGCGTCCCAGGCCAAGGCGATTCGCCAACGGCGAATAAATATCCAGTGTTTCGCGCGCTACTGCCTGGCGCATCGCGTAACTTTCGCGCGGCAGATTGTGCAGGCGCTGCAGCCGATAGGCGAGTTTGATGAATACGGCACGCACATCGTCCACTATCGCCAGCACCATACGCCGCACGCGTTCGGACTGCTCGGAACTCGGCTGATTCTGCGCTTCGCCCGGGAGTGCGTTCAGCCAGCGGACGTGCTTAACCAGGTTCGCCACCACCGGGCCGAAGTTCTCACTTATTGCGACACCGTCGATTTCGTCCTGCAGAGACGGATCGCCCAGCATCGCAGCAATGCAGGTATCCGTATCCGCACCCATGCTGACCAGGCGCTCGGCTACACTTATCCCGACAGCATCGGCATCGAACTGCCGGCACATGTGCTTTGCGGCTGCGAACCGCTTGTCCGAGCTCGCCACCGCAGCGTGCTCGAATAGAACCGCCTGCTCAATCACTGTAAAGCATCGCGAAGCACCTGGGCGACGTCATCGGCGGAAGTGCCGTGCTGCAATGGTACGATCAGTTCACCATTGCGATCCACGATGTAGGTTCTGGACGTATGGTCGACGAGATAGAACTCGTCGTCTTCGCCGGCTTTATGC
>Ga0224508_10001647_pt1 | contig 19787 bp, 18 predicted proteins | sample SF_Jan12_sed_USG_4_FD_170157 | JGI IMG/M metagenome (GOLD analysis project Ga0224508, IMG submission 170157) | Sediment microbial communities from San Francisco Bay, California, United States - SF_Jan12_sed_USGS_21 | ecosystem: Environmental > Aquatic > Marine > Sediment | place: USA... | reverse complement strand
ATCGGAGGCAGGGACGATGACCACGATTGACGCGATGCAGGTGGATCTGTTCCGCGTGCCCTTGCCGGTTGCAGTGGAGGCTTCTGCGGCCGGGCTGATGAAGGCCTTCGACATGGTGGCCGTGCGCTTTACCGACAAGGATGGCGTCACCGGCTCCGGCTACACCGTCCTCCATGAAGGCCAGGGGGCCTCGGTCGCCAAGATCGCCGATCTGCCGTTTCGCGAGATCCTGATGGGGCAGGACTCCGATCGGATCGAGTGGCTTTGGCGCCAGATGTACAAGCGCCATCACTATGCCGGTCGCGGCGGGCCGGTTTCCTTCGCGCTCGCCGCCGTGGACACGGCACTCTGGGACATGAAGGGCAGGCGCCTCGGCGCGCCGCTCTGGCGTTTGCTCGGCGGTTACGATCCGAAGGTGCGCGCTTATGCCGGCAATATCGATCTGAACTTTCCGGTGGCACAGCTCCTGGACGGCGCCAGCCAGAGCGTCGAGGCGGGCTTCCATTCGGTGAAGATGCGCCTCGGCCGCCCGACACTTGCCAAAGACATCTCGCGTGTCGACGCCATGCGCAGCCATCTCCCTGACGAGATCGAGATGATGGCGGATGCCAACGAGGCCTGGCGGGTTGACCAGGCGATCCGGGCCATGGCCATGCTCAAGCTCTACGACCTCGTCTGGCTGGAAGAGCCGATCGCGCCTGACAATATCGCAGGCTACGCGCATCTGCGCTCGGCCGCTTTGGTGCCGCTCGCCGCCGGCGAGAACCTGCACACGCTCGCCGAATTCACCACCTTGATTACCGCTGGCGGCGTCGACTTTCCCGAGCCTGATCTCACCACCTGCGGCGGCATCACCCCCTTCATGAAAGTGGCGCGGCTTGCCGAGGCCCACGGCCTGCCCGTGATCTCCCACGGCGCCCACGACCTGCACGTCCACCTGCTCGCGGCAGCCCCCAACGCCGCCTATCTGGAATGGCACGCCTTCGGCCTCGACCGCTTCATGACCGACCCACTCACGGTAGAAGATGGCTACGCCACGGCGCCGGAGCGGCCAGGCCACGGCGTCGATTTCGATTGGGAACGGCTCGCGGCCGGTGGTGTGACCACGTCATCTGATTCCCATAATCCGTAGTATTCAGGCCAGGAATCAGACTGTTGCACGCCTTGAATGGCGACCCTGCCGGCCGCGCTGGCTCCTCCACTTTATGGCCATTAACCTTTTTTTTAGATCATCATGCCATTCTCGATCTGCGGGGGTTGTAGGGGTGCGACTTCACACCCACCCAAGGGCGCAGGCAATGGATTGTGGGACGATTTCTCGACAATGTGACGGCCACTGACGTCTTGCCGGTCGCCGGAGCCGAGACGCGATCGCGGGAAAAATCCTGGGCGTCGAAAGGCTTGGCGATCTATGTCATGGTCGTCTATGCCTGCGTCATGGCCCTTGCCCTGCTGCACCTGCCGCCGCAGCGTCTCGACACCCCCACATCGATCTTCTTCGTCTCCATTGGCCTGCTCGCCCTTTGGCGCTATTCCTGGTGGGGACTGCATGTGATCCGGGCAGTTCGCTACCGCAAGACGGTGTTTCCAGGCCTTCGTCATGCCGCTGACGCCGTCGCGAAGAGCGCACGACCCGAGCATGTCTATGTCCTGATCACCTCCTATCGGGTGGCGCCGGCGACCACCTTCAAGGTGTACGACGCCCTGGTCAAGAACGCGGTCGACTACGGCCAGCCGACCACGATCATCGCCTCCATTACCGATCAGACCGATGTCGACGTGCTCGGCCACGTGCTCGCCGAGAACGAGCATCCGGGCAACATCCGCATCAGGTTCATGTTCCAAAAGGGCGACGGCAAGCGCAGCGCCATGGCCGACGTGTTGCGTTTCATCGCGCGCGACATGCCGTCTCGGGACTCGGTCATCGTGTTCATGGACGGCGACATCCAGCTTGAGACCGGGGCGCTGAGCCGCAGCATCCCCTTCTTCTTCGCCGAGCGCGATCTCGCAGCGCTGACCACCAACAACCGCGGCATCGTCAGTGGCGATGACTGGACCAAGGAGTGGTACGATCTGCGCTACGCCCAGCGCGATCTTCTGATGAGCTCGATGTCGCTGTCGTCCCGTCTGCTGGTTCTGACCGGGCGTTTCAGCATCTTTCGCGCCGACCTCGCCACCAATCCGAGCTTCATCGACATCGTTGGATGCGATCGGCTCGATCACTGGAGCTTCGGCCGGTTCAGCTTTCTGAGTGGCGACGACAAGAGCACCTGGTTCTGGCTGCTCAAGCACGGCCATCGTACCCTTTACATACCCGACGTGTTCGCCGACGGCTTCGAGGAGCTGCCGGACCGCGATCGGTTCGTCGCCAGCACCGTCAGTCTGATGCGCCGCTGGTATGGCAACATGCTGCGCAACAACGGCCGGGCGATCGCGCTCGGACCCCGGCCGATGGGCCCATTCACCTGGTGGTGCCTGGTCGATCAACGCGTCTCCATGTGGACGTCGCTGGTCGGACCCGGCGTGGTCACCCTCCTGTCGATCGCGCATCAGTGGTTTTTTCTGGCCGGCTATCTGTTCTGGATCATGATGGTGAGGCTGGCGGTTTCGCTCGTGCTCGGGATCTATCGGCGGCGGTTCAGCCCGCTTTGGCCGCCGCTGCTCTACTATAATCAAGTGGTCGGCGCCTTCATCAAAACCTATGTGTCCTGCCGTCTCAACCAGCAGACCTGGGTTCGTCAGAACATCACCGCGGGCGAGCCGTCCGACAAACGGCTGGCCCGCCGTCAGCGCCGGGTGAGCAGCTTTCTCTACGGGGTGCAGGCGGTCGCCTTCGTCACCTTGCTTGCATTCTATACCAAGGTCCTTCCGATACCTGCCGCGAGCTCGTTCGCTCTGATTATCGGCGATGTCGTCCTCGCCAATGATGTCGCAGCCGCGCCTGTCCGAGGGGAAAGTCGTGCAGACGGCCGACGCTAGCCGCAGTGCCCCACGCGATGGCGAACGCAATGCCGGCGACGCAATTTCAGCGGCGCAGAGCGGTTTCCCACAAGCGGTGGTGGGGAGAGAAGCGCCAGCCCGCGACGAAACCACTCAAACTCCTGGCGAGTGCGGTCAGGAGGTCGAGAAAAGAGACTCGGTACGCACCGAGGCCGGCTTGGCCTCGGAACGGCGCAGCGAGCGGCAGTTCGTGCGCGCACAATTGCCGATGGAAGTGGAACATCGCGGCGCCACCTATCCCGGATTCGATATATCGCTGACCGGCTTTTCCTGCGTCGGGTCGCCGGCGATCGATGATGACGTCGTCGACGACTTCGCTGTCCATCTCCTGTTCCACGGCTATCGACTGACCGTCAAGGTCAAGGCCTCGCGCGTGCGTCAGATCGAAACCGAGAAGCTGAACGGCTTTCAGATCATCGAAATCGACGACGCGCAGGCCGACGTGCTGCGCAAGGTTCTAAGAGCGCATCTGAGCGGGCAGCTCATCACGTTGGACGGGGTGCTCACTCCGGCGGATAGCCAAACAGCGCGCCAGGCGAAAGAACAATCAAGCAATGACGCCAGCAAAAAGCTCTCGGGCTTGGCGCTTTGGCGCCGCCGGGCCTGGTATCTCGCCATCGCCATGGCGACTTCTGCCCTTGTCCTGGTTCTTGCGGCCAGCCTGTTCCAACGATTCGCCGTGGTCTATTCCGCTTTCGCCACGGTGACCGCCCCCAAGCTCGACATCGACGCCCCCTCGGACGGCGAGATCCGCGCCCATCGCATCGTACCCGGCGATCCGGTCGAGCGCGATCAGCTCTTGGTGCGGATCCATGATCGTCATCTCGATGCCGAGCTGGAGCTTGCGCGAAAGCGCCTTGCGACAACGCGCCAACTGCTCGGCTCGGTCGACCGACAGCTGGACTTCGCCTCGCCAACGACATTGTTCGACATGCCGTTCGATCGACCTCTGGCCATCCACGAGCGGAGAATTAGCTTCGAGGCCATGGCCGGACTCGAGCAGGCCCGCCTCAGCTCCTTGGAGCTCCGCTCCCAAGCTAACCATCTCTATTCGCCCTGCGCTTGTACGGTGCTATGGGCCGTGCCTGCAGGTGGCTGGGTCGAGAAGGGCGATCTGCTGGTGACGCTGGTCCGCACGGACGGTGGCGATTTGCTGATCGAAGCCTTGGTGCCGCTGCGCTCGATCGATCGAATTCAACAGGGTCAGGTAGCGTTCATCGAACTGCCGGACTCTCCCCGGTTGATCGAGGCGCGGGTGGAGCACATCACCATGGACCCGCTTCGACAGCCGCGGGCCGGCCTGCCCGCCTGGTTGCGTCAAGACAAGAGCCTGGCGAGCGTCCTCCTGCGACCGAGCCGGCCGTTTTCAGGCGAGCTGATGGGCCGGCCGATGCAGGTGATCTTTTCGGACTGGCCCGCGATCACCATCGCCGCAGCCGAGCTGCGGGTGCAACTGGCCGCTTGGGCGGCGGAGTTGGGTCCGGCGACAAAGAATGCGCTGCGCGCGGCGAGGCAGGTCGCGCTCACCGCCGCCGAGCATCTCGAGCGCAAGCTCGCCGATTTACGACCATGATCAGGATTACGCGACACGGCCCCGCCTTCGCCTTGGCCATCCTGCTTGGCGCTCTGGCCTTCTCGGCCGGTGCCGGCGACCTGCTCACCTTGGAGGCCCGACGACAGCTCGACCTGGAACATTATGTGGTCACCGATCGGCATGCCGGCTATTTCGATGTCACTGCGCGCAGGCAATGGCTGGAGCATGCCGACGCACCGATCCTTAGGCGCCAGATCGATCGCCTCGCCATGGAGGTAGGGTGCCGTGACAAGCTTGCCTTGCCAATCATCGATCATGAACTGCGCATGCCGGCCTTCTACCAGAACCCATCCGCCTGGCGCGAGGCGATCCGGCCTCTGTTCGCGTTCGAGGACGCAGTCAGCGACTTGGCCGGCGCTTATGTCGCCAGCGGTGATCGATATTTCGCCGACTGCCTGATCGACCTGCTGCACGTCTGGGCCGCGGCCGATGCGCTGACCAAATTTCACTACACGCCATCCGAGCGCCAAGCCTGGTTCAATATCGAGGACCTGCTGTTCGCCGCTGGCTTGGCCTATGCGGTGGTGCGCGATCAAATCGACGATCGCCGGGACGACAAGGACACGATCGATGCGTGGCTGGCGAGGGCCGCTCGCATCCACCTGTCCATAGAGGGCGGGCCCTCCAGCTGTTGCAACAACCATTTTTATCGGCGCGCACTCTATTCCACGATTATCGGCATCTTGAATGCGGAAGACGATCTGTTCCGCGCCGGCGTCGCCGCGATCCATTCTGCCCTGCACGAGCTGGGCGCGCGGGGCGAGCTGCCGCGTGAAATCAGCCGTGGCGAGCGCGCCATTCACTACCAGAACTACGCTCTCCTCTATCTCATTCCGATCGCCGAGCTGATCGAGCGTCAGGGCTATGCCGCCTATGCGCAGAGCGTCAATGGCCGCACGCTCCATGATGCGGTGGCGTTGGCCATGGAGATCTTGGAGGATCCGGCCGAGCTGCGCGATCTGGCGGCACACGCTCAGAATCTGCGCTTCATCGGCGACAGGCAATATTTCGCCTGGATGGAAATCTATCTAAGGCGCTTTCCCAATGCGCGGATCGAGCGCTGGCTGGCCGAGCGCAGGCCGGTTTACAACCGAAGCGCCGGCGGCCATGTCACGCTCTTTTTTTGGGAGCCCAAACCGGGAATGGCTGCGGAACAGGCTCAGCTGCAACGCACTGTCGGAACACCGTAGGCGACAACGGCCGGTGACCGCTGCGCAGCCGTCGATTTCACGATGTTCAAATGCGCCCGCGCGGCCCCAAGGTCACAGCACAAGCCCGATGGTTAAAACCGGTTGCTCGAGATGATCGAAGCCGTCAAAGTCAGCGCCGGCATGGAAACTGTCCGCGATCACGCCACAACCTGATCAGTTACCAGAAGCAATGCGCCTGCATTGCTCGAGCAACGCAAACCAAAATGACATGAGCGGAACAGCATTGCGTTATTGGATCATCATGCCATTGGGGGCATGGCTGGTGCTTGGAACTCTGTTCACGTTCCACACAATGCGCTCGCAGCGGGCAGTCATCGAGTCAGAGCTGCAGCAACAAGCAGCCGATCTTCATCGGCTGGTGTCGCAACGGGCGGATCAGCATGATGCGCATCTGACCAGTTTATCGGCGCTAGCCTTGGCCGACGGGCAGCGGCCTGACCACGCGTGAGATCGCCGATATGCTCGGCCTGTCGCCGAGGACGATCGAAAGCCACCGGGCGCATATCGCTACCAAGCTTGGAACCAGCTCGACGGCGGAACTTGTGCGGATCCTGATGGAGGCCAAGGCAAATCCGTAGTTCTACGGATAGCACGGTGGCGTCTACGAATATCGCTTGGCATCCCCGCAGCCTAGTTTGGTTCGATATCAAGCCATGCGGAGATAGCTCATGAGCAACAAGAAAACCTGCCTCGCACTCGGATGCGCCTCAGCGATCATCCTGCTTGGGGCGATGGCTGCGAAGGCGCAGGACTTGCCGATGGCGGCCTTCCTGCCGCTCGAGGCCGCGAAGAAGATCGCCGATGAAGCCATGGCGAAATGCACCGCTGATGGCTATCGTGTTAGCGTTGCGATCGTCGACCGCAGCGGTTCGACCAAAGTGCTGCTCAAGGCGGATGGTTCCGGCCCGCACACCGTCGGAAGCAGCACCGGCAAGGCCTTCACCTCGGCGAGCATGGGTAGGCCGACGGCCGACCTCGCAGCGCTTATCAAGGACAAGCCGGAGCTTGCAGGCCTGCGTGACATGGACCCGCGCCTCGTGATTCTCGGCGGTGGCCTGCCGATCAAGATCGGCGACGCACTCGTGGGCGGCATCGGTGTCGGCGGCGCGCCGGGCGGCCATCTGGATGCGGCCTGTGCCCAGGCTGGCCTAGACGGCCTCGACGGCTAGTGGCGGACGGGCGCTCACGTACCGAATCAGCGTGGGCATCCGCCTAGGCAGTTGGTGTGGAGGCAAAGAACGATGATAAAACGAGCTTATCGCATGGTCGGCGGCTTGCTGCTGACGATCGTTTCGTGCTCGATGGCTTTCACACCATCCGCCGCGCAGACCGCGCCATCGCCGAGCGACGTCGAAAGCTATCGGGGTCTTCATCGGGCGGCGCATGACGGCGATTTCGGCGCGATTCGTGAGCTCGTTGACCAAGGCGCCGATCTCGAAGCGCGCGATCGAGCGGGACGCACGCCGCTGCATGTCGCGGCCTTCGCGTCGAATGACGATGCGGTGCGCGCGCTTGTCGAAGCCGGCGCAGACCTGAACGCGCTCGAGCATCGCGCCTACGATATCGTGACCATCGCTGCGGTCGCGAACGATCTGGAGATGGTGGATCTCAGCCTCTCGCTCGGCGCCGATCCCGGCAACGTCACCAGCCCCTATGACGGCACCGCGTTGATTGCTGCGGCGCATCTCGGCCACCATCAGGTGGTCAAGCGGCTGATCGAAGGCGGCGCACCGCTGGATCACGTCAACAATCTGAACTGGACGGCCTTGATCGAGTCCGTGGTTCTCGGCGACGGCGGGCCGGACCATGTGGAAACCGCACGCGCGCTGGTCGAGGCGGGGGCCGACCAGACGATCACGGATCGCGAAGGCGTCTCACCGCTCGACCACGCCAGGGCGCGTGGCTATGATGAGATAATCGAGATCATGGAGGCGGCGCGGTAGCTTCTATTCAACGTGTTCGACACCGCTCAGTCCCAGAATGTGACGGCTCATCGGCATCGCGCATGTTGAGGGGCGAGCATTGGCTTCCTTCCGATCCTCATGCCTATCGCCAATCTACGCGAATGGCTAGACACCCAGCTTTTTGTGAAGCCTGGCATCCTTGGTTTTGAAGTGGTTGACGAACCAATCGCGGACGGTGGTGGCAAGCGCCTCGCCGGCATCGGTGTAGGCGCCGGACTCGTAGTCGTCCATGATGTCGCGGATCTGATCGAGCAGTTGCTCGTGCTCGGCCTTGTGGGCGGCGTATTCGTCGTAGCCGTGCTTTCGCATCACCGTCTCTTCGAGCGCGAAATGAGCAGCGATCTTGGCGAACACCTCGCCGAGAAAGTCGCCGACCGCCGCCTGCTCGCCACCGCCTTCGAGCTCGGCGTGCAGGTCATTGATCAGCTCGATCAGCTCCTGATGCTCGTGATCGACCTCGGCGACGCCGGTGTTGTAGGCGTCCTTCCATTCGATCAAGGCCATGGTCGTCTCCTCGCTGAAAGAATTTCGGACTAGCGAACCAGAAAGCCGCCGGTCTCCGAGCGGAAGTCGATCGCCAGGCTTTGTCCCGGTATCAATTCGATGTCGATCTTGCGCTCGTAGTCGAACCCATCCGTTCGGTCGGTGTCGCGTAGTCTGGTCGCCAGTTCATGGCGGCCGGCGGACACGGTGAAGCGCTGGTAGACACGGGAGGGGCCGTCCTTGGCAAGGCCGCTCGGCGGGACGCTGGCGCGGTAAAGCAGCTCGCCGTCGAGATCGATCTCGACCTCCACCGGCAGGCGCTCGCGCTCGCAGCTCGTGGCCCGGCGCATGTTGGGGGGGAGCGCATTCATCTCTTCGCGCGTCAGCGTCTTGCAAGGAACCTTGGGGGCAGCGCCGTGGCTGAAGCTGAGCTTGATCTGCGCCTGATCCTCGGGGAAATGGCGATAGCTCGGGCTGTCGGCGAATGTGCCGATGACAACGGCGAACAACAAGAAGATGGCGGCTTGGCCGACATAGCGCATCGCATCAGCCATGGCCCGGCTCCGTCGGCTCCGTCGTCGGGACGGCGGGTGTGCCGGCAATGCCGGCCATCAGCCGCGCCGAAGACGGCGTGGTCTGGGTCTTGAGATCGGCGGCGAAGGCGTCGAGCGCTGCGGTCAGCTCAAGTTCCCCGCCAGGCCCGACCCAGAACGTCTCCAGGCGCTCCTTGGGCACACGCTTTCGCAAATGCGGATCGCGTTCGCCGGCGATACGCGCTTCGGTCCAGGCGATGCCGAAGCGGTGCTGGCAGGCACCCTCGGCGCAGCCGGTCAGAAAAACGCCGTCGGCGAGTTTCCGGCTGAGCACGTAGTCGATGAACGCCGGCGGCAGATGGCCGATGCAGGGCAGGCGGATGGCTGCGACTCGCTCGCTTGCCGCTGGCGTCGGATCGACCCCGTGCTCGCAGCCGAACAGGATGATCCTTGGTCCTTGCAGGAGACGAGCGCTGGCATCGTGCAGCTTTTGGCGGAGATCGGCCATGGCGAGGTCCGGAAGGTCGATGCCGGGGACCAGAGCAGTCGCTCGGCGAAACGGCATCGAGGTCGGGCAAGCGCCGGCGCAAAGGCCGCAGCTCACGCAGCGCGCGGGGTCGACCACCGCTTCCTGGGTAAACGGCAGGCCGTCGCTTCGCGGCAGCATGGCGATCGCATTATAGGGGCAATCCACGGCGCAGCGGGTGCAGCCGTTGCAATTTGCGAGATCGACTGTTGCCGCAGCAGGGCGGCGCATCGGTGGCAGCCAGGGGAGAACGACCAGGATGCTGCTGAGCGCGCCGACTAGGCCCCAGCTGGCGATGCCCGGCCAGCGTTCGAACAGCGGGTAGAGGCCGAGATAGTACCAATCGAGACCGATCACTGCCGGCACGCTGTTCAGATCCGCCGGCCCCTGGCTGACTGCAGGCTTGATCAGGGAGAGCGCCAGCATGGTGATCATGGTGCCGATCGCGAGGCCGCGCGCCGGGTTGATCTTCGGCCTCGCCACCCGCTGCAGATGGATCCAGAGGATGATCAGGAGGATCAAGGGGGCGGCGATATGGATGAAGATCATCAGCGTGAAGAAGCGGTCGTCCAAGAGCTCCGACGACAGGAAGTTGCGGGCGATCGGTTCGCCGAAGATCGGCAGGCGGTCCAGCCATTCGGACGTGGTGATCGCTACATATTGGGCGAGCCGGTCCCAGACCAGCCAATAGCCGGTGATGCCGCAGGCGAACACCAGCCAGGCGATCGGCACGCCGGTGACCCAGGTGAACCAACGAGCGCCGCGGTAACGCCCGAGCGCGAATTCTCTGATGCCATGGACCAACATCATCAGGATCATGGCATCAGAGGCGTAGCGATGCAGGCTGCGCATGACGCCGCCGAGATACCACTGCTCATGGGTCATATATTCGATCGAGCCGTAGGCCTCGGTGATGCCGGTGTCGAAGAAGATGTAGAGATAGATACCGCTGACCGCGACGATCCAGAAAAAGAAAAAGCCGAGTGCGCCGAGATGATAGAGCGGGTTCCAATCCGGCGGAAAGGCGCGCGCGAACAGCGCCTCGATCCAGGCGAAGCCGAGACGCAGGAGGTTGCGAAGGCGGTCCAACGGGTTGCCCGCTACGTGCCTTCGCGCATCTGACCGCTCTTTCGCCATTCCCTGACCAGAACAATGGCCACGGTGGAAAGAAGGACGATGCCGATCACGGTGCCGATGATCACCGAATAGTCGAAGCGGTAGCGCTCGCTTCGGGGATCATAGACCGAGCAAAAGAGACGAACGCGGCTGATGATGCCATCCAGGCTCGACCAGTTGCTGCGCTGGCCGAACACCAGCTCCTTCAAGGGCTCGACGATCGCCGGCACCTCGAAGTCGGCGCCGTAGACATGGCGATAGATGCGCCCGTCCTGATCGACGATGGTGGTCTGCGCGAGGTGATCGAACCCTTGAGGCGAGGGATAGATGGTGAAGCCGAGGTTCTTGACCAGGGCGTCGATGGTTGTCTGATCGGCGCTTAGAAATTGCCAGCCTGGCCGATCGATCCCTTGGTCGCTCGCAAAGGCGCGCATGCGCTCCGGCGTGTCGTGGTCGACGTCGAAGCCGACGGTGGCGACCTCGAAGCTGTCGTCCCCAAGGAGCTCCTTGGCGCGTTCGATTGCGGGATCGAGGGTCTGCAGCACCAGCGGGCAGGTGTGGGAACAGGCGGTGTAGATGAGGTTGATGACCAGCGGTTTGCCCTGCAGAGCATCGAGCGAAACAACACGACGCTCGGTGTCGTGAAGGGTGAAGCTGCCGAGCGGCTTGCCGATCACCGCCTGGCTCACCTCCAGCGCTTCCTCTTCGTCAAGCACGGCAGTTGCGGCCTCAGTATCCGCCGCCGCTAGCGCAAAAAGTAAAGCCAAGGCCGGCCCGGCCTTCATGCGAGCACCAGGGGGTCGATGATCGCGGCGAGCAGCAGCAAGGTGAGCTGAATGAGCGAGGCGAAGAAGTTGCGCATCGCCTGCGCCTTGGTCGGTGTGCGCACCAGGCGGATGCTGTGCCAGGTGAAATAGCTGCCGCCGATGACGGCGCCCGCAAGGTAGATCCAGCCGAGGCCGAACCAGAAGGGGAGGAGCGCCAGAAGCGAGAGGACGACGGTGTGGCCGAGGATCACCCAAGCGGCGGCCTGATCGCCGATCACCACCGGAAGCATCGGCACCTTGGCGCGCTCGTAGTCCTGGTGGAGTGCCGTGGCGAGGCTCCAGAAATGAGGCGGGGTCCAAAGGAACAGGACGGCCGCCAGGATCAAGGGGGCAGGGGCGAGGTTTGGGTCGACCGCAGCGCCGCCGGCGAGCACGGCAAAGCTGCCGGCAAGACCGCCGACCACGATATTGGTCCAGCTCCGGCGCTTCAGCCAGACGGTGTAGACCACGCCATAGACGACGGCGCCGAGAAAGACGTAGAGAGCGGCAAGCAGGTTGGTGGCCAAGGCCGCCGCCGCGACCGCCGCCGCCAGGAGCAGAACGATCGCGCCGAGCCAAAGCGGCCCCGCTTCGAAGCGCCCGGTGACGAAGGGCCGCCGCGCGGTCCGGCGCATGGCCGCGTCGAGATCGCGTTCGGCATATTGGTTGAAAGCGCCGGCGCTCGCCGAGGAGATCAGGACGGCCAAGGCGAGGACCACGATTTGCCAGGCATCGAGGGCAGGGCCCGGCGCCACGGCAAGGCCGGCGAGCGCGCAGAGCATGATCGCGAGGCCGATGCGCAGCTTGAAGACCGAAAGCAGGTCTTTCAGTAGTGCTCGCACCCCATCATCGGCATCGACGACCGCTGCTCCGACGCCCGCCATATCGCTAGCTCATCGGCCAGAGTTCGGAGAGGTACTTCCAGTTCACGAAGTAGTAGAGCACGAACGCCGTGAAGAAGACCGTGACCAGAACGTAGGTACCGGGGAGCGCGAAGGTGCCGGCGCTGCCGTAGCTGGAGACGGCCGCCGTACCGATCGGCGGGCCTTCCTCGAGCGGTTTCGCCGGCCCGTCCTCGCACTTCTTGCCGAACAGGACCGTGCCGACCACCACGACGACGTACATGAGGCCGCCGAGCGCTGCGAGCAGCGCGCAAAGGCCGTTCAAGCCGAGCATCAGGAAGGCGGCCGCCGGGTAGTCGAAGGACAGCGCCGCGTCGGTGAAGTTGATGTCCCAATGGCGACGCGAGACGCCAAGCGTGCCGGCTCCCATCATGAAGAGCGAGATGCCGGCAACACCGACGCCGAACACGTAAGGCTGCCACTGCGCCACCTTCGGCAGGATCACCTCGCGCTGGAAGATCAGCGGCAGAACGAGATAGGTGATCGCCATGAAGGCGAGCGTCGTGCCGGCGACCACGGTGGCGTGGAAGTGGCCCGGCACGTAGAGCGTGTTGTGCAGCATGATGTTGATCTGCTCGGTGCCGAGCACCACGCCCGAGATGCCGCCGAGGAAGCCGAACATGACGAGCGACATGAACATGCCGGCAAAGGCTGGATTGTGCCAGGGTGCTCGCCGCAGCCATTCGAAGATGCCGTTGGTGAAGCCTTTCTTCCTCTGCGCCGCCTCGATCGCACCGGGCACGGTCATGCCGTGGATCAGGCTGCCGAGCACGGCTAGGTAGAGGGCGTAGCTGGTGTTGAACACCTTCCATTCCGAACTCAGTCCCGGTTCCACCAGCAAATGGTGGGCAGACGCGAGCTGGAGGAAGAGGATGTACATCAAGAACGCGGTGCGGCTGACCTTCTCGGACAACGGCTTGACGCCGAGCGTGAGCGCCGCGATCGCGTACCACACCGCGACATGGGCGGCGACGTTGATCTGCTGGGAAGAGTGACCCATGCCCCACCAGACCAGCTTGTACATCAGGGGGTCGATATAGCTGATGAAGCCGAGCGACCAGAGATAGGTCGGGATCAGGATGATGGCGCCTGAAGTCAAGGTGAAGACCGCGATGACGGCCGCGGTCACAGCACCAAAGGTGACCAATGGAATCGAGCCTTCGTAGGTCTTTTCCTCGCGGGCGATCACCAATGTCGCGAAAAAGATGGCGACGGCGATCAGGGTGCCGACCGCGAACAGGATCAGGCCGAGATAGAAATTCGGGTTGGCCTGCATCGGCGGGTAGGAGGTGAACATCACGCTACTGTCGCCCTGGAGCACGGCAACGTTGGTGACCAGCGCGCCGATCAGCATCAGGGCGAACGCGACCCAGGCGAGCTTCGGGGTGGCGAGGCGTGAGTTCAAGAGGATCGCCGAGGCAAAGTAGAGGATTGCGACCTCGAAGAAGATGATCCAGACCAGGAGCACGTCCAGGCCGTGCGCCGTGAGCGCCAGATAGAACCACTCTGCCGGCAGGATGTGGATGGTCTGCCAGCGGGTCAGTGCGACCAAGAGGCCGAACAGGCCGCCGATCGCCAGGAAGACCACGGCGACCACGGCATTGGCCTTGATCAGGGTCTGGGCGGCGAGATGAACCTTGAGCCCGGTGGCCGGGCAGATGCGAAAGCGGGCATCGACCGCAGGCCGGCCGGCAAAGGCTTCTTCAGTGGTGGTTGCCATGGATCAGCCTCCTTGCCCCGCATCGACGACATAGATCTTGCCGACCATGGTGTGATGGCCGACGCCGCAAAATTCGTTGCAGACCACGCTGAACGTGCCGGTCTCGGTCGGCGTCAGGGTCACGACCATGTCGTAGCCGGGGTGGACCTGCAGGTTGATGTTGTTGGGCTGGAGCGAAAAGCCGTGCTGCCAGTCCATCGAGGACAGATGCAGCCGGTAGGTTTGGCCCTTTTCGAACTCGAGCGATGGCCACCATTCCCAGAGCCTCGCCAGCATGTAGACGTCGGAGCCTGGCGGCGGATGCACGACCGGAATGCCGCTATCCCCATCCTCGCGCACGGTGTAGGCCTCGGCCATGGCCTCGGCGCGCTCGCCGAACACCAAGGGATCGATCCGATAGCTCTCGTTCGACGGGTTCTGCTGACCGTTCAGATGCCACCAGACCATCATGCCGAACATGATCAGCCCCCAGAGAAAGGCGATCACGATCCAGACGAGCTCACCGCGCGCGATCGGCTCTTTCCACCAAAGCCGTTCGGCAGGGGGCGTAATGGCCATGTCAATCTCCCCGATTTCTCTCGATTACTGCGCCAGCGGCACCTGGGTTAGTTCCATCAGCCCCCACATCAGGTACAAGACTGCTGGCAGGGCCACCCCGAGAAACAAGAGCAAAAAGGGGTTGTCGAGCAGGCGCTGCATAAAGGGAACAGGCTCGTCGAGCGGCTGTCCCGCGGTCTGGTTGGTTTCGCCACTGCCTTCGGTAGCCATGACCCGTCTCCCCTTGTAATGCCGGCAGTTTATTGTCAGCCGCGGCCATGCGCTCGCCTTGACGATGGTCAAGCGCGCGCAGTTTTCTGCCGAAGAATTTTCCAGTTTCTTTTTGCACTTTGGGTTTGAAGTGGCCGTCGAGCAAATCGGGCATTCCGTATCGGCGCGGGCTGGAGTTTAATCGAGTCCGGTTTCGGAAATGCAACATCGTGAGCGCGGGAGGACGTCTTGACGATCGACATCATCGACACCCACCAGCATCTGATTGAGCCCGATCGCCTCGACTATCTCTGGCCGAGCAAGGTCAATGCGCTCGCCGGCCGCGCCTTCACCTATGGCGACTATCGCGACGCGAGCGCCGGCACGGGCATCGCGCAATCGATTTTCATGGAAGCGGATTGCGAGGACTGGAAGGCCGAGACCGACATGGTGCTCGACATGGTCGCCGATCCCAGGACTGACATGATTGGCGTGATCGCCAATGCGCGGCCGGAGTTTGACGACGGGTTCGATGCTTGGCTCGATCGCGTCACCGGCACCGATGTGGTCGGCCTGCGCCGCATTCTCCACGAGACCACGGACGACGTGTCGCAATGCGATGTGTTTCGCGCCAATCTCAGAAAGCTCGCTGCTCGCGACCTGACCTTCGACATCAACTTCCTGGTCCGGCAGCTGCCGATCGCCGCCGATCTCGTGCACGCCGTCGACAATGTGCAGTTCATTCTCGACCATTGCGGCGTGCCAGACATCAAAGGGGGCGATGACGCCCCTTGGCGCGCCGGGATCAAGACCTTGGCGGGTTTCCCGAACGTTGCCTGCAAGATCTCCGGCATCACCGCCTATTGCGCCCCGGGCAGGGCAACGCTCGAGACGCTCAGGCCCTTTATCGAGCACTGCATCGACTGTTTCGGCTGGGATCGTGTCGTTTGGGGAAGTGATTGGCCGGTGTGCAACATCAATTGCAGCATCAGAGACTGGACGGCGATCTCCAAGGCGGTGGTCGCTTCAGAAGACCGAGCAAATCAGGAAAAGCTTTTTCGATCGAACGCAATACGCGTCTACGGCCTACGCGGTCTCGACAGCGATGGCTGAGCGGCGCAAGCGACCGTTCTCGGCCGAAGATCGCAGGAGAGCGAGCTCAGCGTGATCAGAGCGGCGGCAGGGGAGCCGCATGCGCAGCGCTAAGCGTCAAAAACGCCACCAGTGCTGCGAAAATGAGAACCAGCAGGAAGGTGCCTACAAAAACCTGATTTGGCGTCATTCTTGAAAAACCCCAACGCTCATGTCGACACATGCGCGCATCGACCAAAGGATTGCCCGTTGATCGAGCTCGGAGATCGGCTGACCTCCTTCCATCGACCATCGAAGTCTTTTTACAAAATCTTCGGTCGTCTCGGCAAGCCTGAACGCGTGGTCGAAATCCGAGCCACCCATCAAGAGGCGTAGAGAGGCGGTTTGGCGATGGTCTTCACCGGCTCCGGCCGTCCTTTGTCGATCGATCGGATGGCGGCATCCGCGACCGCCAGCGATCGATAGCCGTCCCAAGCACTCGGACCCGTCACCACGCCCTGTTTCAACGCTTGCACCCAAGCGTGCAACTCATCGATATAAGCGCGCTCGAATCGGACCAGCCAATCCGGAGGAATTTCAACGGAGCGCTTGTGCGAGTGCCAGGCGGTCACGCCTGCGTAGTCGGCACTCCTTACCAGGCCATGCTCGCCGGTGATTTCGACCGTGACCTCGTAGCCATAGCCGGAATCGGCATTGACCTCGATGGTTCCAAGGGCGCCGTTCTTGAACGCCAGCTGGATCAACATCAGCCGGCAGCTGTCAGGCTCTTCCGTTGACGCCGGAACGTGCTTCGCCGTCACCGTCTCGATGTCGTCCTGCATCAGCCAGCAGGCGGAGTGAAAATCGTGTACGGCCGAATTGGTGGCGACATCGGCGACGCTGCGTTTGCGGCCGGGCATTAAATTGTTGTGCACGCCGCGAAACATCAGGGGTTTGCCGAGACTGCTTCGGTCAAGCGCCTCTTTGACGGCGAGATGCGCCGGATCGTAGACCCGCATGAAGCCGAGCTGAATGCATCTCTTGCCGAGCTTGGCCTCGGTTTGGGCGACGATGGCGGCGGTCTCGACATCCGTTGCCAGCGGCTTTTCGCAAAGAACCGGTTTGCCGACTTCGAGGCAAGCGAGCGCCAGCTCCGCATGGGTCGCATCGGGGGACGCGATGATAACAGCGTCGACGTCGGGATCGCGGATCAGCGCAAAGCCATCGTCGAACACGCGCGCGCCGCCGCAATCCTTCGCCAATGCCGAGGCGCGCTCATGGTCGAGGTCCATCAGGGCGACCAGGTCGGCCCCCTTGATCGATCCGGCAAGATTGCGCGCGTGCCTTCCTCCCATGCCGCCTGTTCCGATGACACCGATTCTGGATCGTCCAACCATGGTTTCGCCCTCCCGATTTCGCGTTTTCCACTCGATGATCGGCCGGCGGCCGTATAAAGGAGCTTGAGCTTAGAACGACGAACGGCAATGATTATTCCAAGTTGTCCATCCCATGGGAAAACGTCTATACCGTGCTCTAGAAGGCGCGTCGTTGTCAGACGTTGCGCCCATTTCAACCCTTATTCATGTGACTGCCCGTGATTGATCTCAAATGGCTGCGTGACCATCCCGAAGCGCTGGACCGTTCGCTCGCGCGTCGCGGCGGCGCAGCTTTGGCCGCGACGATCGTCGATCTCGACGAGTCCGTCCGTCAGCTGCAGACCGATATTCAGGAAAAGCAGGCGCGCCGCAACGCGCTTTCCAAGGACATTGGCAAGATCAAGGCGTCCGGCGGCGATGCCGACGCCGCGATGGCGGAGGTCGGCAGACTGAAGGAGGCCATCCAGGCGGGCGAGGACGATCTCAGGTCGCGCATGGCGGCCTTGGAGGATGTTCTCGCGGGGCTTCCCAACATTCTCGATGACGACGTTCCCGACGGGCCCGATGAAAGCGCCAATGTCGAAGTGCGGCGCATTGGATCGCAGCGCAATTTTTCATTTCCGCCGAAGGAGCACGACGATCTCGGCGCAGCGCTGGGCATGGATTTCGCCCGCGCCGCCAAGATGTCCGGCGCCCGTTTCGTCACCATGTTCGGCGAGCTCGCCCGGCTGGAACGGGCGATCGCCTCGCTGATGCTCGACATCCAGACCAAGGAAAACGGCTACCAAGAAGTCTCGGTCCCGCTCATGGTCAGGGACGACGCCGTCTACGGCACTGGTCAATTGCCGAAATTCGCCGATGATCTGTTCAAGACCACGACCGGGCACTGGCTTATCCCGACGGCCGAAGTCGCGCTCACCAACCTGGTGGCCGGAGAAATCCTCGACGCCGAAGAACTGCCGCTGCGCTTCACCGCCTACACGCCTTGCTTTCGTTCCGAGGCCGGGGCGGCCGGCAAGGACACCAAGGGCATGATCCGTCAGCATCAGTTTACCAAGGTCGAGCTGGTCAGCATCGCGCATCCGAGCCAGTCGGGCGAAGAACACGAGCGCATGACCGCCTCTGCCGAAAAGGTGCTGCAGCGCCTCGACCTGCCGTATCGGGTCATGGTGCTCGCGTCCGGCGACACCGGCTTCGGCGCGCGAAAAACCTATGATCTGGAAGTTTGGCTGCCGGGGCAGGGACGTTATCGCGAGATTTCCAGCTGCTCCAATTGCGGTGACTTTCAAGCGAGGCGCATGAAGGCGCGTTTCCGCGAGAAGGGCGAAAAAGGCACGAGCTTCGTGCACACGCTGAATGGCTCCGGCCTCGCCGTCGGCCGCACCTTGGTCGCTGTTCTGGAAAACTATCAGGAAGAAGAAGGCAGTATCGTCGTGCCGACGGCGCTTCGGCCCTATCTGGACGGCTTGGAGCGGCTTTCTCCCCATGGCTGAAGGTGCACGAACCCCGAACCGACCGCTCGATCGCTCGACCCGGATCCTGATCACCAACGATGACGGCGTCAACGCGCCTGGCCTGCGCGTGCTCGAGCGCATCGCAAAAGCACTCAGTGACGATGTTTGGGTGGTGGCGCCCGAGACCAATCAGAGCGGTGCGTCTCACTCCTTGACCCTACAGCGGCCCTTGCGCGTCAGGAGCTATGGCCTGGACGACAATTGGTATGCGGTCGATGGCACGCCGACCGATTGCGTGCTGCTGGCGGTGCGCTCGATCGTCAAGGAAAAACCTGTCGACCTCGTGCTTTCCGGGGTGAATTGGGGGGCGAATTTCGCCGAGGATGTCACCTATTCGGGCACGGTCGCCGCGGCCATGGAGGCGACCCTGTTCAACATCAAGGCCTTCGCGTTCAGCCAAGTCCACCACGGACGACACGCCATCCACTGGCAGACGGCCGAACGGTTCGCGCCCGATCTCATCAAGAAGCTCTATCACGTGGACTGGGCGGACGACCTTTTGATCAACTTGAATTTCCCGGATTGCGAGCCCGACGCAGTCACCGGCCATGAGGTCACCTTCCAAGGCCGGCGCGAAGGTCAGGGCGAGCCTCTCGAAGAGCGGCTCGATCCAAGGGGCCATCCTTATATCTGGATCGGCCTTCAGAGCTTCGGCGAAGCGTTTGCGCCCGGCAGCGATCTCCAGGCGATCGTCGATCGGAAAATCTCGATCACGCCAATCCACATGGATCTGACCCACCGAGAAAGCATTGACGGCATCAAACAAGCGCTCGGTTGACGATCCGTGCAGGAAAGTCCAGCATGGCACTGGCAAATAAACTGGCCATTCCCAGACAATATGATATGAGCGTATATCCAAGTACCGCGTGAACACGTTCCGCTAACATTCATTCTTGGTTCATCCTGGAGCGCGTAGAGGTCACCGTCTTCCGTCGGAACTGGAACAATGAAGAAGAAGTCGGACCAACGTTTCATGCATTTTTCAAGGCCGCGAACTGGAAGGCGGCCGCTGACATTTGGCGGCGCCGCTGCATGTCTATCCCTGCTCCTCCTCTCGGCATGCACGACCTATCTTCCCCTTGATCAAGGCGCCAAGGTTCCCTGGGCCGAGGCGCTCTCCGCCGCCAAAGGCGGGCCGATCGACGGCAATCGCTATCGGGTCAGCAAAGGCGAAGCGCTCAGCCGGATCGCGGCTCGGTATGATGTGCGCCTGTCCACATTGGC
>Ga0224508_10001646_pt1 | contig 19790 bp, 16 predicted proteins | sample SF_Jan12_sed_USG_4_FD_170157 | JGI IMG/M metagenome (GOLD analysis project Ga0224508, IMG submission 170157) | Sediment microbial communities from San Francisco Bay, California, United States - SF_Jan12_sed_USGS_21 | ecosystem: Environmental > Aquatic > Marine > Sediment | place: USA... | reverse complement strand
GCATCGTATCTTCGGTTTCGCCGAGATAATACACGCCGAGAGCTTCGCCCCGGCCGACATGATCGCCTTGTCGGATCTCGCAGACAACGCAGGGATAGGCGTCCCACTCGTAGTTCGCGATGCGAAAAGGAACTATGCTTGCCCAGGATTCAATACGGTTTGAAACTTGGCGTTTGATGTAGCTCTCCCCCCAAAAGAAAGCGCGCCAATTCTAATCGAGTCGTGCGCGTGGCACACTCTTTCGCTATTCGTAAGTCCTTGAACCGGGTGCAAATATGAGCCGAATCGTCGAAAAACTGACGGATGTGGTTGGAACCGACCGAATATTGTCCAGTTTGACAATTTCCGAACGTGTGACGAGTTTCTGGAATGATGCGCCCATGCAGGGAGCTGCGCTGGTTTTTCCGCAAACGACGGAGGAAGTTGCGGCGATTCTCAAATGCTGCAATGCGGAAGGTCAGCCCGTGATCACTCAAGGCGGCCTGACGAATTGCGTCGCCGCCGCGGAGCCTGCGGCCGGTGACATCATCGTGTCACTCGAGAAAATGAATCGCATCGTCGAAATCGATGCGCTCTGTGGCACCGCGGTTGTGGAGGCTGGCGCTATTCTGCAAAACGTGCAGGAGGCTGTCGTGGAACAAGGATTGCGTTTTCCCCTCGATCTCGGCGCGAGAGGTAGCTGCACTATCGGTGGCAATATCGCGACCAACGCGGGCGGCATCAACGTATTGCGCTACGGCATGATGCGTAATCTCGTGCTCGGGCTCGAGGCGGTTCTTGCCGACGGCACGATTATTTCATCGATGAACAGAATGATGAAGAACAACGCGGGTTATGATCTCAAACAGTTGTTCATAGGTACCGAGGGGACGCTGGGAATTGTAACGCGCGCCGTACTCCGCCTGTTTCCTCAACCTGCAAGCCGGCACAGTGCGCTGGTTGCAATGCGTGATTTCGAAAGCGTTTCGCGCTTCCTCCTGACCCTGCAAAAGCAACTCGCCGATTCCCTGAGCGCGTTTGAGATCATGTGGGGGGATTATTATGCCGCCGTGACAGATGCTGGCGGACACCGTGCGCCGCTGTCGCGCGATTATCCGTTCTACGTCGTGTTCGAAGCCGAGGGCTCGGATCCCGAATCGGATGCAAGACGATTCGAGTTTGTTCTCGAAAAGGCGCTTGCAGACAAACTGATCGTCGACGCCGTGATACCGAAGTCCGAGGCTGAAAACAGGGAAGTCTGGAATATTCGCGAGGATTTCGATGCCATACTCGAGCCGGAGCCGGTGTATTTGTATGACGTGAGCCTGCCGATTCGCAACATGGCCGGTTATGTTGATGAGGTCAAAGCGAGAGTTGGTCAACGCTGGCCGAACGGGCGGTGCTATACGATCGGTCACGTCGCCGACGGCAATCTGCACTTTTTTATTGCGCCCAACGAGGAAGGCGATTTTCACGAGGAGAGTGACGAGTGTGTGTACGAACCGCTGGCTACAGTCGGCGGCTCGATTTCCGCAGAACACGGAATCGGTACGGAGAAATTGAAATGGTTGCCCCACAGCCGTGGCGAAACCGAAATCAAGTTGATGCGAGCACTGAAACAGAGCATCGACCCCAGGAATATTCTCAACCCGGGCAGGGTTGTTCCAACCGGGAGATAGCGAGGTGGCGATGACGACTGGCGGCAGCGGCAAGACATGGTCCTCTGGTCTGACGTTCATGCTCGCTGCGGTCGGAGCGGCCGTCGGTCTTGGCAACATCTGGAAATTTCCGTATGTCGCCGGTGTAAGTGGCGGCGGGGCCTTCGTTCTTATCTATGTCGTCTGCGTCATCTTCGTCGCGATACCTATTCTGATTGCCGAGTTGCTGATCGGGCGCTGCGGCAGCGGTAGCCCACCCGTTGCGATGAAACGAGTTGCTGAAAGCGCGGGGCGCTCGAGCCGGTGGTCGATCGTCGGTTTCATGGGCATGATCGTTGGCTACCTGATTGCGACGTATTACAGCGTGATCGCGGGCTGGACGCTGATCTACATCGTCAAGGCAGCCAACGGCTTCGGCGGCGCGGCGGCTGTCGAGGTCGCGCAGCAATTCGAGGACATCAAAGCAAGCCCCGGGACGATGGCGATCTGGCACACAGTGTTCATCAGTTTGGCTCTTTTCATTGTGAGTCGCGGTCTGCGCGATGGCATCGAACGTGTCGTCAAGGCGCTGATGCCTGCGTTGTTCACGATGCTGCTCGTCATGATCGGCTACGCGGCCGTTGCCGGCGATTTCAAAGCGGGCGTCGATTTTCTGTTTGGCGTCGACTTCAGCAAGATCTCAGGTGAAGTCGTGCTGGCTGCCATCGGCCAGGCGTTCTTCTCGATCAGCGTCGCGATGGGATTGATGATGGTCTACGGCTCGTACGTACCGAGGGATGTGTCACTAACACGTTCAGCCGTGATTATTGCCGGCGCCGACACATTGATAGCATTGCTGGCCGGGTTGATGATATTTCCGATTGTGTTCGCCAATGGTCTGGACCCGGCCGAAGGCCCGGGGCTGATCTTCAAGACTCTGCCGACGGCATTTGTCGATATGCCGGGTGGGGCTGTATTCGGCGCCTTGTTCTTCCTGTTGCTGGCATTCGCCGCCATCACGTCGATCATTGCGATTATCGAGCCAATCGTTGCCTATGCCGAAGATCGTTGGCACATGCGCCGCACTGTCGGTTGCGCAGTATTCGGCTTTCTTGGGTGGCTGATCGGTATCGGCAGCGTGTTGTCTTTCAATACCTGGAAAGAGGTCACACCGCTCGGCATGTTCGATGTGTTTGCCGGCAAGACCGTCTTCGATCTGATCGACTACTTCACTGCCAATGTGATGATGCCGCTCGGTGCGATCCTGATCGCATTGTTTGTGGGCTGGCGCATGAAGCCCGAGGTATTCGAGACCGAATTGTCTTTCAGCCGTCCGTGGTTACTCAAGTCCTGGATCTGGATGCTTCGAGTCGTCGCGCCGCTCGCGATACTCGGAATTCTCATCAGTGGCCTCAGGTGAGCGCTGACGCAGACGTTTGATGGACTTTACTCTTTATTGGTTCATGTTCCCGGTTTCCATTTGTGTTGCGACTCTGGCGATGCTGAGCGGTATTGGTGGTGCGGCGCTGTTTACGCCGATTTTCGTGCTGGTCTTTCCGCTGCTCGGTCCCGAGTATCCACTTGAGAGTACCGTTGCCGCTATCGGTTCTGCGTTACTGACTCAGACCTTCGGGTTTTCGTCGGGGTTCGTGGGGTACTTTAGAAAGCGTCTCATCGATTTCGCCATCGTTTGGCGATTTCTGCGAATATCGGTCCCGGTGGCGATCAGCGGGGCGCTTCTGGCCCATCGGGTCGCTGACGGGCTGCTTATCTTCGTCTACGCCGTTATGGTTTTGATCCTGGCGCTGATTCATCTGTTTGTCTCGCAAGATGGCGTTCGCCCGGCACCAAACCTCAAATCCGTGAAAGCCCCCGAGCAGCGTTGCAAGGTGGACAACGCCGGTCGTGAGTACGTCTATGCGCTGCCGAAACTCGGTATGACGGGCGTGTTGTATACAGCGATCGGTTCCTTTCTAACCGGTATGGTTTCGGTCGGCATTGGTGAAGTCATCGTTCCACAGCTAACCAAGCGCGGTGTGCCGGTCGCAATCGCGGTCGCAGCATCGGTCGCAATCGTAATTGTCACGGTTGCCTGCGCCTCAGTGACGCTAATTGCGAAGCTTGTTGGCGAGGACGGCCTTAACGCGATGCCCTGGAATCTGGTGGCTTACACAATTCCGGGTGTGTTGATAGGCGGGCAGATTGGCCCTCGCCTGCAGGGCATCGTATTGCAGCGGACGATGGAACATATGATCGCCGGTCTATTCATTGTATTGTCCGCAGCGATGTTGATGGTTTCGCTGCAAAAATTCCGAATGCCGTAAGTTAGTACTGAAAACCGCATAGACGATCACGTAGCAGAGGTGCGCCAGACAAATGAATGAGGAATTCCAGGCAACGGCGGATAAGAGCAATACGCTGTACATCATCATCATCAGTTGCATCGCAACGATCGGTGGTTTTCTTTTCGGTTTCGACAGCGGCGTCATTAACGGCACGGTCGATGGACTGCAAGGTGCTTTCAACTCCGACAGCATTGGCACCGGATTCAATGTCGCCTCGATGCTGCTCGGTTGTGCTGTCGGCGCGTACTTTGCCGGGCGACTGGCAGACCGCTTCGGGCGCCGTGCAATCATGCGAGTCGCCGCCGTCTGCTTCGTTGTCAGCGCGTGGGGTTCGGGTGTTGCGGATGCGTCGCTGGAGTTTGTGGTTTACAGGGTGCTTGGCGGTCTGGCGGTTGGTGCAGCCAGCGTGCTGGCCCCGGCTTATATCAGCGAGGTAGCACCAGCGCGCTACCGCGGTTCGCTGGCAACCGTGCAACAGATCGCAATTATCTCAGGGCTGTTTATTGCATTTATCAGCAATTATCTGCTGGCAGGGTCTGCGGGTTCGTCAACGGCGGAATTCTGGCTCGGTTTCGAAGCCTGGCGCTGGATGTTCTGGATGGAGATGCTGCCTGCAAGCATCTTCCTGGTCGCACTGTTTCTGATTCCCGAAAGCCCCCGCTATCTGGTGCTTAGCAGACAGCGCGACAGAGCGATCGATGTTCTGACGAAACTCGTTGGAGCCGGGGAAGCACAGAAAAAGGTCGACGAGATCGATGCATCACTGGCGGCAGACCATCACAAGCCGCGTCTCCGTGACCTGATCGACCCGCAGACGAAACGGATTCGACGCGTCGTCTGGTTAGGCATCGGTCTGGCCACTTTGCAGCAACTTGTCGGTATCAATGTCGTGTTTTATTACGGCGCGGTACTTTGGCAGGCCGTAGGATTCACGGAAAGTGACGCGCTGTTGATCAATATCATCAGTGGCGGGCTCAGCATCGCGGCTGTCACGGTTACGGTACTGCTCATCGATCGGATCGGCCGGAAACCTATTTTGTTGGCCGGATCTATCGGCATGTCGGTCGCTCTCGCAACGCTCGTATTTGCGTTCATCAATGCGACTACGGGCTCCGACGGATCGCTGAGTCTCGAAGGCGTCTACGGGCCCCTCGCGCTTATCGCGGCGAATGTCTACGTCGTCTTTTTCAACTTCTCCTGGGGTCCGGTGATGTGGGTGATGCTCGGCGAGATGTTTCCCAATCAGATACGCGGCACGGGTCTGGCCGTCAGTGGTCTCGCTCAGTGGGGCTCCAATTTCGCGATCACGATGACTTTCCCGATCATGCTGGCCGGCATCGGTCTCGGCGGTGCGTACGGGTTTTATACGCTGTGCGCGATCCTATCGATTATTTTCGTCATCAAAATGGTCCACGAGACACGCGGCGTCGAACTCGAGGACATGCAGGGCTGAGCAAGCTATTCTGCCAGGAAGATCGTCGCCGGATGTTCGAGCATCTCTTTGATGCCCTGAATCATTGCCGCTGCGTCATACCCGTCAACAAATCGATGATCGAACGACGATGACAGATTCATCATCAGTCTTACCGCAACCTGACCATTCAAAACCACGGGTCGCTCGACGGCACGATTAACGCCAATGATGCCGACCTCCGGCTGGTTGATGACCGGTGTCGAGACAATGCCACCGAGCTTGCCCAGGCTGGTAATCGTAATTGTCGAACCCGAAAGCTCGGCTTTGGTGATGCTGTTGTCACGGGCTGCTGCGGAGACACGGCGTATCTCCTGGCCCAGATTGCTTAGCGACAGCGTTTCGGCACCATGAACAACGGGGACCTTAAGGCCAGCCGGTGTTTGTGTCGCAATGCCGAGGTTCACCGGTCCGTGCTGTAGCAGGACATTGCGCTCTTTGTCGTAGGTCGCATTACACTGCGGGAATTCGCGCAGCGCGCGAATCAGCGCCATACCGAGAAAAGGCAGCAGAGTCAGACGGTCATTCTTGCCAGAATTCTTGTCGTTCAAATGTCTGCGTAACGACTCGAGTTCGGTAACGTCGATCTCTTCAACGTAAGTGAAGTGTGGAATTTCACGTGTCGCCATCGCCATGCGCTCGGCGATGATGCGCCGCAAACCAATGACTTTGATTTCCTTGTCTTCGCGGGTCGCAACTGCTCTGGGGGGGACGGCTTTTGCAGTGCCGCCGGCCGTCTGCTTGACGAATTGCTCGAAATCACGGCGTGTTACCCGGCCACCCGCTCCGCTTCCCGGAACCGCAGCGAGGTCGATGCCGGCTTCCTTGGCCATACGTCGTACGGCTGGTGAGGTCATGACGCGGGGGCGCGTCGTTGTCGCTTGTGTAGCAGGTTCCGGCGCAATGACTGCCGTCCCAACCTCTGTCGTATCGGCTTCTGCTACAAGCTGTTGCCCGCCGTTGGCGCCGGCCGGCGCGCTCACCGCCGCGCCGGTCTCGAAGGTCACCAACGCCGCGCCAACCGCAATAATGTCACCGGGCTCGCCGGCGAGTTTCGTGACCCTGCCCGAAACAGGCGACGACAATTCCACTGCCGCTTTGTCGGTCATCATCGTGCCGACGACATCCTCTTCATTGACCTGGTCGCCGACCTTGATGAACCACTCGCCGATTTCCGATTCGACCGTGCCTTCACCAAGATCCGGAAGTTTGAATACGTACTCGCTCATTCGACCTCCATCATGCTGCGAATGCCGGCGACCATGCGCTTCTTGCCCGGAAAGTACTGCCATTCGAAAGCGTGCGGATAGGGCGTGTCCCAGCCTGCTATGCGACCGACGGGCGCCTCGAGATTGTAGAAGCAATCTTTTTGCACACGCGATGCAATTTCGGCGCCGAAGCCGCCAAAACGAGTGGCTTCATGGGCAATCATGCATCGACCGGTCTTGTTGACCGACTCGACCAGAGTCTCGGTGTCAAGCGGCGAGATGGTGCGCACGTCGATGATCTCGGCGTCGACACCGGTCGCTTCGGCGCCGGCCACGGCGACGTGCACGAGGGTACCGTAAGTGATGATCGTAAGTTCGGTGCCTGGGCGAACCACCTCCGCCTCGCCGATCGGGACCGTGTAGTGACCCTCGGGTACTTCACCTTTCGGGTGCGATGCCCAGGACACGGCGGGCTTTTCCGGGTCACCGTCGAACGGCCCGTTGTAAATACGCTTGGGCTCGAAGAAGACGATCGGGTCATCGGATTCGATGGAGCTGATCAGCAGGCCTTTGGCGTCGTACGGATTTGACGGCATCACACTTTTAATGCCGCTGACGTGCGCAAAAATTGCCTCCGGACTTTGCGAATGGGTCTGGCCGCCGCGTATGCCGCCACCGCAGGGCGTGCGAATAGTAACCGGGGAGAAGAAGTCACCACAGGATCGGTAACGCAACCGCGCCAGTTCGCTGACAATCTGGTCGAATCCGGGGTAGATGTAGTCGGCGAACTGGATCTCTGCGACAGGCCGCAGGCCGTTGACGCCCATGCCGATTGCTGCGCCGATGATGCCGCCTTCAGCGATCGGTGCGTCTATGACGCGGTGTTCGCCATACTTGCGTTGCAGGCCGTCGGTGCAGCGAAATACGCCACCGAAATAGCCAACGTCCTGGCCGAGGACGACAACGTTCGGATCTTTGTCCATGACGACATCGAGAGCTGAGCGGATCGCCTCGATCATGTTCATCTGCGCCACTACGACGTACCTCCGCCATTCGAACCTTCCACTTCGATCATGCGGCGGCGTTGTGAACGGAGGTGCGCGGGTGTCTCAGCGTATACATCGTCAAACATCGTGGACGGATCGAGGAACGGCCCTTCTGTCATCGTGCCGTACTGTTGCGCTTCCTTCCAGGCAGCCAGTACTTCGGCCCTGAGTTCGGCCTCGAGCTGCTCGTGCTGTTTTTCCGACCAGTGTCCCGATGCGATCATATGTTGCTTGAGGCGCTCGATCGGGTCGCCAAGTGGAAATGTCTGCCACTCGTCTTTCGGCCGGTACTTGCTCGGGTCGTCACTGGTGGAGTGCGCCCCGCCGCGGTAGGTGACGAGTTCGATCAAGGTCGGACCGCGGCCATGCCGAGCGCGTTCCGCAGCCCAGAGGGTTGCCGAATACACGGCGAGAAGATCGTTGCCATCCACGCGAATACCCGGAATTCCGAGTCCGAGTCCGCGCGCTGCGAACGATCGCCGCTCACCGCCAGCGGTGCCCTGAAATGAAGAGATCGCCCATTGATTGTTGACGACGTTGAGAATCACCGGAGCCTGGTAAACAGCAGCAAAGGTGATCGCATGATGAAAGTCGGCCTCTGCGGTCGAACCGTCGCCGACCCAGCTCGCGGCGATATGGTCTTCACCTTTGATCGCCGACGCCATGGCCCAACCGACGGCGTGCGGATATTGGGTAGCAAGATTGCCCGAGATCGAAAACACGTTCGCTTTGTTGCTGTGATACATGATCGGCAGCTGTCGGCCCTTGCACATGTCGCGCGTGTTGGACAGGCACTGGCACATCATGTCCACGAGCTTCAGGCCGCGATACATGTATAAACCCTGGTTGCGGTAGGACGGGAAGCACATGTCTCCGGGCCGCAACGCCATCGCCGCGGCGATTGAAACAGCTTCCTCCCCGAGGGCCTCCATGTAGAAAGAGATTCGTCCCTGCCGCTGAATTTGCCACATGCGCTGGTCGAACACGCGATTGAGCAGCATCCAGCGCAACGCAATTTGCAATTTGTCGACATCCAGTTTGGGATCCCAGGGGCCCTGGGCGACGTGGTTGTCGTCAAGCACACGCACAAGCCCTGAGCTCAGATGTTCGATGTCACGTGTGCGTGCGTCGATCGCCGGCTTGTCGATACTGCCGGCTGGCGAGAGATTCAGGTAACTGAAGTCCGGCTTTTCGCCCGGTCGCGCTGTTGGCCGCGGTATGTGCAGTCTCGATTTCTTGTTCATGCAATACGCCGGTTCGTTTCCTGTTTTGCCGCGGACTGATCCGCATTACCGGACGAGACGATGCGCCGCGCCAGCTTGTCCGCAACGAGATTGGTCGGCTCACCCGACGTTTCGGCCTCTTTAACGATCGCTTCCAGTCTCTCAGGGATGCGCTCGATTTCGGCGCGAACCTCGTCCTCGCAGCTTTGCCCGAGATACTCGCGTGCAACGCTGATGATGCCGCCCGAGTTGATCACATAGTCGGGCGCATAGAGTATGCCGCGATCTGCGAGTCGTGCGCCATCGATCTCCGTCGCCAGCTGGTTATTTGCAGCGCCCGCGATTACGCTTGCGCGCAGTTTCGGAATGGTTACAGAGGTAAGAATATTGCCCAATGCGCAGGGCGCGAGAACATCGACGTCCGCATACAGCAAATCCGCGGGTGGACGTACCGTGACCGGAAACTCGTCGCTGGCGTGCCGCAGGTTGTCGCCATTAACGTCGGCAACGATGAGTTTCGCGCCGGCCTCATGCAACAGTCGGCAAAGGTGCAGTCCGACATTGCCGACGCCCTGGACTGCGACACGGATATCCTCGAGCTTGTCCACACGTAGTTTCGCCCGGACTGCAGACTTGATCGCCAGGAATACGCCCAATGCCGTCCAGGGCGACGGATCGCCACCGGCGCTGTCACCGCTTTGCGGCAATCCGGAGACGTACTGCGTCTCCTCCTGAACGATGCGCATGTCATCGACGTTGACACCGACATCTTCGGCTGTGATGTAACGGCCATCGAGAGCCGCGACCGCGCGGCCGAACGATCTGAATAACCCAGGCGATTTCGGCGCAAGATCACTCGCCAGGATCACGGCCTTGCCGCCGCCAAAAGGCAACCCGGCAATCGCGTTCTTGTAGGTCATACCGCGCGACAGTCGCAGCGCGTCGGTCAGGGCATCTTCGTCATTTGCGTATTGCCAGCGACGGCAGCCGCCCGCGGCGGGTCCGAGCGCCGTCGAATGGATTGCGATGATCGCCTGGAGCCCCGACGTCGGATCCTGAACGTAATGCAGCGACTCGTGTTGATCGAATTCTGGATGATTGAAAACACCCATGGGGAAGCTCCATGCGCAGGCCGGATAAGTACATAATATATCGGTCTGCGGCGGCATAGGTGTTGCTAATTCATTTGCCAAAAGCACAATAAGCACATAAATTATGCTTGTTAGTTAGTTTTAGAGCATAAATAATGCCGACTTTCGACATAGACCACATGGACCGCCGAATCCTCGAGTGGTTACAGAAGGCGCCGGGGATCAACGCCTCGGAACTCGGCGAGCGCATTGGCTTGTCGCAGTCGGCCTGCTGGCGCCGTATCCAGAGCCTGCGCGAAGGCGGCGTGATCAAGGATCAGCCGGTCAAGATCGATCGCGAAAAAGTCGGCCTGAACACGATGGTCTTTGCGCACGTCAAACTGACCTCGCACGGGCGCAGTAATCTTGCGGCATTTTCCGACACGGTGAGTAACTACCCTGAAGTCCTGGATTGCTACCTGTTGCTCGGCAACGTCGACTTCCTGCTGCGCATCGTCACTGCGGATATCAAAGCCTACGAGCAGTTTTTCTTTGAGAAGTTGTCGCAGCTGCCGGGAATCCAGGAAGTGAATTCATCGATCGTCCTGTCCGATATCAAGCACACGACGGTACTACCCATCTAGAAATCAGATGGGGTCGAACCGCAATTACCTAAATTGCGGTTCGACCCCTTTTCAGGTTTGTTACGATGCCAGCATGAGCGACACATCCGATCGAATTCATGCGCTGAAGATTGATCGCGAGGCGGCAACGCCGAGCGGTTCGGGGCGGCTGTGGTTACTCGCTCCAGCCGTGATCATCGTCGTCGTTCTTGGCTGGTGGTTTGTGCTGCGGCCGTCGGCCGGCAGCGTCCTTGTCGAGACCGACACGGCGCAACGTCCGCCGAGCATCGCAGCGGCGAGCAGCGTGCTTGACGCGTCGGGTTACGTGGTTGCGCGCCGCGAGGCGACTGTCTCATCGAAGTTGACCGGCAAAGTCGAGGAAATCCTGGTTGAGGAAGGCATGCGGGTCGAGAAGGATCAGATCGTCGCGCGCCTCGATGCCGCTACCCAGCAGGCACAACTCGACCTCAGCAACGCACAGGTGGCCGCAGCCCAGGCCGCGCTGGCGGAAATCGAAGCACAACTTCGTGCCGCACGTTTGGAACGTGACCGGCTGCGCGATCTCGCGAAGCGTCAGCTGACGAGCGTATCAAGTCTCGATGCCGCAGAAGCGAACTTCGATGCACTTGCGGCCCGCCTCGATACCGGCCGCGAGAATGTCAAAGTCGCCGAACGCAACAGCGCACTGGCGCGCGACGGCTTGGACAATATGACGATTCGTGCGCCGTTTGGCGGCATGGTCGTGTCCAAGAACGCGCAGCCCGGGGAGATGATTTCGCCGGTCTCGGCAGGCGGCGGGTTTACGCGCACAGGTATCTGCACGATCGTCGACATGGAGTCACTCGAGATCGAAGTCGACGTCAATGAGGCCTACATCCAGCGTGTCGTGCCCGGGCAGCGGGTCAGCGCGACGCTCGATGCGTATCCGAGTTGGCAAATTCCGGCAGAAGTCATCGCCATTGTGCCCACTGCAGACCGGCAGAAGGCGACAGTCCGAGTGCGCATCGGATTTCTCGAGCGAGACCAGCGCGTACTGCGGGACATGGGCGCGAAGGTCGCGTTCCTCGGTGCCGAGGCTCCGGCCGAAGCGCAGCAGGAAGTTGCGGGCGTCATGGTTGCGCAGGAAGCTTTACGGAGTGATGCAGCCGGCGATTTCGTCTGGCGCGTCAGGAATGGCCTGGTCGAGCGGCGTGGCGTGTCGGTTGGCGGATCGCGGGATCGCGATCGTGTGTTGATTTCGAGCGGGCTGGCGGCGGGTGATACAGTGGTGCGATCTTCCCCCACGCCGTTGCGCGCGGGTCAAAAGGTCAAAACAGAATAAGAGACAATATCATGAGTGGAGCATTGGCCGAGCTACGCGGTGTCAGCCGCATTTACCAGAAGGGCAAAGAACGAGTCGATGTGTTGCACGAGCTCGATCTGGATATTCCTAAAGGCGACTTTCTTGCCATCATGGGGCCGTCGGGCTCAGGTAAAACGACGCTATTGAATCTGCTCGGCGGGCTGGACCGTCCCACCAACGGCACGGTCACCGTCGGAGGCGCCGAACTGTCATCGATGTCCAATAACCAGTTATCCAACTGGCGGGCGACGCATGTTGGTTTCGTGTTTCAGTTTTACAATCTGTTGCCGGTTCTCACGGCGCAAAAGAATGTCGAGCTGCCATTGCTGCTGACCAGTTTTAATGCCAGGGAACGAGCCGAGCGAGCAGCAATTGCACTCGATATCGTTGGACTCAGTGATCGCGCCAGGCATTTGCCGCGAGAGTTGTCGGGAGGCGAGGAACAGCGCGTCGCGATCGCACGCGCAATCGTTTCCGACCCGACGCTGCTGCTTTGCGACGAGCCGACCGGCGATCTTGATCGTGTGACCGCAGACGAGATTCTCAAGCTGTTGCAGATCCTGAATCGCGAACATGGCAAGACCATTGTCATGGTGACCCATGATGCGCAGGCGGCCGAGTTTGCGATGCGAACGCTGCACGTCGACAAAGGGCAGCTCGAGTCGAGGGCGGCCGCGTGAAGTACTTCGGCTTGATCTGGCACAACGTCTGGCGAAAAAAAATACGGACGTCACTGACAATTCTGTCAGTGCTCGTGGCGTTTCTGTTATTCGCATTGCTCAACGCAATTAGCCAGGCCATGAGCGCGGGGGGTGCAATGAGCGGCGCTACGAGGCTCGTCGTTGTCGACAAGGTGACCATCATCAATTTCCTGCCGCGCAGTTACCAGAACAAGATCGCACAGATCCCGGGCGTCGCCGTGGTGTCCCATCAGTCCTGGTTCGGCGGTTTCTACCAGGACCCCAAGAGGCAGTTCCCGCAATTTCCGGTCGTTCCCGATGAATATTTCGCGCTGTACCCGGAGTTGGTGATGCCGGACGAGCAGCTGCAGGACTGGAAGAGAAATCGCACGGGGGCCGTGATCGGTAAGGATCTGGCTGAGCTGTACGGACTTAAGGTCGGTGACCGCATTCCGATTCAGTCGACGATCTTCACGAAGAAGGATGGCGGTCGAACCTGGGAGTTTGACATCGAAGGGATATTCGACACCACGGATCCCAAGGGCAGTACCGCGCTATTGCTGTTTCATCACGATTATTTTGCGGAGTCAAACACCTTCGGCGACGGCTTCGTCGGCTGGTATACGTTACGGCTTGCCGAGGGCGCCGATCCGGTCGAGGTTGCGAACGCAATTGACGAGCAGTTCGCCAACTCTCCGAATGAAACCCGCACGAGCACCGAAGCGGCGTTTGCCGCGTCGTTCGCAAAACAGTTCGGCAATATCGCGTTGATCGTCACGATGATTCTGGGCGCCGTGTTTTTCACGCTTCTGCTGGTTACCGGAAATACGATGTCACAGTCGGTGCGCGAGCGTATCGCCGAACTCGCCGTCCTGAAGACCGTGGGTTTTAAGGACGGCACCGTTCTCGGCATCGTGTTGACCGAGTCGATCCTGATCATGCTGATCGGCGGCTTACTGGGCCTCGGCCTGGGTTGGCTGGCGGCGCAGGCTCTCGGCTCGGCCATGGCCATGTTCGTGCCCGGCGGCATCATCATCTCGACCGATATCGTTTTACTCGCTATAGCTGTAATGATCGCTGCCGGTCTGCTGGCGGGCGTGTTCCCGGCAGTCAAGGCGATGCGTCTGTCGATCGTAGATGCGCTGGCGCGGGGTTGAAGCAGGCGCTTCGACCGTCTACCACTTGCACAGGTTAGAAGAGTTTGATGCGTATTATTAATCAAGTGCTCGCAGTCAGTTGGCTCAACATCCTGAATCTGCCGAAGCGCATAGCCACATCGATGGTCGCGATTGTCGGTGTTGCGGCCGTCGTCCTCGTCTTTGCCGCCGTCTTGTCGATGGCCAAAGGATTTGAGCGGACGATGACATTAGCTGGCTCGACGGATACGGCGATTATTATCCGATCCGGATCGACATCTGAACTCGCCAGCGGTTTATCCAATGACCAGGTGTTGATCGTGGAAACCGCGCCGGGAGTGTTGCGTGAGGGCGGAGAGGCGGTCGTCTCGGCCGAATTGTATGTGCTCGTCGACATCCGCAAGAAGTCCAACGATTCGGCTGCCAATGTGCCGTTTCGTGGCGTCGGTTCGAGAGCATTCGATGTGCGCGAGGCGACGGCACTGATTGAAGGCCGTATGTTCGAGCCGGGCAAGAATGAGCTGATCGTCGGCCGCGCCGCGCAGTCGGAATTCAAAGGACTCGAGCTCGGCGGAGCCATACAGTTCGGCCGCACGAAATGGAACGTCGTTGGCGTGTTTACAGCCGACGGCGGAGTGGCCGAATCGGAGATCTGGACCGACGTCAGAGTGCTGCAGGGAGCGTATCGGCGTGGCAACAGCTTTCAGACGGTACGCGTGCGGCTCGAAGACAAGGAGAATATTGCCGGGCTCGAGGAGGCGCTCAGGAGTGACCCACGCCTCGATGTGGACGTGTTTACCGAGCGCCAGTTCTACTCGTCGCAGGCAGAGGGCACCAGCACGTTCATCCGTGTGCTGGGTTATCCGGTTACGTTTCTGATGGCGATTGGTGCCGTATTCGGTGCGCTGAACTCCATGTACTCATCGGTGTCCACGCGGGGCAAGGAGATCGCGACGCTGCGCGCTCTCGGGTTCGGCCCGTTGTCCGTCCTGATCTCGACGGTTCTCGAGTCGACGCTGCTGGCATTGGTCGGTGGCCTGCTGGGCGGCGCGATCGCCTTTCTCGCTTTCAATGGCCTCACGGTTTCGACACTTAGCAACGCCAGCTTCAGTCAGGTCGTATTCGATTTTGCCGTAACCGGCGATTTGCTCATGCAGGGTCTCGTGACCGCCCTGATTATCGGCCTGATCGGCGGTTTGCTCCCCGCAGTGAGGGCGTCGCGCCTGCCTGTGGCGCAGGCGCTGCGGGAATTGTGACCTTCCGGCGCAAAAAAACCAGCCTATTATCAGAGACTTATGGTCGTCAGCCCGCGGCCCTCGAAACTGCTTCGGGATTTGCCAAACCATTTCGGCACGCCGTGCATCTTAACTATAGGTGCCGAAGTGGATGCGCAGCGGCTTGCTGAGGTCGCGTAATAGCGAATATGTAGCGAAATCGAGAAAACCTTTTCGATTAAGAGCGTCTAAAATGGTGGTACACGCGTATGGGTCTGCGGCGTTTGCAATAATAACAACTGGTGTTATAGTACACTATAACACTAACTCACATAAAGTCTGGAACACACAATGAAACGTAAGACCATGTGGATGGCAATCGGGGCGGTGGTCTTGGTGGCAGGCGCAGGTGCGGTTGTCATCGGTTCCGGTGGCGACGAGTTGCTGGAAGTGCAGACGGCAACCGTTACCCGCGAGACCATCATTCAAGAGGTGAATGCGACCGGTCGAATTCAGCCGAAAACCCAGGTTCGCATCAGTGCGGATGTCAGCGCCAAGATTACAGCACTACATGTTGAAGAGGGGCAATGGGTCGAGAAAGGCGAGTTGCTCGTCGAACTCGATCGGGAACGCTATCAGGCGGCCGTGGAAAGCGCTGAAGCGAACGTCCGTTCCGCGCAGGCCAATGCCAAGCTCGTGCAACAAAACATGCTCAAGACCGAGAAAGACTACGATCGCGCACGCGATGTGGTCGAGCGCAAGCTGGAGTCGCAATCAGTGCTGGATTCCAGTTATGCGGCCTACCAGGTTGAAATCGCGCGTTACGAGTCAGCGCTCGATCAGGTTGAGCAGGCGCGTGCGGCGCTCAAGCAAGCCGCGGACAGCCTGTCGAAAACGCAGATATATTCGCCGATGACCGGGACGATTTCCGATCTCAATAAGGAGCAGGGTGAAATCGCAATTGGTTCGCAGTTTCAGGAAGACGTCATCCTGGTCGTGGCCGACCTGACTGAAATGGAGGCGCAGGTCAACGTTGACGAAAATGACATCGTCGGCGTGCAGCTAGGCCAGCAAGCCGAGATCAAGGTCGATGCGCTGTTCGGTGAGACGCTCACCGGCACCGTGTATGAAATCGCAAATACAGCGAACACCAATGAGCAGGGAACGACAAACCAGAAGACAGAATTTGAAGTAAAGATATCGATTTCGGGTGAGACCGCAAAGCTCCGTCCGGGCATGACGGCCAGTGCTGATATCAGCACCATGACGAAGGAAAACGTTGTTGGCGTGCCAATCGAAAGTGTTGCAGTCCGTACGATCGATCAGTTGACCCTCGAAGGTGAAGAAGTTGCAGATGCCGAGAAGCGCTTTACGGCAGATGATGACGGCTTCGTCGAGATTGTGTTCAGCATTGAAGACGGCAAAGCTGTCGCCAGACAGGTCAAAACCGGTATCCAAAGCAATGACATGATCGAAGTCATATCCGGGATTGGTGCTGACGAAGTCGTTGTAACCGGCAGTTATCGGGCGATATCGACAGATTTGGTCAATGGTGCTGAAGTTGAAGTAAATAACGATCCGGACCGCGATTCGGACGAGGCCTGAGCAAAGTCACGGCAATGACGCATTCAATCCCATCCGATGTGGTTCTCATGCTCCGCGATGTCAGGAAGACCTACGTCATGGGCGCCGAGGAACTGCACGCGCTGGACGGCGTATCGCTCGACATCGGCAAGAACGAGTACGTCGCGATCATGGGGCCGTCAGGCTCCGGCAAATCGACCCTGATGAACATCATCGGCTGCCTCGACGTGCCTACAAGCGGCAGCTACTCGCTTGGCGGTGAGATGGTGGCGGAAAAGACCGAATCAGAACTGGCCGACATCAGAAATCGTCTGATTGGCTTCGTATTCCAGACGTTTAACCTGATACCGCGTGCAGACATACTGCACAACGTTGAACTGCCACTGATCTACGGTGGCATCTCGAAATCGGAACGGCGCACATTGGCAGTAGAGGCCCTTGACAAGGTCGGCCTCGCCGATCGCATGAAACACAAGCCGAACGAATTATCCGGCGGTCAGCGCCAGCGCGTCGCTATTGCCCGTGCACTGGTGTTCAATCCGTCAATTATTCTTGCCGACGAGCCGACGGGTAACCTGGATTCCAGGACAGGTGAGGAGATCATGGAGATTCTCGATGGACTGCATGCGGTGGGCCAGACGATTATTCTCGTGACTCACGAAGAAAACATTGCAGCTCATGCGCATCGTCATATCTTGCTCCGGGACGGAAAGATCGAGAGCGATTTGCTCACATTGGATAACGAGTCGGCAGCAGGACAGCCGCAGCGGTCGACGCGCAGCCTCGAGATGGATAGTGCTGGCGCCGCGTGACAATCGGCGACGGGGATCTGGTCGATGAAGGCACTACCGGATGCTCGTGAGTCTCTGAAGATTGCATTCTCCGCGCTGATCGCAAACAAGGCGCGCGGTGCATTGACAACACTCGGGATCATCATCGGCATCGTTGCAGTTATTACGACCATGACCGCATTCAATGGCATGCAGTCGTCGTTCCTGCAGGCGGCCGGCGCGATGGGCATCGATACGATTTATGTGTCGCGTATGCCCTGGATCGTCATGAACGACTGGTTCGAGTATCGAAATCGTCCGAATCTCGACTTGGCCGAAGCGGCCGCGCTTGAGGAAGCGTTTAAAGGCCGGGCCCTTGTCAATCCGACGATCAATACGCGTCGCGATCTCAAGTTCAGATCGCAGACTATGGAGGGTGTCGACATCATCGGCACGACCGAGAAGTTCCCGATCGTCTCCAATCGCATGCCCGAAAGCGGTCACTTTTTATTAGGCCACGACGTCAGATACAGGAGGAACGTCGTCGTTCTCGGCATCGATGTGGCGGAGGGACTTTTCAGCACGGCTAGTCCGATTAACAAAGAAATCAATATCGGCAGTTTCCGCTTTCGCGTCGCGGGCGTACTCGAGAGACAGGGTGGCAACACCTTCGGCGGGCCGAATTTCGATCGCCAGGTCTTCGTACCCATATCAACATTTGTGAAATCATTCGGTGGCAGGCGCAACACGGATGTTGACGTTGCGGTCAAATCGCTGCAGCTGTCGAGCCTGGATGATTTAGAGTACGAAGTGATCGGCGAGATGCGCAAAATCCGCAAACTGCGCCCTTCCGAGGAAGACAATTTCTCCATCAATAAACTCGACTCGCTGATGGGCGCATTTAACAGCGTTGTCGGCGCGATGCTCGGGATTGGACTGCTGGTGACCAGCATTTCCTTGTTCGTCGGCGGCATCGGCGTCATGAACATCATGTTCGTTTCGGTAACAGAGCGTACACGTGAAATCGGCATTCGCAAGGCAATCGGCGCCAAGCGGCGCAGCATATTGATGCAGTTCTTGTTCGAGTCGGCGGTCATCTGCTTGCTCGGCGGGCTGATCGGCATTGCACTTGCCGCCGCATTGACGTCGGTCATCAATGCGACGCTGATGCCGGCCAGCATATCGCCCGCCATACTGGTGGCGGCGATCATCATTTCCATTGTGGTCGGAGTATTCGCCGGGCTCGTGCCGGCTTACAAGGGCGCAAAACTCGACCCGATTGACGCGTTGCGTTACGAGTGAAGGACAGGGCCTGAAAATGCACAACTTCGACACATTTCTGATGTCGCTACAGGCAATTCGCGCCAATAAATTGCGTTCTTCACTGACGCTTGTCGGTATCGTGCTGGGCGTCGCATCGATTATCGCCGTGATGACCGGCATTTCCGTAGTACAAGCGACGATGGAGAAAGAAATGAGCGTGCTTGGCGCGCAGACGTTTCAGGTGCAGAAATGGCCGGCCGGGTTCGCTAGTGACGAGGAGCGACGCAAGGCGATGCGCAGGCCTCCCGTTACGCTCGATGATGCACAGGCCATTCGAGACCATGTCGATACGGTGGATATTGTTGGATCTGAGATTTGGGAGTTCGGTTTCAAGGCTGAATATCGTGGCGAGGAAACCAACGACAACCTCACCATCTGCGGTGGCACTCCTGAGTATCCGCAGAACAATACACATTTCGTGCGAGATGGTCGCAACATCTCACAGATGGATGTGCACGCCGGTCGCAAGGTCGTAGTCATTGGTCATGCGATCGCTCAGGAGTTGTATCCGTTCGTCGATCCTGTCGGTCGCGAGATTCGCGTCGACGGCCGCGAATACAAGATTATTGGCGTATTTGACGAGAAGAAGTCAGCGTTCGGCTCGCAGTATGATCACTATATTCTGATGCCGGTTTCGACGTTCGTGAATACGTACGGCATGACAGATCGGGAGGGATTCGAGCGCTCGGTTAATGTCACGGTACATGCGAAAACTCCGGAGCTGATCTACGACGCGATCGAGGAAACTCGCCAGATTCTGCGGCGGGTACGTGGGGTAAAGCGCGGAGAAGAGGACAACTTCGACTTTTTCAATTCAGAAAGCATGATCACTCAGTTCAATGAAATGACTGCGGGCGTCAAGGTTGGCGCGTTCGTTATCGGCATCATTGCGCTACTGGTGGCGGGTATTGGCATCATGAACATCATGTTGGTCTCGGTTACGGAGCGTACGAAAGAGATCGGCGTTCGCAAATCGCTGGGTGCCAAACCCCGGTATATTCTGCGGCAGTTTCTGCTCGAGGCCATTGTGCTGTGCAACGTCGGCGGCATCATCGGTGTCGTTCTCGGCTTCGGTCTTGGCAACATGCTCATCAAGCTCGGCATGTCCTCATCGTTCGAGAGTTCGGTGCCACTCGAAT
>Ga0224508_10001645_pt1 | contig 19797 bp, 18 predicted proteins | sample SF_Jan12_sed_USG_4_FD_170157 | JGI IMG/M metagenome (GOLD analysis project Ga0224508, IMG submission 170157) | Sediment microbial communities from San Francisco Bay, California, United States - SF_Jan12_sed_USGS_21 | ecosystem: Environmental > Aquatic > Marine > Sediment | place: USA... | reverse complement strand
TGCCTGTCCCTATCCCTCCTATAAATTCATCTCACCCAACTCTATTGAATTTGTCCATTTACACCTATGCGGCGCAACACACTTCCGTCAAAGCCATTCCTCCACATCTTGCTGACCAATAATTGCTATGATTTCGACAGTGTCTCCGTCAATTCGGTAATAGATGCTATCCACGCCACACACACTGCGTCTGTAACCTGCGCGGATATCCTCAACCACGGGATATAGTAACGGCTGTTCTCCGAGCAGGTTGAATCGATCAAAAAACGCATTGAAGTATTTATCGGCTTGCGCTTCGCCAAACTCACGAAGCCCTCGTACATAGATGCGTTTTAGATCTGCTTTCGCATCCTCGGTAAGCCTATAGGCTCCCATTTCGCCGCATTTCGTCCTTAATCTCTGCAAGTATTTCAGCGCGGTCTTTTTGGGTGAATCCGCTCTGCTCAGCTTGAATTAATCGCGCGCGAGTGATTTCGATCTCGCGGGCTTTTCTAATCAGATCGTTCACAACATCGCTCTTACTCGTATACTCCTCACTATCGACTTGCGCCTTTAGCCAATCATCATTGGGTGGTGTAAAGAAAATACTTTGTCTCGGCATAGGTTATCCTTCGGTATGTAAGTATGGTTCAATATTACACCGTTTTCGCACCATACATCAAACGAACAAAAGAAGCATTTGTTTAACTACTCGATTGAATTGTATTGAAATGTATAAGTATTAATATAAATCCTTGCGGGAGTTTTGCGGGACACCGTTATGCAGTGTTATGCAGCGTGGTGCAAATTGGCAACGGACGCACCGGATTAAAGTTAATAAAAACAAACAGTTGTAGCTACAGTAGAAAGCTTCGAACCAGGGTGTCGGGGGTTCGAGTCCCTCCGGGTGCGCCAACTCATTGAAATCATTGTGTAATATTCTTGGCGATTTCTTGCCGACCGCCTGGGTGAAAACCAGGTACTCTGTACTCTGTTCAAAATACACTAATTATGTAGTGGGATACTGCTGATCATCAGGTTAATTGACGACGATTCTAGCCCTCGCTGACTACAAACAGGTAACCCGCGTACCGCACAATTATTTTTCCCCTGGTATCATCAATTTACAACTACAAACAATTTGATTTTATTTCGACACGGCTGACCTGTGGGTGTCCAATTCGTAATTCTCGCTCGAAACCGATCGCTAACACAATCTTGTCGTCGGCAGAAATTCTGCTAACCTTGCGACCACATGAAAGAGATCTCACTGCTTCTAATCCATCTACTGACGGTTGTCGCTAGGCTGCTCGGCCCCGGCGGTGTGAAGGGCCTCATCGCTGAGAACCTGCTACTAAAGCAGCAACTACTCGTCGTCTGTCGGCCCCGGCAACGGGCACCAAATCTGTTACCGAGCGACCGATTTGTATTTGGCTTGTTTTCACTGTTTCTCCGGCCCGGCCGTATTACGAAAACGGCCGTGGGTGTTCGCCCATCGACATTGTTGCGATTTCATGACTATTTAGTTCGTCGAAAATATCGGGCTTTGTTCTCACCACGCCGCAGAGGCAAACCCGGACCCAAAGGCCCATCTCAAGAACTCATTCAAGCCATCGTTGAACTCAAACGCCGGAATCCACGCTTTGGCTACCCGCGCATCGCGAGAATCATCTCAAAAACCTTCGGCATCGAGATTGATAGAAACGTGGTTCGGCGTGTTCTCACCAAGTATTACCACCCGCAAAGCGGTGGTAATGGCCCTTCGTGGTTGACCTTTCTCGGTCACATGAAAGATAGTCTTTGGAGTGTGGATCTGTTTCGCTGCGAATCGATCACACTGAAAAGTCATTGGGTGTTGGTGGTGATGGATCAGTTTACGCGACGTATCACTGGATTCGCGATTCACGCCGGCAACGTCAACGGCATGGTCCTGTGCCAGATGTTCAACCAAGTCATAGCGGGGAAATCCCCGCCTCGATACTTGAGTTCGGATAACGATCCGCTATATGAGTATCACCGATGGCAGGCGAACCTGCGCGTGCTTGATATAGATGAAATCAAGACGGTCCCCCATGTTCCGGTGTCGCATCCTTTTGTAGAGCGCCTAATAGGGACCATTCGCAGAGAATTTCTTGATCATGTTTTTTTCTGGAATACGCTTGATCTGGAGAGAAAGCTCGGTGAGTTCCAGCATTATTACAATGAAAAACGTGTTCATGCTTCGCTTGGCGGAGATACACCGGCCGAAGTTGCCGGGGAAGCCATCACACCGCGTGCAAAGATCGATGATTTCCAATGGCAGACGCATTGCCGCGGGTTGGTACAGCTCCCGCTCGCGGCATAATCGACAATTCGACACCCACAGGCCAAATCGGATACACCACAATCGGATGGTTTCGTAAGACACAACGATCCCGCGTTCAGCCAATAGATCCTCGACATCGCGGTAGCTTAACGTGAAACGATGGTACAGCCACACGGCGTAGCTGATAATTTCAGGTGGATAACGAAAGCCGCGGAAGTCGATGCTCTTTTCCATCCCGGTATTCTTACTAAATCCCACTAAACTTGACAGTGCCCAAAAATATGATGCCGCGGACGACTCATATCGGAAAACACGCCATCTATCCCATATATGAACAAAAAACTCCCGCCCATGACATCTTTCTTTCGAAGTTGATCTACATCAATTTGTCCGATACCTAATTCATGTAGATAGTTTTAAGTATTGACCAAGATACGATTCGTCACACGCGGATGCATAACATGAAGGATACTGGCAAATCCAAATGTGCGCTCATTCACAGCCCTCACTGATGCGGGAACGAGTTCGATTCACTTATGGCATCCCTAGCGACAGATGTACTAGAACAAGCACTCCGGAATTCTAGCGAGTCTGAAACCTACGCAATTAGGAAACTGTTAGTCGGATTATTGAACATAGAGACTGATGTATTTGATGATTTTCAGGCAGTGCGTGAACTCCCTGAACTTCGCCAGGCTGTTACTTGGGAAGCTTTGTTGAGAGTAGCACCGTGGAGATTGGATCGCTCTTGGTACAAAGACGCGAATTTTAGATCCCCATTTCTCCATCCTAATATTACGGAACCTTCTACTCTGCTTCTGGGCTCGGACGAACAGTACGAAGCCCACACGTTGATCGCGTCCGCGATGGAGATCGAAAATGATCCGATATGGTTGAGTACCGAGAGAGTTAGAGAATCTATATCCTATTTGCGTCGTCCCGCCGACAAGAGAGATTCACAGCGACGGGACGAAATACTAAGAAAATTGGAGCATCTATCCCGCGTTCTTTTGATTGGCGAAGGTTCACCTACTGCTGAGGATCCACTATCCTTAGATATATTGAAGTATGCGATTGACGGCGTTAAACAGCCTTCAGAACCACTAATTCAAAGCACACATTACTTCCAAGCGGACTTTGTCCAACTGCTATGGTTTGCATTGATAAGAATGCCTGATTTCCATGAGGCAGGCTCACTAATAAGTAAACTAAACAGCTATCTGCAAGAACGAAACTTTGGCAATTTTGTTCTGAGAGTCAACTTATACATTGCGCGTTACATAGTTGGCACAACTCGGTCCAATTGGGTCAGACGAACAACTTTTTGCATGCCGATAGCAAGATTCATGAGGTATTTCTCGTGAGGTCTCTGAAGATTATCCACATTTCGGATTTACATATTGGGAGCAAATTCAGGGCCTACAAACCTAGTATTATCTCCGGTTTTTCTGAAGGCGCCGAAGAATCAATGGAAGCGCTCGCCAACGCGGCAGGACGTGCAGATGCTACATCAGAAGCAAATAGAGATAGTCAGTATTGCATCGTGTCCGGAGATCTGACCGCTTTCGGACATCAACAGGATTTTTCAAATGCGCTCGCATATATTAAACAGAGCATCGTCATTCAAACAAAAAATATAGGGCTCAAGTATGAGCCAAATACATGGGTTGGCGTATATGGAAACCACGATATTTGGGGTGGACGAACGTCATTAGTTGCGTGGTATCCGGCGCAACACAAAAAACTCATTGCAAAACAAGAAACTGGGTGGCACGAACCAGTCCGTAGAGGAGAATTCAAATTTGGGCAGGATTTTCGTGAATTTATTGATGCAGATTGTATACGAATCAGATTTTATCTGGTCGATTCAACATTACCTGGATGGCGCAATGTCTTTGCAAGGGGGCGCGTATCCAGTAAAGCATTGGAGGAATTACAAACAATCGTTGAACATGATCAAACCGAGGACAAGAAATGCGACGAAGTAAATTATGTACTTCGTATTGCGGTTTTACATCATCCCGTATCGTTTAGGTGGAGCGGGGCGATACTGGAAAGCATGGTGCTGGAGAATGGACCGAAAGTGCTGGAGGAATTAGATAATGCGGGATTCGGGCTCGTGCTTTGCGGGCACGAACATTCATTCGCATATGACGGACTTATGAATGATATGTACGAGCTTACGGCAGGTACTGCATTACAATTGTTGCGTGGCGGTGGCAAAAACTCATTTGCTTTTATAGAACTCGATGATCCGAACACCATGCTAAACAGAGAAAAAAATACGTGCAAGTTGACATTTCGTAAAATGGTTCGCGAGTATGGCAAAAATTCGAATACCAATAATAAATTCTATGAAGATGAAACATGGACCGATCCAATTAGAGTTGTTTCAGTAAGGTGAGAATTTTGTAGTATGTTTAAATTGTAGAAATTCAGTGTTGTACTGCGCAAATATTATGTACACGACACAAGATGTGAATTTTTTCAAAGTTGCCTCAATAGCTGAGTGAGTAACCGTATATATATTAAGTCCGGGTTAGAGCAGAAAATCCAGTGCCAGAGTTATGCCGGATTGAGTTATGCAGCGTTATGCAGTGTCCTGAAATTTGCAACGGGCGCCACCCTAGTGAACATCAATGAACTTCAGGGACGACCATTTAGAATCGAAATTTTTAGCGAAGCCCATCGCTTGCATGTCTAATTGCATCTTACTTAACGCTTGCGTAAGTATTTGGCTCTTTCCAAATGGTAAGCATTGGAGTGAGGCTCGTGTATTGACGCTAGTCAGTCGTTCTTGACGGACGGAAATATTGTGCGTTCGCGAGCCATTGCGTCGCGTATGGTTGTAATGAACGTTGACCACCAATCCCCCTTGGTTCGGACACTAAATGGGGCGGAATAATACACATATTTATTGATGTAAGTACTTCTGAATTGAGTTAGATAAGACTGGGTTTCATTTTAGTCACATTTTGGTCACACTGTATCTACAACGATGTAGGATAGGGGTGCCAACCCTATATCCTATAAAAGATTCTTTATCCTTTTGGTAATTGAGCACCTGGGTAAATACCAAGCACTCTGCCTAGGACCTGTAACATTCTAGGCGAAATCACATCAGCCATCATGCCTAGTTACCCATACTCATCAAATACTTCACCGTCGTTTTCATCGTGGACGAGCATCATATTGATGAGTAGATTGGTGCAACTATCCGTTGCCAGGAGACAGCATTACGACTACAACATACTCTCATTTTGACGGCAGCATTAATGTTCGTGTGCGAAGACTATTTTGAAGGTCACTGTGTTTACGCTTGAGAAATAAACCGTTATACGGTTAGTCACTATATAGTTGTATGTCTAGGGTGGTGGCCTGCAAGCTGCGGCCCGCTCATCATCTAGCTCAATCTCTTGGTAAATGACGCTCCCACAATCAAGTACGAAAGTTTCCTCGCTCGTAAACAGAACTGATTGATTCCAATCCGAAATCCGTAAAAAGACTTGGCCGCTGTCACTGTTGGACTCGTGCACTCGATCACGACCTGATCGTTCGTCGTTTGGCCGTCGGTGCTCACAGGGGATCTCCAGATTGAAATAGCCATTTTGATCAGTGCACTCATAGCGAATTGTTGATGATGTTGCTATATCCATACCGCTAATAGTTACACCGGATATACCCAACGAATCCTTATCCACCACTCGTCCGTGGATGATAAGGCAATCAGGTTTCGGCTTTGGTACTTCTATCTGAGCACGTTGTCCCGCGGCCTGAAGCCGAGTTCTAAACAAACGCTGTGCAGAAATCTGCACCTTCAGATTCTGTGCGCTGGGGGAATCTTCACCGGACTTTTCTACTTCAAGCTCTAGTTCGAGATCCAGTTGATGTACATCGGCAGTGGTTAAATTATTGACCTCACTCAATCCCTCCGAACGCAATCTATTTAGTAGCTGGGAAACTTGATTGAGTCTATTAATAAAATCATTTTCCAAGGGTTGGTCATTTTGCTTCATAATTATGATCTCCGTCGAAGTCTAGTTCTTTTTGAGAAAGCGCTGGGTTTGAGTGTCCGATGACTCATTAGCAGAATTACAATTCCTACGCGGCAGGGTGCTAATAAACACCTTGTTGGTATCTGATGGCCAGTAAGACGTTGGTTTATTTGTCTTCGGATCATAATTAACCTGCAGATCGCTTAGGTCAGGATGGCCACTCGCGATAAAGCAATTTGTTCCCTGATTGTTGACGGTGGAGTTGAACCAGCCCAAGGTAGTAGCCGAGAAAAGAGCAATACCTCCTTCTTTAAAACGGTTATCCGCTACCCGCACCGACCCCCCTACCACCAGTGCGTTTGTGCCTATCGCATCCACGGCAAGATAGCAGTCACACTGGTTTCCAACCATCGATATATCGTCCCAGAGTGACGCTAGCAGTACCGAGGGCATCGTCAAGTTAAGGAGGCGCGAGCACCTGATTTCACGAGTAGAGTGACCCATCATATTTAGCAGACGCACGTCACCTGTTGCCACTCACTAAACGCTTTATCTCGAAACAACCGATAATGGCAAGCGCGTAGTATGTGACGACCTAGCCGAAACAGATTATTCACCGTACCGTGTGTGGACAGAAATCGTTGCGCTTGTTTGAGTGATTTGAATCGACGCATCTGCCTTTCTTGTTCTCGTGTGGGTTGGTGTGAAACCTCTGCCCTATTGTTTGCATAGCGATCCTGACAGTGAATCACTGACGGCATCATTTCCCTCTTCGCCGCACCGTAACTGCGTAATTTATCAGTGGTTATTCGGTTTGGCGTTTTGCCTTGGTGCTTGAGCATCTTGCGAAAGAAACGTTTCGCTGCCTTTTTATCTTTGCGCTTCTGCACCAGCACATCAATTAGATCACCGTCTTGATCGACTGCCCGCCACAAGTACATCCTCGTTCCGTTAATCGTGACCGTCGATATTTCATCTAAGTACCAATGATCGCCGAATTTTCCAGACTTTTTGCGCAGTCGTCGCGCGTAGGCTGGGCCGAATCGGTTACACCACAATCGGATTGCTTCGTAAGACACAACAATCCCACGTTGAGCCAGTAGATCCTCGACATCGCGGTAGCTCAACGTGAAACTGTGGTACAGCCATACGGCGTAGCTGATTATTTGAGGCGGATAACGGAAGCCGCGATAGTCGATGTTCTTTTTCATCCCGGTATTCTTACGTAATCTCGCCAAACTTGACAGTACCGTCATCGGTTCTATTCGGCGCGAATGTATCGATCACGTTATCGTACTGGGTGAACATCATCTAAAATCATACTTTCGGAATACGTGGACTATTACAACAACACACGAACCCACCTTTCGTTAGACAAAGATGCTCCGCAGCATCGTGATGTGCAGAAAAATGTTAGCGGAAAAATAGTTTCGTTCAAGCGCGTCGGCCGACTGCATCATGAATACTTCCGTTTGGCTGCTTAAAAATAATGCGCGGATGATTTTTTGGGAACGACAGGTTACCAGTACCAGGTCATGGTGCGGTAAGGTCCTTGTCTGATAGCACCAGTATCAGTATTGATGCCGTTACTGGTTTCAATATCTGCGCGTGGCGCTCCGACTGACCAATAGAGTGGGCCAAGAGCAACGCTACGCCCGAAACGGTCATTTTCACTTCTATCGCCGTTGCCGAATCCGGACCAGCTCCGGTATACCTCGAACCCGCCGGAAACGCGTGGCCGGTACAGGAACGCAGCACCGGCGTTGGACAGCTCCCGCGCTCCCCAGATATTGAGATCTCGTTGCGGTGCACCGACGATTATATTGCCTCGATAGTTATCCACTGAGGCACCAAATCGGTCACCTGTTTGCTTGCCCCCTGGAACGCTATCGGCAGTGACCATTACACTTTCTACCCAAGAATTCTGGTAGCCGCTTTGAAACGGTTGACCGAAAAAGTAGGCGGCCCCGCTGTCGTTGTCCTGACCAGGGGCGCCCACCGCCATTATCTGAGAATCCACACTAACCTCGGCACCAAACTCATCGCCACTACTTCCATTCGATGCGACTATGCTCTGTCGAGTACCCACAGGATTGCTGCCACCTAATGATAGCGGATAAGCGAAAACTGCCCCTGAATCTGGGGTTGATATCGAACTACCAGGTGCGCCAACAATTACCCAGCTGTTATCTACGGCTAATGAAGATCCGAACTGATCTCCCGGGGTTGCATCAGTACCCGCAGTAAAGCCCGAATTTCCGACAAAGACGGACCCATTCCACAGATAGCTGGAAACATTAGGTGTTGCCGCAGAAGGTGCACCGACAAAAAGCAGACCGACAAAAAGCGCGTTGTTAGTCGAGGTTGGGGTCATGCCGAGAGAAGCACCAAATCTGCCTCCCAATCCCGGAATGGCTGTGCTAATGGTCTGGATTAGAGAGAACGCAGAACCAATGCGGTTGTAGATATAGACCCTGCCATCATTATTGTCAGCACCTGGAGCTCCTACAGCTAATAGTGTTCCATTTCCATTAAGCGTGAGTGAGAATCCAAACTGACTTCCGAATCCAGCACCAGGAGGCGCGTTTAGCACCGTCGGACCCCAGGCAACCTGGCCTTGAGGGGTATAGGATGTAATCGATACAGAACCTTCAGCCGCAAGTCCGGTGCGACGTTTGGGTGAGCCAACTACAACGATTTGATTTGATCCTGAATTCGTTTTATTCGTTGCCAGGGATTTACCAAATCGTGCATTGGCAGCGGGGCTGCTTTTTACGGTCAATGGCGGGATAGATGACCCCGGAGCCGACGTCTTGATTCTGGAGCATTGTCTGCTTGTCGTGTTGGCGCCATGAAACGTCAGCTGCGTGGTGACTTCATTGTCCAATGTATTCCATTCACTGACACTGCCTCCTGGATTTATCCTGGCACCAAAAGTAGTCGCGACAGGGGTGTTGAGAAGGGTGATGCTGTACCCGGCGTCGGTGAGATCAGATTGCGTTGGCAGGATTTCGCTATCATATTGGTACTCGTGGTAGTGGCTATCACAAGGATTAGGGATGTTTTCTCTCGCTAACACGACATCTCCTGAAGGTCCACGAAGGAAGAATTCCAGGGCCACATCCCTTTTACAAATATTCCCCGGTACGTTCGTAGTTACCTCGGAAAACTGAGCAAAGACACGGGCGGACGAGCGCGTTGTGCAATCCTCGTACCCTCCCGCACCAGAAGAAAAAATTAGGTGCTCCGGATTAATCTCGGCAAACTGATAAATGGAAAGCGGTATCACCCGATCATCTGCCAGAAACGGGTCTTGTCGAAGCACCTCGTCATGCATTACCCAGTCAACTTGCCCCGAGGTAGGCTTGGGATACCAGTTTTTAAGAAAAGACTGGGCGTAAGCGCCGAGCTTAAAAATATTACCCCGAGCGGAGGGTGAATTGGTTGTGAATACGTTTGGAACTGCCGTCGGGTTTTCGAGGTAAGAGAGCGAAGGGTCAGTAACGAATCGTTGTTCGCCAAAACCCAGGGCATGTCCAATTTCATGTGCAATTACTTCTGTTGAGGGTAATAATCCGGAACAGGCACTGAGATTATTCACGGAATAGTTTGATCTTCTAAGGGTCAGAATGGCGTAAGAGGGGAGTACACCAGTGGCAAATTTTGGAAAGACCCATCCCTGTGTTGGATCCCAAACGAAAATGGCACCGGTTGCACCTAGTGTTCCCCAGGCTGCACTTGGATTGGCGCCATTTGGAACAGCTGCATCCACTACCAGAATTCGCATTCGGGGAGTAGAGGAACTCGACCAGAATGTCGGATCCCCCCAAAGGTTGCCGTTCCCAGTTGTTTCAACAAACGAACTCGAGCCGAGTCCATCAAGATTGAGGTTTATATTAGCGGTGTCAAGACTATTGAAAGCGTTTGTCGCTCGCTCCATATCTGGCCTGACGCAATCCAGCTCTGATTCATACTGAACCCGCATTCCTTGCAGCATTGAGACAGGATGTAAATGTCTTGCCCCGGAACTGTCTTCAAAACTGTCGAAGTCCATGCCGGAATCAACTTCATGATGCCAGATTTCTCCGCCATGGAGAACTGCTGAGTAGAGGAAGGCTGTTACGAAATAGCCAATCATCTTCATTGGTAGGACGACCAAACCTTGTTTAGACATTCTTATTCCTCCTGACGGTTTATTACATTAGTTGTGGTCCGCAAATATTAAGTTCAAAGCGAAGACAAATAGTAATTGAATTATCTTTAGACATTAGTTGATTTATACCTCGATTTTGGTAAGTGCGAAGTTTCAATATGAAATATTTAGTGTGACCAGAATGTGACTGACTCCAGTCATCATGTGTCTTTCTTAGTCACATTCAGTCACATTGGCGCTGAGCCGGCGAGCGTAAACTGTTGATTAATAAAGGTGTGGAATCCGGATTGACTCGCTTCGAACCAGGTGGTCGGGAGTTCGAATCTCTCCGGGCGCGCCAACCTATTGATATATTTGAGTTATTTCTGATTTTCAGCAGTCGATTTTGCCTGTGTTTTTAGCGTCTCCTCGTCCAACTCGTAATTTCTATCTCATTGAAAACAAACGGTATTCTTCCGTAACCCGACCACCTGGCCTTTAGCCAGGTACTCTACCCATAAGTTGTTCATGTAAAACACAATTACATGTGTGTTTTTAGTGACATAGCTGTCTTTCGTCCTTAGGTACTTTTGCTGACCAAATGGGTATTGCCGGAGTTTTGCCGGATTGAATTTCAAATACCAATGTTATCTTTGCCACGTAACTCGCTGTGGATCAGTTTACTTTGTCGTTGCTATGCCAACATCAGTAATTCGTCACGGACTAGTTCATGCCCGTATTACCGCCGAGTGTTTTTTATAATTCATGTGTGCACATCGTTTTTGCGGAATACAGGCGGGGTGAAAGGCATCATCGCTGAGAACCTGCTGCTCAAGCAACAGCTGCTCGTCGTCTGCCGCTCCCGGCAACGTGCACCGAACCTCACACCAGCTAACCGATTCCTCCTAGGCTTGTGCTCGCTGTTTCTCCGGCCTGGCCGCATTGTAAAAACGGCCGTGGGTATTCGGCCATCGACGCTGTTGCGATTCCATGACTATTTGGTGCGTCGCAAGTATCGCGCCCTCTACTCGCCACATCGCAGAGGCAAACCCGGACCCAAAGGTCCGTCACAAGAACTCATTCAAGCTATCGTTGAACTCAAACGCCGGAATCCGCGCTTTGGGTATCCCCGCATCGCGCGAATTATCTCGAAAACATTCGGCATCGAGATTGATAGAATCGTGGTTCGACGTGTTCTCGCCAAATATTACCACCCGCAAAGCGATGGTGACGGTCCTTCGTGGTTGACGTTTCTCGGTCACATGAAAGATAGTCTTTGGAGTGTGGATCTGTTTCGCTGCGAATCGATAACGCTGAAAAGCCATTGGGTGTTGGTGGTGATGGATCAGTTCACGCGACGTATCATCGGCTTCGCGGTTCACGCCGGCGATGTCAATGGTCTGATTCTGTGCCAAATGTTCAACAAAGTTATTACCGGGGCCACACCACCGAAATACTTGAGTTCGGACAACGATCCGCTATTTGAGTATCACCGTTGGCAGGCGAACCTGCGTGTCCTCGAGATCGATGAAGTCAAGACGGTCCCAAATGTCCCGGTGTCCCATCCTTTTGTCGAACGCTTAATAGGAACCGTTCGTAGAGAATTTCTTGATTATGTTTTTTTCTGGAATACGCTTGATCTGGAGAGAAAACTCGATGAGTTCCGGCATTATTACAATCAAAGTCGTGTTCACGCTTCGCTGGGTGGAGATACACCAGCGAAAGTTGCGGGTGAATCCATCGATCCGCTTGCAACGGCAAGGATTGATGAATTTCAATGGCAGGCACATTGCCGTGGGTTGGTCCAGCTCCCGCTCGCGGCATAATCGTTAATTCGACACCCACACGTATAACTCCTGCTGTTGAATTTTGCAGCCCATAACATTAAGTTGACAACGCCGTGTACAGACAACGACGAAAGGACTCACTACACCAACGGATATCGAATCACGTCAACACCGCCATACTGAGAGCGACTCTATTGTCGCGATATTTTCGAAGTCTTTATCTGTCGTCAATATTCCAAGTTCATTGCGCATGCATAATTGAGCTAGCAAAGCATCGATTGTGCCCACTTGTATTCCCTTTCGCCGACATTTGTTGCGAAGCTCGGCGGCTTGAATATGGTCGTCTCTATCCGGAACCAGAAAGGGCAAAACCTTGAAATGGTGAATGATCTGTTGTTGTGCCTTTGGTTTTGTAAATCCCTGAAGCAATTCCTGCAAAATGAGCCCTGTACCGTATATGGCATCACCAACCTCTAGCACGCGCTTTAATTCTTGAACTTCCGGTACATCGGGAGGTGCGTCGCGACGGAAAGCCAGCGACCAAACACTCGTATCAACGAGCAAACTCACGACGAGATCGTTCGGCCTTGTAGTCGTAAGCAGAATTCCAGTCGAGCTTGCCAAATAAATCTACGAGGTGTTTTTGTTCCCGACGTGCAATGAATTCTTGAAGTGCTTTGTTAACTGCTGCTTTTTTAGTACGTTCCCCGCTCAGTTCCACAGTACGTTCAAGAAGCTTGGGATCGATTGATAAATTGGTTGCCATTTGTGTGAACCTCCACACAATATTCTACACAAATTTCGACTTGTTAGTAAATCGGAACCACAGGTGTTTTATTGAAAACAACGCAAAATGACGTGCGGGAGTTTTGCGGGACACCGTTATGCAGTGTTATGCAGTGTTATGCAGCGTGGTGCAAATGGGCAACGGACGCACCGGATTAAAGTTAATAAAAACAAAAAGTTGTAGCTACAGTAGAAAGCTTCGAACCAGGGCGTCGGGGGTTCGAGTCCCTCCGGGCGCGCCAACTTATTGAAATCATTGTGTAATATTCTTGGCAATTTATTGCCGACCACCTGGGTGAAAACCAGGTACTCTGTACTCTGTTCAAAATACACTAATTATGTAGTGGGATACTGCTGATCATCAGGTTAATTGACGACGATTCTAGCTGTGGGTGTCCAATTCGTAATTCTCGCTCGAAACCGATCGCTAACACAATCTTGTCGTCGGCAGAAATTCTGCTAACCTTGCGACCACATGAAAGAGATCTCACTTGTGCTCCGTAATAATTACGTCCAAGCTGTAAAACTGTCATTTCTTATGATTGAAATGTTCTAATTGAATTGCCTCAATAGCTGAATGAGTACCGTACACATATATGAGTACCGTACACATATATAATGTGTGGGTAGTTCAGGAACTGAGCAAAAGTGCCACTGCCGGAGTTTTGCCGGATTGAGTTACGCAGCGTTATGCAGTGTCCTGCAAATCGCAACGGGCGCCACCCTATTAAATATTAATAAAAACAACTATTTAAAGAGCATCACACGAGCTTCGAACCAGGTGGTCGGGAGCTCGAATCTCTCCGGGCGCGCCAACCCATTGATATAGTTGAGCTATTTCCGATTTTTAGCAGTCGATTTTGCTTGTGTTTTTAGCACTACCCCGCCCAACTCAGAATTTCTATCTTATTGAAAACAAACGGTATTCTTCCCTAGCCCGACCACCTGGCCTTTAGCCAGGTACTCTCGACTTAAGCTGTTCACGTAAAACACAATTACATGTGTGTTATTAGTTACATAGCTGTCTTTCGTCCTAACGTACCTTCGCTGGCCAAATGGGTGTTGCCGGAGTTTTGCCGGATTGTATTTGAAAAACCGAAGTTATTTTTGCTGAGTAACTCGATGTGGTTCTGTTTCCTTAGTAGTTGCGATGCCACCATCAGTAATTCGTCACGGACAAGTTCATGCCCGTATTTCAGTTGAGTACTTTTTGAATTCACCTGTACACATCGTTTTTGCGGAGTACAACCCTCTGACTTGATTCTATTGTCTTTTTCAACTAACTCCAGCTAGTCTGGCAGCTCTGTTTAGATGATTGGGAATTCTGTTCGGAACACTGCGTTCTTTAGTTCGCCCGCACGACAAGCTAGTACTTGAGAATTTGGCACTACGTCAGCAACTCGCGGTATTGAAACAGCGGCTACTAATGAAATGATTCGGGCCATTTTCTAGATGTGTGATACACACTGAGAATCTGCACTTCGTTCTTCTTAATGCGATACGCCACTATGTAGGGGATATCGTGAATGACAAGTTCGTATGTACCGCGAACACGACCAACTCGTCCTATTTTGGGATATACCTCAAGCTGGCTGACGGCACTTCGAATTCGTAGTGTTACAGCAAACGCCGCCCGTGGATTGTCTATAGCGATATAGTCTTGGATACTTTCCAATGCATGGGCTGCGGGCTCGGTCCAACGAACGCGCATTCTTACGCGTCTTTATATTTATTGAATATCCGTTCCATTGCTTTATCGCTGACGAACCGACCGTTGTCAGCAGCCTTAATTCCTGCTTTAACGCGTTCATTTTGCCAAGCGTGCAATTCTAAGAGTTGGTCGATCGCTTGATTCACCAGGTAATTACGTGATCGCTCCATCTGTTTGGCCAGTTTGTCTAGCTGCCCGACCTTCTTGCTGTCCGCTCGGACACTAAATGCTTCTGTACTCATCGATATGCTCGCTTCAATAATTGATATGGTTCAATATGATTACATTGTAATTATAGCACCAGTTATGCCTCGCCGTTCAGCAGAAACTTATTGACGCATAAGGGCTCATCATTTGCATGATATTGCGTTGATCGTTATGCGAATACAAGACAGAATTATGGCAATATAATCGATGACATTATTTTTGGGTTTCAATGAAAGCGTTGTGTCGGTTCAGATTCGAGTGTGACCAGAATGTGACTGACTCCAGTCATCATGTGTCTTTCTTAGTCACATTGGCGCTGAGTCGGTGAACGTAAGTTGTTGATTAATAAAGGTGTGGAATCCGGATTAACTCGCTTCGAACCAGGTGGTCGGGAGTTCGAATCTCTCCGGGCGCGCCAACCTATTGATATGGTTGAGCTATTTGCGATTTTTAGCAGTCGATTTTGCTTGTGTTTTTCGCATCACCTCGCCTAACCCGTAATTTATATCTCATTGAAAACAAACGGTATTCTTCCCTAGCCCGACGACCTGGCCATTAGCCAGGTCCTCTCGACTTAAGCTGTTCACGTAAAACACAATTACATGTGTGTTTTTAGTTACATAGCTGTCTATCGTCCTAACGTACCTTCGCTGGCCAAATGGGTGTTGCCGGAGTTTTGCCGGATTGTATTTTGAATACCGATGTTGCCTTTGTCGTGTAACGCGATGTGGTTCTGTTTACTTTGTCGTTGCTAAACCAACATCAGTAATTCGCATGGATAAGTTCATGCGCATATTTTCGTCGAGTATTTTTTAGAATTCGCGTGTGCACATCGTTTTTGCGGATTACAACCCTCCAGGATTGGGTGTTTCACTATTAAGCAGACATCAATAACTCAAATCCCTCGCAAACTGTATCCAGTGACTCACTCCAGTCTATTCCCCAGACTTCGCATTGCGCCTGAAAATACTCACGGTGAACTTTCTGCCAATATTCGAGGCTATGGTCTCCCTCACCTTCACGCTCGGCGAAGCTAACCAGCACTTCATTAAACGGCGTTGTTGCAACATCGGTAATTTTAACCAGGTACTTGGGCATATTAATTGAATCCAAAACAACCCAGTAGTCACCGGGCTTCCTTCGAGCAATTGAACTCTGATCAAAATCCAGATCAAGATGGGCAGTGGCACGTTTCTTACCTTCTGCAACCAGCTTCAGTAGCTCATCGTGATAGAGCACCATATCCGTATCAGAAAACGTACCAGCAAAATAGTCTTCTTCAACAATACCTAACTTGCTACGACAGTCTTGCCAGAATTCTTCTACGGCTTCTGTTTTTTTTCCAATCATCTAAATTAACCTCGCACCGTTAACAGTATTTCGACAGATCTAATTTCCGAAATCTACCAGAAACAGATCGTTAAACTCAAGCATTCACGAATCATCCCATCCGTCTAACAAAGCGTCAAAAGTGACGTGGAATACTATTCAACTGAAGTTGCTTTTTTTAGTACAAATTCCATTTAAGAAATATTTGACCCCCTGACGAACTTCTTTTCTATGTTCGTCAATAGACATTGGGTCGATTGAATTGAATTTTACGGCAAGCATCGATTGCATCGAAATTAGAAAATGAGTAGCTTCTTCAGGATCAACGTATGCCAGGATATCTCCACGCGCTTTCAATGCAGGCACCATATCGACTACTAACTGCTCGTGTTTTTTCGTCGTTACAGCATATTGCTGACCAAAAGGTGAACCTACGTTCGTTATCGCTGTTGCTGAGACTCGCCGTCAGATCTATTTTCCCACTTGTTCAAAGCAGTGTTCCGTACCGAGAACCATGATATCGGTCAAAGCCTGTTCGGCGTCTTCATTGGGTTGCGAAATCATTTCGATGGCTTCTTTGATATACCGTCTATCTGACTCAGTAAATAACGCCAATAACAATTCACCATTCGATGGGAAGTAGTTGTAAAACGTTCCCACCGATAAGTTTGCGCACTCGGCAATCTCCCCAATAGAGTTCTAGTCGTACTGTTTAACCAAAATAATATGTGCGCAGCATTTAAGAATACTAAGCCTCGCTTGCTTTTTTCGCCCCCTCAGTCCCATCGTCATGATTTCATTATGATTTCATTAAAATATTGTGATTGATTTCATTGCTATAGTTGTATTTATGTTCATGACAGCCTCTATGTTTTATATTAACATTCATCTCGAAATTCCATAGTTTTCTGAAGTCATGAGCGAAACGCGTTGATCAATTGAGGAGTATATAGAATGAAAAATACACCACCAAAATCTGGATTTTTAGGTACACAAACAAGACGCTCGTTTTTAAAAAACAGTGCAGTACTAGGATCGTCGGCGATAGCTGGTCCAATGATAATTTCCAAAGCTAAGGCGCAGGATAAAGTTTTGAATTGGCTGACCTATTCTGGGCACTCCGCAGATGAGGTCGTCGCTCCTTTTGTTGAAGAGCATGGCGTTACCATAAATGCGAAGGAATATACCGACGGAGAGAAAATGTTGGCACTAATTCACGGGAACCCTCCGGGGACGTTTGATTTAGTAACTAGTGATGCTCCTTATGTCGAGCTTCTCGTAAAAGCAAATCTTCTACAGGAGATGGATCCGGGAAACTTTAATATGGAATCGTTGTTCCCAGAATTTCAAACTTGGGATCAACATTGGTTCGACAGTAAACTTATGGCACTCACCACAAGCTGGGGATACAACGGACTTGCTTACAACACTGAACAATTGTCTGCCGCCGATGTTGCGTCTTACGATGTAATGTGGAGTGACCAACTTAAAGGAAAGCTTGGTATGCGCGACTGGTATTTACCGGTGATGGGATGTTTCAGCGCTTCCATGGGTCATGCGGATCCATACAACATTGACGATGCGCAGTTTGAAGCGCTCAAAAAGCATATGTTTACGGCGAAGCCCAACGTAGCCGGCTTCTGGAACTTTTCTGGGGTGTTCGATTCGCTAGCCAACGGAGGTGCTTATGTCATTCCAGGCTGTGGCGAATGGATAACCGGGCTTCTACAGCGAGCAAACCATCCGATAGACAGCGCAGTCCCCAAAGAAGGCGCAATTATGTGGACTGAATCGGTTTCGATCATACGCGACACTCCTAGAAAAGAATTGGCCGAAGAACTGGTTCGATACTTGACTGGCGTAGAAGGTCAAACAAGGCTGATGACCAAATCGTCATATATGGCTGCCGGACCTAATCAAGCTGCCTGGGATCAATTAATTCAAACTAATCCCAAGGAAGCGAAGATGGTCCACGTCATGGAGGGCGATGACAACATAATGAACCTACTTCGTGACGGCAGAATCATACCGCGCCGCCTGCCTTCAGTTCAGTCTATGGAAACATGGCAAGATGCCTATACGCAGTTCCAGAATCTTTGATATAACTAGGTAGCGTTACTGTGTAAAAGGAAACTCCATTTTGGCCACGAGAAATCGATCGCCACAGAACAGAAAAACGCCTCATAGTAGGCGTTTTTCTAAATCTACATCTCACCGAATATTCGTATCGGTTTTCGGCGGTCCATTAGTGGTTTGGCAGGGTGCATTCTTTATTGCGCCTGTCATATTTATGATTGTTATATCATTCTGGATAGTAAGTAATTACCAATTGTCTCCGGATTTTACGTTCGCGAACTGGAAAAAAATTCTGGTAACCGATTATGTCTGGGATGCGTACTGGAGATCTTTTCTAGGTGCCGGGATTGCCGCTGCTATCGCAACCATAATCTCGTTTCCTTGCGCTTACTACTTTGGCCTGAGAGCTTCTCCACGTGTACGAGTTTTAGGTGCCTGTTTGATTATGGCGCCGTTTTTTACCAGTTTCTTGGTTCGCGCGTATACCTGGCGCTCTATGCTGGGCGACGAGGGTTTAGTAAACGTCATGTTGGTGTGGTTCGGCTTAGGCCCAATACAAATGATTAACAACCTTTTCGGATCGGTAATCGGGTATCTAACGTTAGTTATGCCGCTTGTGCTCCTTCTACAACTTTTCGGTCTTTCCGCAATTGATCAACGACTAATTGCCGCGGGGCAAAATTTAGGATGTACTCCCTTAAAAACGATATTTCGCGTAATAATACCCGCCGCTAAGAATTCTATCGTTCTTGCAGCGGCGTTTGCTTTCGTTTTGAGTTTTGGAGATCTGATTGGCCCCCAAGTGCTAGGTGGGTCTAATCCACCGACTTTGAGTATATTGATTGTCGATCAGGTACGCGGTGGTCTGCAATGGCCACGTGCCTCTGTAATTGCTCTAATAATGGTGCTTACTCTTATTGTAGTCGTGTCGGCAGCTATGACATACGCCTATGGCGGAGGTGAACGCCGCAATGGTAAGAATGCATAGTAAAGAATGAAATGATTCACCAAATCTTAAAATGCTATGTTGTATTAGTGTTCGTATTTATTTTTGCACCAATTCTTGTGAGTTTCGTGTTTTCCTTTAGTGAAAACAGGTTTCCAACGTGGCCCCTAACGGAGTTCAGCACAATTTGGTACCAGCGCGTTCTGGAAGAATCTGCATCTGCCAATGCTTTTATCCGAAGCTTAATTGTTGCGGGCATTACATCGACTCTCGCCACGATCATTGGATTCGGCGCCGCATATATTGACTATCGCTACAGTTTTTTTGGGCAAAGATTTTATGTGGCAATGGGTATCGTGCCGCCAATGATCCCTGTGCTTATTTTAGGCGTAGCAATGTTAATGTTTCTTTCACAAGTCGGTCTTTCAGGTGCCTTGCATTCAGTTGTCATAGCTCATGTGGTTTTGTGCATTCCTTTTTCCATGGCATTAACTCGTCTAAAATTGTCACAAATGGATTCGAACTTGGAAGCTGCATCATGGAA
>Ga0224508_10001644_pt1 | contig 19828 bp, 24 predicted proteins | sample SF_Jan12_sed_USG_4_FD_170157 | JGI IMG/M metagenome (GOLD analysis project Ga0224508, IMG submission 170157) | Sediment microbial communities from San Francisco Bay, California, United States - SF_Jan12_sed_USGS_21 | ecosystem: Environmental > Aquatic > Marine > Sediment | place: USA... | reverse complement strand
TCTTCAATGAGTGCACGGCGGGCCACGAGCCCGCCCTGACTGTGTCCGATCACGGTTATGTCGGGCGATTCAAGAACCGCAGACAATTCCTCAATGGCTGCTATCAGTTCTTGCGAGCTGTCCGTCAGGCTATCGCGATCGTCATAATTGAAACAAACGGTTTGTTGCCCATGAAACGCGAAGACATCAGCCAGGGAACGAAACCGGCCAGCCGATGAGAAACAACCGTGCACGATCAAGGTGACCGTTTCCCGGGAATTCAGATGTAGCTCGCTGCTGTCCGAGTGCGTGCAGTTACTCAGGGATGCAATTTGGACCGTGACATCGGAATCAGGCAGGTAGCCTGCATTGCTCAGTGGCGAATTGACGTAGGTCTCTTCCTGATGCGCGCAAGCGCCCAACATAAGGCAACAAAAGAGAACCGTCGTTCGTAATGGCAACATCAATGGGGCAATCGGACTGGACCGCCTGTTATTGGCGCGCCCGGAGAGATGGTACGAACTGATTCGGGTGACAATCCGCTTCATGCTTGGAATGCTCAATAGAAAGAGTTCGGATACTCAAACCCTAGCAGAAAAGACATCTGTGCGCTTCGGTCCCGCTTCCCTGCTTGCCCCGATATACGACATCGTCGAGTGGGAGTTTGTTGAGTATGGAGAGATCAAATGAAAACCCTGAAACGCATGGTCGTCGATGCGCTTCCCGATGACATGAACTTCCTATGTATCCCCCTGTCCTGCAAACGACGCCTTACCAACGCTGTTGAAGCCAACGACAAGCCAGCTATCGATGCCGATTTTCAGGATAAGGAATTCCGTCGAGTTGGAACTGATCAACGATTCGCAGTCTCCATACCAGGCATTACTGTCACACCATAAAAAAGTATCCGATAACCGGTATTTCTTGCCTTCGAAGTTTGCCAGGACTTCTTCCTTGTCCATTCCAACTTTAGCCTGAGACTCCAGGTACATCGGATACAAGATGGCCGCTATCCCCGAGTTCGTCCCAAGTCGCTCTTGAGTCTACCCATATGTGGTGAGCGACCTTCAGGTTTTCGCCTGGCACTCACCGCCTCAATTGACTAGTCGTCCACCGTGCCGGCGGCGGGAGCACTTTCTCTAACACCAGAGACGTGAGAAGAAATCGCCTGCCAGCGACCGTCTTCCTTGATCAACACGTTGCTCGACGTGTAGGAATACCTCTCGGCGATGCCCTTGCCTGAGATGACGGCGACCCTCGCATCGTAGATATCCAGCCGCTCAATCCGGTACTCGAACTCGCCCGGATCCCATTTGTTGTTGGCTATGTATTCGAGTTCGCCCTCTTTGGTCGAGGCCTCGCCCGAATCGGTAATGACGACAAACGTGTCGTGCAGCATGCTATCAAGCAGCTCGACATCCTGCGTGCGGTAGGCCTGCGGCCACAAGACGGTCTTGAACTCGCGCAGCGTTTCTTCGTCGCTTGCGCTAACGCACATCGAGAGCGAGAGCAGCGCGATTCCAAGGATTACCTGAGGTGTCTTCACTGCTCTCTCTCCTTTCGATGCGTTCAAAACTCGTATACGTCAGCCGTATCGCCTGGCCGCGGACAGAGTAGCCGACTCCGGCTCTTCCGTCACTTGATCGACTGAGCCTTCCTGCCGCAACCTGACCATCTCGCGCGCCACTTCGAGGTCGCGCTTGAAACCAGTCGTGAACGTCGGGGGCAGTGGTGCGTCACCGCTTACGTATTTCTCAGCTTCTGTTTTCTTACTCGTCATCGCTTTTCTCCTCAGTTATTTCAGCCGGCGGAACGTCCTGCTCCTCCGCCGTCCAGCGAATGGTGTTGATCATTTCGTAGAGTTCGTCGTGCTCGATCGCCTCGCGTTGAACGGGTGCGCTGGGCACAGGCTCGCGATTCAGGTCACGTACGAAGCTCATTGCGACCGGATCTGCCTCGGCCACAGCGTGCAGATCGATATCGGCTTCGGCAGTCGCTTCTCGCGAGGTTGGGACAAGGGAAAAGCCCAGGACGGCTCCCAGCGCGAGGGCGATGAGTGTCGATGTCCAGCGCGCCTTCGGACTCTTGCGTGTAACTGACTTGTTCTGTGTGCTGCTCATGACTGCTCCTTGTGTGATTTCAGGAAGCAGTCTGGCCACGGCCCGACTGAAAGGCCTGTCAGAAAATCGTCAAATTTCAGGGAATTTTTGTGTCACGCACCTTGCGACGCACCGCATCGAGGCCGTTTTATCATTTTGTTTTCAGGGAGTTGGCTAATTCAGGGGTGGGACACTGAATGAAATCGCCTGTAGCTCGGCCGGCAACGTGCCGAGCGTTGCCATCAGCTCGGTCCATCGCGGATCGTCCCGGTAAGGGGCGAAGGAGTGCTTGTTCGGGGCCATAGTCAGGGCGTCCTGGTCTCTCGCACGCTCCAGCCACTCAAACGTGGCGTCGGCATCTCCGACGTATCCAAACGCGTATGCGATCCAGTAGGCCAACCCTACGTCCCCGCCTTCGTAGGCGTCCACCAGGTTGTCCATCGCCCGCTCATAATCGGACTGCCTGCCCAGGCCGAACATCACCATTGGCGCCAGCCTCGTGTAGACGCGTGACGAACTGGTGCGTTCCAGTTGCACCAGTGCCGACTCGGGCTGGCCCGCATGCATGTACGCCAGGATCAGCCGCGAGCCACAGGGGCTACTCTCGTCCGTAACCGCCACCTCGATCCGGCAAACACGAATGGCGTCGTCGTATCGACCAGCATTCAGGTAAGTCGCTGCCAGGTTGATTTTGGCTATGTTGCCAACGGGGTCCCGCTCGAACAGGAACTCGTTTACACGAACGGCTTCTTCGTGCTGCCCGAGCCCGGTCAGGACGATCGCCGACCATCGCAACAGGATTGGATTGCCGGGGTCTGCATTGATCGCAATCTGCATCTGCTCAGCCGCCCCGGCGAGGTCGTTGTCCCACGCGCTCGTGAGCACGGCGCTCATTCCCAGCGCCAGGGGATCGTTCGGATCGATCACCAGCGCTCGCCGAATTGCCTCCCTGGCCAGCCTTCCCACTTCCTCGCGCGGCAAGCCTATGCTGTTCACCGTGTCGTCGTACAGCGCCGCCAGCCACACCCAGGCGGGGACGTAGTCCGGATCAATCTCCAATGCAGCTTTGTAATAGTCGAGTGCCCTCAGCATGGAGTCACCTTCAGGTTGTTCGTGCAGGTAACGGCCCTGCAGGAACAGCGAATACGCTTCGGGGTCGGTCGGGCGTGACGTGGGTAGCTGCCCAAGAATCGTCAGCTGCAGTTTGGAAACCACGGCCTGGGCAATTTCGTCCTGGATTTGGAAGACGTCGTGCAACTCGCGTTCGTAAACTTCCGACCATACGTGCGTGTCGGTATCGCCATCGATGAGCTGGGCTGTAATGCGAATGCTGTCACCCGACTTCCGGACGGAGCCCTCGAGTACATAGGCCACATTGAACTGCTCGGCGACTTCCTGAATATTAATCGCACTGCCCTTCAGCGAGAAAGTGGACGATCGGGAGATGACCCGGAGCTCGGGGATCTTCGTCAGAAGGTTGAGCAACTCCTCGGCGACGCCATCGCCCATGTACTCCTGGTCCTTGTGTTCCGACATATCAACGAATGGCAAGACCGCAATTGAGTGTTCGATGTCCGCTGCAGTAGGCGCAACGATTTCATCCTGATCGTTGTCGCGGTCGAATACTTTTTCGATCCCGACTCCGAGCAGTACGGCCAGGACGATCAGGCCAATGGCAACCGCTGGCTTTCTGATCGTGTTGAGGATCTTTCGCAACACGGAATCCGGTTCGGATTTCGCATCACCTGAGACCGCATCACGCGCCGGCAATGGCCCCGGTGTCTTGAGCAGGCGATAGCCTCGCTTTGGAATTGTCAGAATATGGTCGGGTTCCGAACGCGCATCATCGAACGCACGGCGCAGCTCCCCAATACACCGCGTAAGTGGCTCGTCGCTCATGGCCCGTTCGCCCCATACTTCGCGCAGCAACTCGTCGCGCTCGACGACATCTCCGCTCGCGCACGCAAGACAGAGCAGAACGTCCATGCTCTTGGGACGTACACGGCGAGATTCGCCGTCTCTGACAAGACGGCTTTCCAACGGCAACACAGTCCAGTCACCGAGCACAAATCCGTTGCGTAGATCCATTGGTATTCGTTCAGCCCCGGAAATGCTCACAAAGCGAGCAAGGCTCGATTCTAACAGCGATGGCGGCACCGGTTCCGCACGCCAGAGCGTCAACAGCTCCGGCAACACCATGCCTCCGGCGCAGAGGATTTCGACGCGGTCAATGACAACAGGTACGTATTCGTCAGTGACACGGAGGACTTCAAGCTTGCTGCGACGGCGCGCGTCTATCGCCTTGATAAGAAGGCAGGCGTGGAAGACCGCGAACTTATCGTCTTCCAGGACATGGGACCTGCGCTTTCAGGCGCCGAGACTTACGAAAAAGCGCTCGAGTTTCTTGATTCGGGGTCGGTGGGCACTTGAGCGACCGCCGATCCTCCACGTGGAGGCGGCTATTTGCGAAAGTTAAAGTAATTTCGAGGAAATCCTCCACGTGGAGGAAATTTGCTCAACCGGAAAAATATGTTACCGCGGCAACGTGCAACAGTACAAATAGACCTGCCAGCAAAACCATCACCCTTAAGATCGAAGTCTGTTTCTTCATGTTGCTCTCCTTGGGTTATTGAGTACGCACCGGCCGTCCTCCGAATGACATCGCGTCTCTTGCACGGACGGTGTGGCGTCGGACGCCCGGCGATCTTGGGGTCCTGGGAGGCGTCGGGAATGGCGTCTTGTAGGAAGTGAGGACCCGTGGCTTTGCGTCACTAGCTTTGGCTGGTTTTGCCTTTCTCGTACGAATTCTGACGGTCGGAAAAGAGTCGTCAATTCTGGGATATACCTAATGACTGCTTCGGGTCAGTAGCAGAAATTATATCTTGGTCCCGGTGACCATCGCCTTACGGCCAGAAGCGGACCGCGGTTGGCGGAGACGTCGTCCGCGGAATCAGGGATGCTCTGCTATTGGACGCACCGATCCGCTAAGTGAAAGACCGTATGGCAAGCTCGCCCAATGTCAGCTAATACATGGGCTGACGAACTCTCAGGAGAATCACATGGAGAGCTTCCCCAAGATCAGTGAGTACATGGATACATCTGTACCCACTCTGAGCCCTGAGACCCAGGTTTTGGCAGCGGTCGATTTCCTACTGCATCATCAGGTGACCGGAGCTCCGGTTGTTGACTCCAAAGGTAGACTTGTCGGAATCATCACTGAAACAGACCTGCTCAAGCTGTTGACCGAAGGCATCCAAGGCGAGCCTGCGGATGAGGCGACCGTGGCTGAGTTTATGACCACGAATGTAATCACCGTGTCTCCGGCAGTCGACATCTATTTTGTTGCAGGAACGTTCATAGCTAATAAATTTAGGCGCCTGCCCGTGGTCGAAGACGGCAAAATCGTCGGAGCCATCACCCGCTATGATCTCCTCCGGGTTGTAAGGAGCCTTTCTTCCATGCCCTGATTGTAGCGCCCATCTCTTTCGATCCATCAAAAAAGCCGCAAGAGGCCCCAGACACGCCGGGCCTCAACGTCCGAAGGCGACCGTCCGCTTTGGGTCAGTAGCGGAAATCATAGCCTGATCCTAGCGAACGTCGCCTTACGGCCACAAGCAGCCGGTGGAGTCAGAGTTCTGGCCAAGAAACGCCGACCGAATCGACGCCGTTGGCGAAACTATGCGTGATTAGAATTTCGCCGAACCTATGGTCGATGACCATGTACTCTGACTTTTCGCTGTCGTGAACAAATTCGATGCTCTCCATGAGCGCTTGATGTAAGGTATCGAAGTCGTCGGCAGCCATGAATTTTCGGCCAAGCTCCAGTGCCACCGCTTTCACGTCATTGACATCTCTCCGCTCTGTCTCCTTCGTGATTCGACGCGCTTGCTTACCATAGTCGTGACACCCATTGGCGGAGAACGTCTCGACTACTTCCCCATCGACCTCCCACGACGCACGTATGAGATTGTTATCGATCACAGCGCCGGGAAAAGCGCTCGCGACTCTACGCACTTCTTGCAACATTCCAGCTTGGCTGAACGTACACTCTTCATCGGCTGATGTGATTGGTACATTCACAATCAGGATGACCACCGTGAATGCGCTATTTAGAAGTCGAAATTTACGCATATGCTAAGCCGTTTCAGTGGTTATGGAACACGCGATTCGAAGGGCCGCTCCGGGTCGGAAGCCGTCATATTACCGCAGTTTTTTCGAGCGGCTGCTATGCAATGTAAAGCAGCCTCTCAGCAAGCCTCCTGGCGACCGTCGCCTTACAGCCATAAGCAGTCATCTGCCGATCGGTTGTTGGGTATCAACATCAGCCACATTGCTTCAACCCTAGTCAATATCCTCGTTGTGGCTTATTTCGAATACGTACGCCGAACCGGTTCCGCCGGGCAACGCGATGATCGATGTAGGCGCTCCGATCATCACGGTGTCACCGTAAAGCGCGACGCTCCAGCCAAAGACGTCATCCGCCGCGCCATCGCTGGCGGCAAGCTTGGCCTGTTGGCTCCACGAGCTTCCGGAGCGCGTGAACACGTAGGTGGAGCCCGATTTATTGGACGTGGCGTCACCCAGGATGGCCCCAATCACCGCGGTGTTACCGTAGATCGCGACCCGGGTGCCGAACCGGTCATTTTCTGCGCCGTCTGTGGCGCTGAGTTTGGCCTGCTGAACCCACTCAATCCCAGAGCGTATGAAGACATACGCCGCGCCCGATTCGTCGCCCTTGTCGTCGTCACGGGCCGCTCCGATCACAGCGGTGTCATCGGAAAGCGTGACCCGAATGCCGAACAGATCGCCTGCCGCGCCGTCGTCAGCGGTGAGTTTGACATGCTGGCTCCAGGTGTTTCCAGAGCGGCTGAACACATACGCTGCACCTGAATTGCTGCCTTTCTCGTCAGCCAGGTCGGCGCCGATCACTACAGTATCGCCTGATATCGCAACGCTGATTCCGAAGACATCGCCTGCCGCGCCATCGGTGGCGTCGAGCTTGGCCTGCTGGCTCCACGTGCTTCCGGAGCGGGTGAACACGTAGGCCGAACCCGAGTCATCACTCTTGTCGTCGTCACGTGGGGCTCCAATTACTGCGGTGTCACCCGAGATTGCGACGCTGTAGCCGAACTCGTCACCGGCTGCACCATCGGAGGCAGTGAGTTTCGCTTGGTGGCTCCATGCAGTCCCGGAGCGCGTGAATACGTAGGCGGAACCCGAATCGACGCCCTTATCGTCATCATGTCTAGCTCCGATCACTGCGATGTCGCCATCGAGCGCAACTTGGCCGCCAAACTCGTCTCCCGCCCCACCATCCGCGGCCGTGAATTTGGTTTGCTGGCTCCAGTTGGTCCCGAAGCGCGTGAACACGTAGACCGAGCCAGAATCGACGCCGTTGTCGTCATCTCTTAACGCACCAATCACCGCAGTATCGTCGGAGAGCGCGATGCTGAAGCCGAAGAAGTCGTTACTAGCGCTATCCTCGGCAATGAGCTTTGCCACTTCGACGGGCGTCGTAGCCCAAGCCGAAATTGCAATTAACAGAAACGCGCCTGCGGAGACGAACGTGGAATGACTTCGGGTCCGATGCACGCCAGAAATAGTTTTTATGTTCTTGTCCTTTCAAGGGACATGGGCAGTTGCTCCTGCAGCTCGGCGATCCAGGAAACATTCGAGCGGCCAAAGCCTCTTCGTGTCCCTACTTGTCCGTGGATTTGGCCTCATTGGTGTTGCAGTGACCGACATGTAGTGACTGCTCAGTGCATCGGTCACGAGTTATCGATGTCCGCTTTGGGTCAATAGCAGCCGTTGAGTGTATCACCAGGCGAGCGACTCCTTACGGCCAGAAGCGGACGTTCAAAGATTCAATCTTCAGTGCTTATTTTCTTTCTCTAGCTGATCACGACTTGACGGAGAGGCGCTTCTACTACGTGCATAGTACTTTCGATACGCCTGATAAGCAGAGACTGTGAAGAAGATGGCGGCGCCCAATATTACCAGCCCAATTGTCCAGTCCAACGGGTCCGATCCTTCAGCGAAATAGACATTGCTCAGCAAGATGAGTCCAGTACGCCAAACAATCGCCCCTAACGCAATTCCAATCGCAGCGATGATCCACCAGAGAACTGCACTGGATTTTTGACTAACCAATTCAACTCTCCGAGTTGACTTGAGACCAGATCGACTGAGCGTCTGCTTTGGGTCAGTACCAGCCGATCATATCAATTCCTGGCTAACGGCTGGAGACGGCCATAAGCGGTCGCTCAGATCAGTTTGTTTTGCCGCATGATCTCGACCTTACGTTCAAGATTGGAAGTTAATATTACTCTGAACTCAATTTCAGTAATGACGCTCGACTCCCGCAAGGCACGCGCCGCGTTTCGCAGCGCACCTGATCCTATCGGAGGCTCCGATTTACTAGCTAAATCGGCAGGCATGGCGATACCGTTGCGTTCAATAATGGTTCGATAGAGCTCGCTGGGCAGCCACTCCATATACTTGAGTGTTGCCAAGCACAACAGCGATCTGTTTGTGTCGTCGGACATCGTCATTCCTGAATACCGGATTGCCGCGATACAAGGCGCGACCGTCCGCTTCGGGTCATTACCAGTCATTGAGTGTATCAAACAGCCAGGGTCTGCTTTCGGCCAGAAGCGGACATCCACGTCACGGCGATTCGACGTACTTCCACGTGTTGACACGGCCACGCCATGAACCATCCGACTGTCTTATCCACACCTTGAACCAACGACTGCTACCGCTGGCCTTTTTCCCGTCCGGGCCGGTGAAAGTTGCATTACATTTGCCACGGGCCCAAGCCATTTCGCCTGATTTGGATATCTCTACATGCTCTTGTTCGCAATCGAGCGAAAACCATGGATCCGAAAATGACCGTTTGTAATAGGCGATAACCTCGTCGGTGCTGGTGAGAGGTGGTGAATCGGCAGGAGAAAAATAGGGATTCTCCGCGAGAAAGGTGGACCATTTTTCAATGTCTTTTTCGTTAGATGCCTCAACCCAAGCGTTGTAAGTCTCACGAATAGACTGTTCTTCGGAGTCCGCAGCTATCGAAATCGAACCCGTAGCAAACGCTGCCGCCAGATACGCCACAGCTATTTTGAAGAACAGCTCACTCATCGAAAACTCTTGTTGTCACACCTGCCACACGGCGGTCGCGTCGGGCGGCCGGTTTCGGCCAAAAGGGGTCATTCGGATTCTCTGTACTGCGACATCCTAAAGCGCCTGTAACTCCTCGGCGAGATCGGAGATCATGGCTTGCGTCGCAGCCTCTGCGCTATCGAAGTGGGTAAGAAGGTGAGCGACGTTAGCTATCTCGGTCCGCAAATGAGCCAGGACCTGCCTGGACCTCAACGCCTCGCTGAAGTCGGCTTCTGCGCCATTGGTTGCCGAATAAACCCCCGCGATGCCGAACTCCGCGAAGGTGGGGCGTATTAAGTGGATCACGAAGTCCCGCCGAGTTTGCTCATCAAGCATGAGATCGCTGACGACCGAGCTCCATCCCGCTAAGCGATTTCTCAATTCGATATTTCTTATTAGGTCGATCCTTCCCGAGTTAATCGTCGCGGCTAGCGCGCCCGTCGCCGGATTGTAGTGGGGCGTCCCGCCTGCCTGGCGGAATAGCGAGTCCAGGGACTCATCATGAATTGAGATGTCCGATTCTGATGCCGATATAATTTCCCGCATCGCGTCAAGGTTCAGGCGGTGGACTTCGGCAGTTCTAGTAAGGACTTTTTGATTCGCCTCAAATTCGGCGCGAAGCAAACTAAGAATTTCCCGCTCCTCCGCAAGGTCCTGCGCGCTGTCCCACCAAGCATCTATTGAGAATGCCAGAAGTATGCTGGCGACAATGGCAGCCGCTTCAACTGATATTCGTGTCCACGGAATAGTTTGTGTATTGCTCATTTCAAGAAATCCGAATTGTCCAACTTCCGCTTTGGGTCAACAGCAGCCATTCATTCTACACCCGGTCGAACGGCTGGCATCGGCCAGAAGCGGTCGCTCTTAATACACCAATACGACTGGTCGAACCATCATGCCATCACCGTTCTCTATGTTCAGCGGTACACCGACAAAATACATATTGCTCTTATTGAGCAGGCTATCGACGTTGACTAAATGCTCGTACAGGGGGATGCCGCGAGAGAGAAATGGGTAATGACCCGGAATAACCTTAGCGACAGGATTGTCCGTGTTGACGGGACTTTGATCTGGCACGCTCTCGACGATGCAATCAGTGCCGAACGCACGTACCGGAATATTGGCGAGATACTCAGCTGCCTCATGCGTGGGCGCCACGCATGGCCACCACTCTGAGTCCAATTTCGAGTCGACTGAGTACGCGGTATAGACGATGACGACATCACCGGCAGCGATGCCGAGGTTTGAAACCATCTTGGTCGTGATCGTTCGACCGGCTTCCAAATGACTGAAATCGAATACTTTAAGTCGTCCGACAAGCGATTCGATCGGATAGCTATCGACTCCAAGGCCCAATCCAACGTGATTCGGTGCATCAACATGGGGGCCGCCGTGATTAAATAACCTGAAATAGCTGTCCGAGCCCGCCACCGGCCCAAATTCAAAGGTGATTACGTCAAAGCTGTTTGAATCTTCAAACCCCATTTCATCGAGAAGCCCCCTTCCCCAAAAGATCTCTGGCGTATCTTCGGTAATCAAGGCGCCAAGATCAATTATCTCCTTCGGAATCGGGGGAACCGTACTCGCTGATTGCTCATACTGGCTGCATGAAACCGTTGCTGTGACCAGTAACCAGCAAAATAGACACCTGCCGATCATCTTATTGCCCTCGCTTAATCTGTTGTATTAAGCGTAGACCAGTAACGGGGGCTCCGCGATGTCTGCTTTGGGTCAATAGCAGTCGTTCGCTAGTTTAACAGCACAACGGCTGGTTACGGCCAAGAGCGGCCAGTCGAACCGAGCTGGCGGAGGGCCCTAATCGGCTGGCTGGGGAGCCGCATTCCACATGTCGACGACATTTTTCCATTGGCCTTGCGAGTCTTTGCGCCAGACAGTTATAACTTTGCCGTGAGTCACGATTTTCGAGCCGTCTTCGCCATCAAATTCGATCACGTTTCGCTCGATTAGATACGCCATATCTCCGCTCTTAGAGATATGAGCGCTATCTGGTTCCCAGCTTATCCTAAAGCCAGGGATACTCGCGGCACCCATCACATAGTCGCGGATCGCCTCTTTTCCTGCCAAGACCGGCAAATCGGGCGGTAGCATGACGGCGTCGGCGGCCCACAAGTCCATCGAAGCTTCGAGTTCACCCGCTCCCACCATCGCTGACCAATCTCGACTTAGCTGCATAAGCTCTTCCGCTTCAGCTTCTTTGTTCACGGTTGTCTCTGAGCAACCGAATAGCAGCAAGTTGCAGATCAATAGAGCGCCTATACGACCGAACCTCATTCCAATTCCCTCTTCATTTTTTGGGTCCCAAGCTGACGAATTCCTGCGATTGGCAACGGCCGCTATGGGTCAGTAGCAGTCATCCAAACCATATCACCTGACTGGCTGCTTTCGAGTGCTTACCAGCCAGTCAGAATGAGTCTTGAAAGAATCACAGTTTTGAGCGTCTGCTTTCACGAAGAGCAGTCGTGCAGCGGCGGTGCCGTGAGGGGCTGCTTCCGGCCAAAAGCAGCCTGTCAGTAAACTCAGTTCGACCGCTACTCTCCGGGCCACGTACCAACTGCGGGTATTGTCCTAATTGACTCTATCCAGCATGGACATCGTGTTGAGGATGCAATGCGCAATGATGAGTGGCCACAGGTTTCTACCGAACACCACATAGCCAGTACCCATGGCAAGACCGATCAGGCCGACGGTTATTGATCGTTCCGACAGATCATAGGAGTGTCGAAAGCCGAAGATCGCAGCCTGCGCTATCACTGCAATGACTGTGGCGAACAGACCGTTCGAGAGCATTCGTTCGATCCAGTTGATCAAGAAGCCCCGATCCAGGACTTCTTCAAGCAGTGATTCGAGCCATACGAAAGGAATAATGGTCAGAAACAGAACCCAGTTGCCACGCAGGTCTCCAAACCTGGAAACGGCGCTTTCGCCGGAAGTGTCAGGAGCAAGCCCAAGCACAAGTTGATCTTTCATCATCTGAAATACAACGACCGAAAACACCGCCAGACCAAGGGTAGCCACTGTCGCGATCAGCGCGCCCTTGTAGCTCTTGGGTGTACATAGACCCAGGTCCGTCCAGGACACGCCTCTGACCTTCATTCGCCAGGTTGCGACAGCCAGAGTTGTAAATGACCAGAACAGCCCATTGGCGATAAACCCAATCTCCGGGAAGTACACTTCTCTTATCAGGAACATCACCGAAAGATACAGAGCCAAGTCGATGAAGAAATCCTGAGGTCTTGAATGTCCTGAACTTTGGATTGGGAATCCTATAGTACTTGTTAGAGACGCTTGTTCATTTCGATGATCCAGATGATTCTGTAAAGATCACCTACGTCTGCTTGGGGTAATTACCAGTCATTGAGTGTATCAAACAGCCAGGGTCTGCTTTCGGCCACAAGCAGCCAGTCAACGAATTTGAATTGCTGCTGTCATGCGTCCACTGGAAGCAATTATTCGGGTTCGTCTATCCAAGTAGTCTTTACCGGCCCTTGCCCAATGATCTGAACTTCAACAGGCTCTTCACCGCAGGCGCCGTCGAAATGAACTCCTCCTTTCGGGTGCAAAACATACGCTCCGGATGTCAGTGAAACCGTATCGTCGCAACTGCCTGAATGGCCTTTTCCGAATGCCCATACGCCGGATATCACGGTGATGTGCCTGTCCTGGTCATGATGATGCGGCGGGAACGTCAGACCAGGAGGTATCCTTAGTCGAATGACATACACGCCCATCTCGGCCGGGTCGCCGGACAGAACCGAGTAGCCCAATTCCGGGACCTCAGGGTGTGGCTCATACGACACATCTTCCGCTTGAACATCGACAAACCCGGAGACTGCTTCATCGGCTCGCGCCGTTGTCGCCGAGATAGCCACAATCGACCAGAAAACCAGAAACGAAATACTCGGCCGCATGTTGTCTCCAAAAGGAAAGAAGTTGGATGGCTGCTTTGGGTAAGCAGCAGTCGTTCATCAGTTTATCACCTGGGCGGCTGGTTACGGCCACAACCAGCCGTTCATCTACGCGCTCGGGGTAACCTCCGCCGCAGCAATTCCTTCAGTCTTACCCAGCATAGATATGGCCGCGTAAGCGATGGGCAGGGCGAAGGTAGACATCGCTAGCCCGACATAAAATTGCCAGTGCTCTGCCAAACTGAGCAGCCTCGATGGTTCCCAGACCAGCGGCCAGTATTGTAAGGCTAGAGATGTACCAAGCGCCGCAAACAAATACTTCCAACTGTACTTTGGAGGGAGGCGGGAAAGCGCGAAAGCCACAGGAAAGGCAATGATCAAGTAGATCAGAAAGTCATGCGTATAGATCGCGAGTCTGTACTCGGTCTCGTGGCCTGTCCTAGCAAGTTTCTCGATCAACCACTGATTGATGGGATTCGGAACAAGCAGGCGTCCGAATATCTCAGACAGGACGTAGATGTAAGCAGTGCCGCAGCCAACACTAATCAAAAAGGCTGTTGAAGTGCGCCGCATTATCAAGTCGTAGAGTTCCTCGCGATGGAAAAGCGACCGTCCGCTTTGGGTCAATAGCAGCCGCTCAAATCAGCTCAACAACGGGATCTGAGCGGCTGGTTTGAGACCGTCACCAGACGGTCAACGCCTATGGTTATACGTCAGTTTGCTCTGATAATTCCAGTGCATCGTCAATCTCAATGCCCAGATACCTCACAGTGCTGTCCAACTTTGAATGCCCCAAGAGTAACTGGACTGCGCGAAGGTTCTTTGTCCTTCGATAGATCAGTGTCGCTTTGGTACGCCGCATCGAGTGAGTACCGTAGGCTGTCGGGTCCAGCCCAATTCCAGCCACCCAAGACTCAAGCATTCGTGCGTACTGGCGTAGCGACAGATGAGGTGAGGCACGTAATCGACTTGGGAACAGGTAGTCTGAGGAAGTGAGACGGCCAGCCACAACCCAGTGTTCGATCGCTTCGCGGGTCCGCTCAGTAATTTCGAAACGAACCGGCCGATCCGTTTTCTGCTGCGTGATCATGGCTCTGAAATGGGCTTTGCCATTACTCGAAACGTCAGCTACTCGAATCCTCAGTAGATCGGATGCTCGGAGCTTGCTGTCGATTGCCAAATTGAATAGTGCCAGATCGCGCCGTTTCCCCCTATCTTGCAGACGGATTCGGATCGCCCAGATTTCTTGGGGTGTCAAGGGCGATTTCTGACCCATGAGCTTACCTTTGTTCCAGGGAAACCTTGCCGTCTTATGTTTTCGACTAACTCGCATGATTGGACTCCTCTCTTGTCCACAGGAGCCCTGATCATTGGCGTTCAGCGACCGCTAAGCACCCAGTACCAGCCCCTCAAATAGAGAAATTGGTGTATCTTGAGTGGCTGGTACTGACCCATTGCAGCCGTTCTGCTCCGCTACTGAGACCGACTCCAATTTACGTACATCCCAGAATTGACTGTACTTCTCTGTCTGAAATAATAATCGGCTGACAAAGGCAAATCTGACCAAAGCCAGAGACGCAAAGCCACGGGTCCTCGCTTCCTCCGCGACGCATTCTGCTACGCCACGAAGGACCCCAAGATCGCCGGGCTGCCGCTCATTCAGCAGCAAGGAGACAATCATGAGTAGAAGAAAACATGAGATTACGAAACGGCGGTTGCTAGTGGGGCTTGGTCTCATGGTGATCTTGACGGTGCCGGCAGTCACCTTGGCCGACAATAGAACCTGCGAATTTAATGGAAGCTGGTACGGTCACCTGCCGACGTTTCAACTGGACTTTGTTGGCACAGCACACGGTGTAGATAGTTCTGCAGGGACCTACAGCCTTGAGATTCCTGGTCTTAATCTGGCTTTATTCGGCTTCCCAGACGCCGTAAAACTCTCAACCTTCCGCGGGACTTGGGAGAGAATTGATCGCCGGTCCGTTGCATTTACGGTTGTCGCGTATGCGGTTGATTCATTCGGGCAAACGGTGGTTATCGGTAAAATCAGTGGCATTGACACCTTTACCGAGGACTGTGGCTCGATAACTATCAAGAACACGACTGAACTGTTCGGTCCGGGACAGGACCCATTTGGAGGAGAAATGCCTGATTATTCGTACTTCCGAGGACAGGATCATTCGGCCTCACGTATGCGGGTCGACCCCCCAGCAGAACCTCTATAAAGGTAGTTCTTAACCTCTTTTCGCGAGCGAGGGGTTTTGACCTTCGCTCGCTCATTCTGAACGTCCACTATTGGCCGTCTCCAGCCGTCCAGGTGCTAGAATCGTGAGCGACTGCTGCTGACCCAAAGCAGAACTTGGCCTGCTGGTAGTCTGTACCTTGAATGGGTGCTTAATCTGAATTCGTGAGTCCTAATAATGAGAAACTCCGGTGAACCCAATGCAACAATAATTCCAACTCTGCGTTACAAGAATGCTCGCGCGATGATTGACTGGCTTAAGTCGGCCTTTGGATTCCAAGAGCACCTTGTGATTCCCGGCGAGGACGACAATATCGCGCATGCGCAACTGACACTGGGTAACGGAATGATCATGCTCGGATCTAGCGTTGATGACGAATTCGGACGCCTGCAACAGCCACCGGGTTCACTCACAGGTCCAGTTTCCCAGAGTCCATACATCATCGTCGTAGATATAGAAAAGCACTACAAACGTGCATCGGAGGCTGGCGCCATCATTGCTATGCCGCTTAAAGCAGAAGATTACGGCGGAAAAAACTACTCATGTTGGGATCCGGAAGGTCACCTCTGGAGCTTCGGCAGCTACAACCCATGGACAGACAGTTCTGACTGATAGGAATTCTCTCCTACTCTAGCGGATGAGCGACCGCTTCTGGCCGGAAGTGGCCGGCCAGAATTTCCAGAATCTTCGATTTGAACGGCCGGTTTCAGAAAAAGCAGCCGTTCAACACGAGTGGCAAGTCTGTGGTCCGAGAAAATTGAGATTTTGGGCTCGCCATTTTGGCGGCGATCCGACTTCCCCGACTGCGGGCAATAGCAGTCCAGGAATCAAATAGACAGCGAGTGACATCGCAGAAATTTGCTTGGCTGTATAATCTGTCCGATGTTCTCAGCGATCCTTGTAACGGCAAGCGCGACGATTATCCTGCTACTGGGAATCGTGCACCTCGTGTATACGTTTACGGGCCCCAAGCTCACGCCACGGGACCCAGACCTTACGTCCGAGATGAAGCTTGTCTCGCCCGTTATTTCCAATGAAACGAGCATGTGGAAGGCCTGGGTCGGTTTCAATGCCAGCCACAGCATGGGCGCTATTCTCTTCGGCCTGATCTACGGCTATTTGGCCCTTCTTCGGGCAGACCTGCTGTTCGGGTCCATCTACCTGATGCTTGTTGGCCTGGCCATGCTCGCCGGGTTGTTCGTGCTTGCAAGGCGTTACTGGTTCAGCATTCCTTTTGCCGGCATCACGATATCTTTGCTGTTGTTTATTGGTGGCATCGCGACAGCAAAACAAACATCAACCTCCACATTCTCGAATGCCACTGTCTCACCGGCCGTCGCGCATGACTCAACCGCATCCATGTTGTTCTTTCATGAAGCCCAGTTACGGGCCTTTGCGGGCCAGACAGAACTCGTGTTGCAGTTGTTCCCAAAGACGCGCAAGTCGGCTGATGAACCTCAATGTGGTTGACGGTTTCCTGGAGTGTTTCGAAGAAGACTACGGCGAGGCGTACAGCCAGTGCAGCCGGCCATTTAAACGCCAGGCAATAAAAAAGGGCGCAACAAAGTGCGCCCTTTTGCTTGCGTGTGAATCAGTCGATCAGGAGAACTGATTCATCGTGTTGTCTTCGCCAGCCGCCTTCAGCGCAGCTTCGCCCGCGAAGTATTCCTTGTGATCGTCACCGATGTCCGATCCCGACATGTTCTGGTGCTTGACACAGGCGATGCCCTGGCGGATCTCCTCGCGCTGCACGTGCAGGACGTAGCCCAGCATGCCGAGGTCGCCGAAGTACTCCTTCGACAGTGTGTCGGTCGATAGCGCGGCCGTGTGATAGGTCGGCAGCGTGATCAGGTGATGGAAGATACCGGCCTCGCGAGCGGCGTCTGCCTGGAAGGTACGAATCTTCCGGTCGGCCTCATGGCCCAGCTCGGTTTCGTCGTAGTCAACACTCATCAGGCTATCGCGATCGTAAGCTGATACGTCCTTACCCTCTTCCTGCCAGGCATCGAATACCTGCTGACGGAAGTTCAGCGTCCAGTTGAACGACGGGCTGTTGTTGTAAACGAGCTTGGCGTTCGGAATAACTTCGCGAATGCGGCTGACCATGCCACCGATTTGAGCGATGTGAGGTTTCTCGGTTTCGATCCAGAGAAGGTCGGCGCCATTCTGCAGTGAGGTAATGCTATCCAGCACGCAGCGGTCTTCGCCGGTTCCAGGACGGAACTGGAACAGGTTGCTCGGCAGGCGCTTCGGATGCATGAACTTGCCATCGCGCTTGATCAGGACGTCGCCATTCCTCAGCTCCTCGGGCGTTACCTCGTCGCAGTCGAGGAACGAGTTGTACTGGTCGCCAAGATCGCCGGGCTCGTGCGTCACAGCAATCTGCTTCGTGAGGCCGGCACCGAGCGAGTCAGTACGTGCCACGATGATGCCGTCGTCGACACCCAGTTCCAGGAACGCGTAGCGCAGCGCGCGAATTTTCGCGAGGAAGTCCTCGTGCGGAACCGTGACTTTGCCGTCCTGGTGGCCACACTGCTTCTCGTCCGACACCTGGTTCTCGATCTGCAGGGCGCAGGCGCCGGCCTCGATCATCTTCTTGGCAAGCAGGTAGGTCGCTTCCGCGTTACCGAAGCCTGCATCGATATCCGCGATGATCGGCACGACGTGCGTCTGGAAGTTGTCGATCTTGTTCTTGACGTCCTGTTCCTTGACGGCATTGCCCTCCTCGCGCGCCTTGTCCAGGTCACGGAAGAGAAGGCCGAGTTCACGCGAGTCGGCCTGGCGCAGGAACGTGTACAGCTCCTCGATCAGCTCGGGCACTGTCGTCTTCTCATGCATCGACTGGTCGGGCAGCGGACCGAACTTGGAACGCAGGGCCGCGACCATCCAGCCGGAGAGATACAGGTACCGCCCATCGGTGTTGCCGAAGTGCTTTTTGATCGAGATCATCTTCTGCTGGCCAATGAAGCCATGCCAGCAACCGAGCGACTGTGTGTATTGCGACGGATCTGCGTCGTAACGCGCCATGTCCTCGCGCATGATTTTGGCCGTGTACTTCGCAATGTCCAGGCCCGTCTGGAAGCGGTTTTGCGACTTCATGCGCGCTACGCTTTCAGGGTCGATGGCATCCCAGGCACTACCGTGGCTGGCTATCAGGTCGGCTGTCGCCGAAATGTCGTCAGTGTACTGAGACATGATCAAATCCTCGTGTAGAAAAAGCGAAATGGCGGGCTGGCTTAAACCCGCTACGCGTAGTTTACGCAGCTCAGATGAGCAATTTCACAGAAAGAATTTGACAGTGTGAATTTCACAGCAGCAGATTGCGTTATGTGATACGCGCATTCAACATAGTGCGGACGGAGCGCCCTAATGCCGGACAGTCACCGATTTGACCTGCACGAAAACGCGCTCTCCCGGCTGCAGGTCCAGGCGCCGTACTGAGCGATTGGTCACCCGGGCAAGCAGACTCTGGTTGCCGATACCCAGGCGGACAAGCGCCGTCGCCGCGTCCACGGCGTGTACCTCTTCGATGGTCGCGCGCAGGACGTTGAGTATCGTCGTTGCCGTTGGCCTGTCCCGCGTAATACTGACATCGCTGGCCGCAATCCGGAGCCGAAGCGGACTGCCACCCACCTCGAACTCGCCGGGCGCCCAGATATCGCCGTCCCCGAAATCGAATTTCGCCAGCCCATCTTCCTGGTCAACCGGGTTGGCCCAGAGAACGACACCGGCGTTCCGGCCGGACAGCACCGGCACGTCGACCCGCGATACCACGTCAAACAGGTTGCCACTGGCAGCGACCTTGCCGTCCTCGAGCAGAACCAGGTGGTCGCAAAGCCGGCTGATCTCTTCGATATCGTGACTAACGTAGATCACCGGCACAGACAATTCATCGTGCAGGCGATCAAAGTACGGCAACAGGTCATCTTTGCGTCGGCGATCGAGCGACGCGAGCGGTTCGTCCATGAGCACGAGATCCGGTGAGCGCAACAATGCCGCCGCGATGGCGACGCGTTGTGCCTCACCACCGGACAGCGAGTTCGGCCTTCGGTCCAGCAGATTGCCGAGACCGAGCATTTCCACGACCGGCGCGCTGTCGATCCTGCGGGTCGTCGCGCGTTGTGCACCGTACGCAATATTGCCGCGCACGGTCAGGTGCGGGAACAGGGCGGGATCCTGGAATACATAGCCGATGTTGCGCTTGTTAACAGGAAGACCGCTACCGCCCTCCAGCCCGGCGATACACCGGAGCAGGGTCGACTTGCCGGATCCTGATTCCCCGAATACGCCGGTGATTCCCGTATCCGGCACCTCGACATTCACGTCGAGCACGAAGTTGCCCCTGGGTAGTCGATGCCGGAGGTGAATCATCGCTCACTCCAACGACGGTTAATCACGAACATCGCTGCGAGAACGACGAAGG
>Ga0224508_10001643_pt1 | contig 19846 bp, 18 predicted proteins | sample SF_Jan12_sed_USG_4_FD_170157 | JGI IMG/M metagenome (GOLD analysis project Ga0224508, IMG submission 170157) | Sediment microbial communities from San Francisco Bay, California, United States - SF_Jan12_sed_USGS_21 | ecosystem: Environmental > Aquatic > Marine > Sediment | place: USA... | reverse complement strand
TCAATTGACAGGATTTTCGATTTCGCCTGGCGCGTTAGTGAGCCTTGTCGCCAATCCTGATAGATGGTTGCCGTCAATTCGCACTTGGCCCGGTAATCCGGCTCCAGCAGAGCATTCTCAAGTTGCCGGAATAGCTCAGCCATCAAGCCCTCGTGCCAGGTCGGCGACTATATCGTCGATACTTTCCAGCCCAACCGCAACTCGGATCAAACCCTCGCCAATGCCGGTCCTGGCTTTTAACTCATCGCTGACGCGTCCATGAGTTGTGGTCGCGGGATGCGTTATCGTCGTCTTGACGTCGCCGAGATTGGCGGTAATGGAAAGCAACTCGGTCGAATCGATTATCTTCCAGGCACTCTCACGCCCGCCGCCAACGACAAAGGAAACCACGCCGCCGAATCCGTACTGTTGTGATTTCGCCAGCTCGTACTGGGGGTTGGTTTCAAGCCCTGGATGGAACACCCTCTCCACTCTTGGGTGTTGCTCCAGAAATCTGGCCAGTTGAATGGCGTTTTGCGAGTGTGCATACATACGCAAATTGAGTGTCTCAAGCCCCTTTAAGGCAACCCAGGCGTTAAACGGGCTCATACTGGGACCGGTACTACGGATTACGCCAAATATATCTTCATTAACCAACGGGTTGGGACCCACAATCGCACCCCCGACAATACGACCCTGCCCGTCCAGGTACTTGGTCGCTGAATGCACGATGATATCTGCACCCAGTTCAAGCGGCCGCTGCAACGCGGGCGTGCAAAAACAATTATCGACCACCAGCATGCAGTTATTTTCGTGCGCCAGATCTGCCAGCTGCCTGATATCGGCAATTTCGGAAAGTGGATTCGATGGTGTCTCCAGGAACAACAATCGCGTATTAGCGCGAATCGATTGTTTCCAGTCATCCAGGTCCGTTAGGTCAACAAAGCTGGTTTCGATGCCAAAGCGCGGCAGGTACTTGTCGAACAGGGTTGTCGTGGTGCCAAATATCGAGCGCGAGCTGACGATATGATCGCCTGCGCTCAGCATGGCAATACACAGGCTCGTGATTGCCGCCATTCCCGACGCGGTTGCGATACAGGCCTCACCCCCTTCCATGGCAGCCAGACGCCTTTCAAAGGCCTGCGTGGTCGGATTGGTAAAGCGCGAATAAATATTTCCAGGCTCGTCTCCGGCAAATCGCGCCGCAGCCTGGGCAGCATTTTCAAACACAAAACTGGAAGTCGTGAATATGGCTTCGTTGTGTTCGAGTTCGGAACTACGTCGCTGACCGCTTCTTATGGCGAGCGTGTCAAAACCATAACTATCATGTTTCACGGAGTTTCTCCAAAAAAGAAAAAACTCGGGAGGGGACGGGTTCGGAAATAATTCAGGACCACCCTCTTTAGCAAATTTTTAAATCCGAATCTTTACTGATTCGCGGGCGCCTGCAAGCCGAGTAACAAATTAGCGCCAGTCCCGCACCATATGACGATGATTCCGGGTTGTCAAGATTCGTATCCGCTCATAATCTGCGGATTGATGGTTTAATATTTTGAGTGTTTTTATGAAACCAGTAGCCCCCGATATTGCTCACAGCGGGGAACACTGACCCAGGCTGCGGCGATCTACGCGATTAAAACCAGGTCATTCACCATAACTTCGTCAAATAGTTCTATGACATCGTCATTTTTCATGCGGATACAGCCACCTGAAACCGCTTTGCCGATACGTTTTTCGTCAGAAGTGCCATGAATGTAAATATAACGGGCACAGGTATCATAAACCCCGTTAAGATTGATACCGTCCTCCAGCCCATCCAGCCATAATATGCGTGAGGTAATTTCGTCCCGTTCCCTGTTATCGAGGTCGTCGACAATCCTTCCGGTTGGCTCGCGCGCTTCAAAAACCATCCCCCAGGGTTGACCTCCACCGACTTTTTGGCGAATGCGATGAATTCCAAAAGGGGTCATCAGAGAATCCAGGCGATTGCCAATACCACACTCTGCCGTCGACACCGGATAGCTGCGATTATGCTCTTCTTCAATATCAATCAAGTGCAACTGTTGCTGCTGAGAATCGATATATATAAATGGACGCTCATCCCCCAGCGCCGAATTGCCGCCCAGTTTCGCGACCACCTCGTCCTTAATATCCTGCCAGCGCATCAGGCGTTGTTGTGCAGTTCTATGCCTACCACGTTGAGCTGCTCCTCGCTGGCTTCCTTGGCCGAATCGTTGCGCAGGGATCGCACCTTGTCGAGATAGTCAACACCGACGGTATTGGTAACATACTTGCCATCAAAACATGAACAATCAAACTTTTTAATGCGGCGATTTCCTTTCTGTACTGCATCGATTAAATCGTCCAGCTCCTGGTATATGAGCCAGTCCGCTCCAATGTATTCCGCTACTTCAGCTTCGCTGCGCTCATGCGCTACCAGTTCATTGGCCGCGGGCATGTCGATGCCATAGACGTTGGGATAGCGCACCGGTGGCGCCGCGGATGCGATATAAACCTTTTTCGCCCCTGCCTCGCGCGCCATCTGAATTATCTGCTTCGATGTGGTTCCGCGCACGATGGAATCATCAACCAGCAGTACGTTCTTGCCCTTGAATTCAATATCGATGGGATTGAGTTTTCGGCGCACGGATTTCTTGCGCATCTGTTGCCCGGGCATGATAAAGGTTCGGCCTATATAGCGATTCTTAATGAAGCCTTCCCGAAACTTGACTCCCAGGTGATAAGCAAGTTCGATCGCTGACGGACGGCTGGTATCGGGAATCGGTATTACCACGTCGATATCGTGCTTGGGCATCTGCTTTAAAATCTTACGTGCCAGTTTTACACCCATGCGCAGACGCGCCTTATAAACATAAATATCGTCGATTATCGAGTCAGGTCGTGCGAGATAGACATATTCAAAAATACAGGGGTTGAGTTTGGGTGACGTGGTGCATTGTTGACGATGAATGGTGCCCGCAACGTCGATAAATACCGCTTCCCCGGGTTTTAAATCGGCTATCAGCTCAAACCCGGAGGTCTGCAGGGCCACACTCTCTGATGCGATCATGTACTCAGCGCCGTCAGCGGTTTCACGTTTTCCATAGACAACTGGTCGAATACCACGCGGGTCACGGAAGCCAACAATCCCCTTGCCCGTCAGCATCGCGACCACGGCGTATGCACCCTCGATACGCTTATGGGTTTCGGTCACAGCGGTGAAGATTTCATCAGCGTTAATATTCAGGCTACCGCAACTTTGCAACTCGTGCGCAAACACGTTGAGCAGTACCTCGGAATCAGACTCGGTATTAATGTGGCGTAAATCGGACTGATACAGTTCCGCTTTCAGTTTCTCGACATTGGTCAAATTACCGTTATGCGCCAGGGTAATACCATACGGTGAATTGACGTAAAATGGCTGTGCCTCGGCAGATGAGGAACAACCCGCCGTGGGATAGCGCACATGCCCGATACCCAGGGTACCGGTTAGCTCAAGCATATGTCGGGTGTGAAATACATCGCTAACCTGACCATTGCCCTTACGCAGGTTCAACTTGTTTTTGTCACTGACCACGATGCCAGCCGAATCCTGCCCGCGATGCTGCAACACCAGCAATGAATCGTATATAACCTGTGCAACTGGTTGGTGGCTGACTATCCCGACTATTCCACACATATCTCGTTACCTACACTGCCGCCGCGTGACTAGAAACTGAAACTATCAACTGCATCCTCCGGGATAATTCCTTTAACCCATTCCGCCAATTCCTGAAAAAAACCAACCATTGCCGAATCCTGCCACCACTGTGCCTCTGGCATGGGGGTAAGACTTGCAAGCAATACAATCATGGTGACAATCAGGACACCACGGGCTCCGCCGAATACAACGCCAAGAGCCTTGTCGGTACCACTTAAACCGGTTTTCGAAACCAGCTGGCTCATTATAAAATTGATGATAGCGCCTATGATTAAAGTGCTGATAAAGAGAATAGCAAACGCTGCCATGCTACGAATCGTTGGATCTGCCAGGTAGGGCTCGAGCAATGCCGCCATCGGTGAAAAATACCGAAAAGCGACAATGCCTGCGACAATCCAGCTTAGCAAGGAAATTGATTCCTTAACGAAACCGCGGATCAGGCTGATTAAAGCCGATAACGCGATAACGCCGAGAATTAGCAGATCAAGCCAACTCATGGCGTCCCTCGCCTGGTCGGCATGAATGCTGTCGAGTAATAGGTATAGTCGTTAACAATCAAAGCGTCAATCAGCCCTGGATGCATGATTATCTTTCATACTTCATGATTATGCCATCGATGTTGTGCTTGGCTTTTATCTTGTTCTGCGCCACCCTGGTTTGATCCCGATTGACAAATGGCCCCAGTCGAACCCGGAAACTGGGCTTGTTATCGACCTTGAATTGCTCGATAAAAACGGCAGAGATATTAGATTTGCGTATCTTGTCCCGCTGCACCAAAGCCTTGTCGCGGTCCTTGAAGCTACCGACCTGCAACACCCAGCTATCGCCGCCCTCCTTAACCTTCGGCGCAACATCAGCCTTTGCTTTTATCTTTTTTACCTGGGTTCCAGGTTGGGCTTTTGTATCTGCCCCGGATTTCGAGTCGGCTTTGGCAACATCCACGCGCTCGATCTGATTTTTGGTAGAGTTTTCATCGATGAAGCGAGGCTCGAGGTCAGGCAACTCGTCAGCCCTGGAATTCAGTTCGATGATCTTCGACTCAAACTCGGGATTGGCACTGACCAGGGGTTGTGCCGGAATCACGACTTCGAGCTTATCTTTGCGCACCCCGGAACCATCCAGAATCATGGGTAGAAAAATTACGGCAAGAGCAAAAATCACGCTGATGCCAACAAGACGATTTTTAATGTTTTGATCCATACTAGTTTTGCTGGCCTGAATAGGAAACTGCGCGTAGCAAATACTCGACAGTTACGAAGGAACCGGTAACCAGCATTATATCCTGATTACCCAAAGATGACAGCGCATGATCCAGGGCATCGGCAATGTTTGCAAAATGCCTTTCCGGTGCCACTTGCGACTCGATGCGGGAAGCCAACTGCGCGGCATCAAGGCCGCGATCTGCATCCAGCGTCAACAGCCACCAGCAGTCGACTACCGGCTTCAGGGCCTCTACGAATAGTTCCGGCTCCTTGTCCGCAAGCATGCCCAGTAGCACCACGACTTTCGCAGACGGTCGTTTCATGGTCGCAATACTGGCTGCCAGGGCCCGTGCTGCATCCTGATTATGCCCGACATCGACATATAACTGGCACGCATGCGGGCTTTCAACAAGTTGCAAACGACCGGCAAGCCGGGTGCCGTGAAAAAATTGTCGTACCTGGTCTGGCTCATAATTGTTGAGCAGTGATAATTGTGACAGTCCCGCAACGACACCCGCGAGATTTTGGGCCTGATGCGAGCCCGACAGAACATTATCGAGACGCAGCTCAATATCCCGACAACGCCACAGCAGATGACTGTCATCTAAATGGGTTACCTCAAAATCGCGACCTAACTGCAAACAGTTGCAGCCAAGCCGATTGATTTCTTCGCTTACCGAACTTGGTGGATCGGGGTCATTGAGAACCACCGCTATCCCGGCACGAAGTACTCCAGCCTTTTCGAAGCCAATCTGCTCTCGATCATCCCCAAGCCAGGCCTGGTGATCGAGCCCTATCGGAGTCAGATGGACAAGATCGGCATCTATAATATTGACAGCATCGAGCCGACCACCGAGGCCGACCTCCAGGATCGCATAGTCCGGCTGCCACCTCTGTATCAGGAAAAGCGCGGCCAGCGTCCCGAATTCGAAATAGGTTAAGGCGACACCCTGACGCGCCGATTCTACCGCCTCAAATGCGCTGCACAATTCAGCATCACTAACCGGTTCCAGGTTACGTTTAATGCGTTCGTTGTAGGATAAAAGATGCGGCGAAGTGTAGCTTGCGACCGCGAACCCCGCCTGGTACAGCCAGTTTTCGTAGGCAGCGACGCTGGAACCCTTGCCATTGGTTCCCGCAACAGTGATGACCTGGCGCGCGATCTCGGCGATACCAAGCCGCTCACCGACCTGGTCGACCCGATCCAGACCCAGTTCGATGGTTTTATCATGTAAAACCATCTGCCATTCCAACCACTGGTCAAGAGACTCAAAACGCATGCTAATTCGCTGGAATTGAAACAGATAGTATCTAGGGGGCGGCTTGTGCCATCAACATGGCACACAGCGAGCTTATCTTGTCGCGCAACTGTCGACGATCGACGATCATATCAAGTGCGCCATGTTCAAGCAGGAACTCGCTTCGCTGAAACCCTTCAGGCAGGGTTTCGCGCACTGTTTGCTCGATTACCCGGGGGCCCGCGAATCCAATCAAGGCGTTTGGCTCAGCAATATGAATATCACCGAGCATGGCGAAGCTGGCCGAAACGCCGCCCATGGTGGGATCAGTCAGTACACAGATATAAGGCAGTCCCCTCCTGGAGAGTTGGGTCAGGGCGGCACTGGTCTTGGCCATTTGCAGTAACGAGAACAATGCTTCCTGCATGCGAGCACCACCGCTCGCAGTAAAACAGATCAGCGGGATATTATGCTCGATGCAGGTATTCACCGAACGCACGAATTTTTCGCCGACTACCGAGCCCATGGATCCTCCCATAAACTGGAACTCGAACGCTACAGCCACCATTTCAACTGATTTTACGCTGCCACGCATCGCTACCAGTGCATCCCTCTCGCCCGTTTGTTTCTGCGCCTGGCTCAAGCGATCCCGGTATTTCTTATCATCCCTGAACTTCAGGACATCGTCGGCTTCAAGTTCAGGCGCAATTTCATGGCGGCCCTCTTCGTCGAAAAAAGCTTGCAGTCGATGCCGTGCACCGATGCGCATGTGATAATCACATTTGGTGCAAACTTCCTGGTTACGATCCAGCTCGGCGCGATAAATAATAGAATCGCACTGATCACATTTCGCCCACAATCCCTCGGGTACGTTCTTTTTGTCATTGCCACCCGAGGTGCGGATTTTGGATGGTATTAAATTCTCAAACCAGTTCATGCAACACTCCGAATAAGCCGGTCAATCATCGAGGTTCATTTGGTTCGACACAGCCGTCGCCGCGTTGAACCTCGTTAAAAAAGTGGTCCATAAGATCGGCGCTTTTAATACCCTTGGAAACCTCAACACCGGTACTTACGTCCACTCCCCACGGCCTCACCCGAACAATAGCGTCGGCAACGTTTGATGCATTGATACCGCCAGCCAACAACAGCGGAAATTCAAACGAGGCGGGAATCTTTGACCAGTCAAATGTATCACCTGAGCCGCCCAGTCGTCCAGCGACGTTGCTGTCAAGCAAGAAACCCTGCGCAGACCCATAGAGTCGCGCATAAGATTCCGGTGCCTCGATACTGCCCATGGGTATCGATTTAATATAGGGAACCCCCCAGCCTTCACAGAACTCGACCGATTCGCTGCCATGGAATTGCAGACAATCGGGTCGAAGCTGGTGGACCACTTCAGCTATCCAGTCCTCACTCTCGTCCAGGAAAAGGGCTGTCAGGGTGACAAATGGAGGTATCGCCTGGCGAATCTCGCGGGCTTTTTCAATTGCAAGCGATCGTGGACTAGGTGGATGAAAAACAAGCCCGATCGAATCGGCGCCCCTGTGCGCCGCGTGAAGCGCATCCTGCACTCGCGTTATGCCACAAATCTTGATTCGGGTTCTATAATTCATATCAGAATAATACGGGTTTTTTGCTGATCGTGGGGAGCTTAAATTGCTCATCATAAAACGCCTGCAGGAAATACAAGCCGGCGGCAGGAGCCGTTACCTCGGCCAGGTTACGGTCTCGGGACATAAAAACCTCGGAGAACCAGGCACTGTCCCGCTCCCCCTTTCCGACGCTGATCAGGCTGCCTGCAATATTACGTACCATATGATACAGAAAAGCATTCGCCCTGATATCAAGGTAGATCATTTCGCCTTGTCGACTAACTGAAACTTGATGAACATTCCGCTTTGAAGATTTAGCCTGGCAACCAACGGCACGAAAACTGCTGAAATCGTGTTCACCAAGAATATTCTGTGCGCAGTCATGCATGACAACATGGTCTAGCGGTCGAAACTCCCAGCTGGTGCGATCATGGAAGATTGCGCTCGGCATATCGGAATTAAATATGATATAGCGATAAGCACGGGATTTTGCACTGTATCGGGCATGAAAGTCATCCGCAACGGGCAGCACCCATTTTATCCGTATATCGCGTGGCAAACGGCAATTTGCGCCTAACGCCCATGCGCGTTCGGTACGCTCCACGTTGGCATTAAAATGAGCGACCTGCTCAATAGCATGGACACCGCTGTCGGTGCGCCCGGCACATACCAGTTCGACCGGGTGGTCCGCGACGAATGCGAGCGCAGCTTCGAGATGCTGCTGCACCGACTCGCAATGTGGCTGGCGCTGCCAACCGCAATAGGCAGTCCCCGAATACTCGACACCGAGCGCGTATTTCACTTGCTAAACCAAAATCACTTGTGAGGCCCTTATCATATCTTTGATCCAGACCTATGACACTATCTGTGACGGCCCGGATGACTGGATTTAACAACCCGGCAGCAAGGGCCAGGGGGTACAGCGCGAAATCTAGCTGTTCAAGCAAAAACCGATCGGCATTTTCCAGCTTTTAATTCTGTCGGCCCCACGGTTGATACACAAAAAAAAGCCTGCTGTTTTCACGGCAGGCCCTCTAACTTGGTGCTGAAAAACTCTAGTTATTATTAGATTAAATCTGGTCAAGCAGCGATTTTGCTTCAGCCTTCTGGTCTTCGTTGCCCTCGGCAATAACCTCTTCAAGACTGCCACGAGCACCTTCGTTGTCACCCATATCGATAAACGCACGGGCAAGATCAAGTTTGGTCGACACTTCGTCAACGTCATCGGGCAACATCAATTCACCGATATCATCAATATCCGAAATAGAATCAACGGCTGCGGTTGGCTCTTCGAAGTCACCTGGTGCAAAAGTTCCTGTTTGTACGTCATCATCGTCCCCGAAATCAGCGTCGTCCACATCCACGGATTCAACAATATCGGTAGGTTCGACGAAATCCTCTCCACCGAAGTCGATGATCGAAATATCCTCGTCATCATCGCCTTCCTCGTCATCGGGCAGATCCAGTTCGCCGGTATCAAGATTCAGCTCGGCGGTTTCAAGATTTACTTCGGCGGTTTCAAGATTCAGGTCCCCTGTATCGAAGGAAGTTTCATCGAGATCGATCACCGCGGTTTCATCCATACCAAAATCGATGGCTTCATCATCGTTGTCACCGGCACCACTTTTTAGATCGGGGACAACCTCGGTATCTTCGTAATTCGGCGTGATAATTGCCGTCTCGGTATAGCCTTCCTCGTCTAAAGACTCGGCGTCAAGCTCGACTGCATCATCGTCGACTTCGACTTCAGCAGACGCGGATTCATCAAGATTCAGCTCATCAGACTCTTCGAGAGATGCATCAAATTCGGTTCCGAAGTCGACTTCGGATATATCTTCTGACACGGCTTCTTCCTCGCCGATATCAAACTCCATGGCCATCTCGTCCAGATCGACTTCTTCTGCCGCTGCAGGCTCGGCAGACTCTTGTCCTGCTCCATCATCCATTGAAAATTCGAGTTCCTCACCCACGTCATCAGGGAGTTCCAGGTCAACCTCGGCCTCGGGCTCGGCGCGTAAATTTGTATCGTCTTCATCACCGAAATCAGATATCTCGTCAAGCTTGGGGATTACCTGCGTGGAGGCAATCTGCCCCGCTTCACCCGTCGAATCTGTATCGCTAAAATCACCACCGGTGTCGTCTTCACCAAGATTAAAGTCTGTAGTCGAAAAATTTGTCGTATCGTCATCAGACGCACCCAGGTCAAAATCCGCTTCCTGGGGTTTGGATATCTCGAGATCGGCAGCGCTCAGATCGCTATCCTTGGCATCTGAAAACAAGGCGTTATCGGGTGCGAGTTCGTAGCCCATAATCTGCACCCGATCCCAGTAACCAGCTGCTGAATCGCCCATGGATTTGAGGTTTTCAGCTTCCTTGACGAAGGCCTCTGAATTTTTAGTCGCAAAATAAGTGTCAAGCAGCTTGGAACGATAATCGGCGCGCTCAGGATTTTCAGTTATACTGTTGCTTAAAAGCTCTTCGGCATTATCATAAAGCCCGTAAGCCAGGTATACGTCGACCTCGTTTAATACGTCATCCTGCTCGGCGGTAGATGCTGCGGGAGCTTCCGCCTCTGCTTCAGGCGCTTCAACTGCTTCAACTACCGCGGTCTGTTCGATATCTGCCTGGGGTTCGGCTGCGAATTCGGTATCGGCAACAGGTTCTTCGACCGGTTGCTCCTGAACTATTTCTTCTCCAGGCGGGGCATGCAAATCGGTTTCTTCGGCTTCAGTGCCATCTGCGAGGTGAATCGGGGTTAATTCATCCTCGTCATCTCCGGCAAACAAGTCTTCATTGTCACCGGCGATAATCGCTGATTCTTCGTCAGATGATCCTTTCCTGCGTTTAAGAAATAACAGGATAAGCAGCAGTAAGAGAACACCTCCAACCGCGGCAAGAATAATCGGATCACCGATAATACTGTCCATCGACGGAATCATGTCGACTACTTCCGGAGGTAACAGGCCGTCAAAAATTGAAGGTGCCCGGGTAGCCGTTTCAGTTACGACTACCGGAGCTGGCGGAGGAACCACCTCATCAGATTCCGCTTCTTCTGCGACCATTCCATCGGTCCCAGTCTCCGCGGTTACGGTCTCCTCAGACATGCTATCGTCAGACATCTCATCGTCTGTCATCATGTCGTCGTCAGAGGCCGCTTGCTCGGTTACAGCTTCATCAATAACGGCCTGCTCCTGTGCCTGGGCTTCGGCCTCCTCGGCGAGCAATTCTTCAAGCAATGCTTCCTCGTCGGCCTCGATCGCCTCGGTTACCGCTTCTGTAGCTGCCTGTTCCTCGACTGGCTCAACCATTTCTTCAGCTTGCTCTGATTGCTGCGCCTGGTCGGCCTGCAACTCGGCGAGACTGTCGTCTTCGATCTCGACCATTCTCTGCAGCTCTTCAAGCTTGGCGAGCCTGGCCTGAAGTTCGGATATACGAGATTCGAGTTCCTGGTTTTCGATGCGAGATGCTTCAAGTTCTTCTTCGGCCAGGGCCAGCTTTGTGCGCAAGCTATCTACATCACCAGTATCCCCCGTGCCCGTCGATTCACTCTCACCTTCTGTCGGCAACAACAGGCTGAGTTCACCATCGGCGGCCTCGGCTTCACTTTCCTGGGCCACCGCTTCGGAGCTGCCGTCTTCGATTGCAACCGCAGGTGACACTCCGGTTACGCGGGCAACGTACTCATCCCAGAGTCCATTTTGCACCAGTACTTCGGCATACGATTCCTGCTTGCCAAGCGCATCGAGTTCTTCGGCGCCTGGAGCGCGCAGCACCACACCGGCTTTCATGTGGTTTATGTTACCGTCGACAAAGGCTTCCGGATTAGCGCGCTGAAACGCCAGCATTACCTGCGACATACTATGATCATCATCCTTGTAGCGAGACGCGATGCTCCATAATGTATCTCCCTTAACGACCGAAACGTCACCCTGGGTGACGCTTCTGATTTCATCTGATACATATTCTTCTGTAAGGGGTTCGGGCTCTGGGATGGTCGCAGAGGAGGTGTCTTCTGACAACGCAATCGGCTCAGTTATGCTTTCACCTGTTTCGGCAGGCTCAGTGGTATCGACCGAGGTAGTTACACCCGATTGTTCTACGATTTCACTAACACTGGCCTCTTCAACACTGGCCTCTTCGCTTACCGGTTGTTCAACTGGCTCTGCGACCGGTTCGGCCGGCGCGGGTTGATTCGCGTAAAATGGAGGATCGAGAAGTATCGTAAATTCGCGCAGTACCCGACCCTTGGACCAGTCGGCTTCAATCAGAAAATTCAGGAAAGGTTCTTTGACCGCCGTCTTGGTTGAGACAATGATGACGGCCTCATCTCCTTCCTCATTTTTCTTGACCGAGAATCTGAGGTTGGAAAGATGGCGAGGGCGCGCTAACCCGGCACGGGTAAAAGCTTCACTCGATGCCAGGCTGACAAGAAGATCGTCGATCTCGCCGGGGCGTGCGGAAATAACTTCGATTTCAGCATTAAGCGGTTGATTCAGGAAGGAATTGACTTCGATCTCGCCCAGGCCTAAGGCAAGACTGCTCGTTGGCAAAAGAGTTGCCAACCAAAATGCTACAATTAGTCCCAGATTACGCACGTTTAGTCTCCCAGTTCCCCAACCTGAATTCTTATATAAAAGTGCCTAAATCCATGCACCTATGATTGCAGCTAGAGAATTTACTTTAAAGAAAACACTTTCACAAGCAGATGTAACTATAGATTACAAAAAAGATTTTAGCAAAAAGTCTGTAACATTCACGTAATTATTAGCCAAACCATATCTCATGGGGTCAGAAATCACCCAGAATTGGACGCTTGAGGATTGCTGAAGCGGCTGTTCCAGGCCGCTTATAACACAGCTAAATGATTGATTACAATCAGTAATTGGGCTAGCAGGACCTTTTTTAACAATCACCTTTTCAAGGCCTTTCAGGCGACCCTGGCAGTCGTCAATATTGACACTGGATTCGAAGCGGAGCTGCAGCGCTGCGACTAGACCATGGAATACGGGCACATTAACGGATTGCAGTGCCATATTATATGAATTATTTCCCATAATTTGCCTCAGGTCCGACTCGATCAGGGGGTCAACAATATCGGGCAACAGGTTAAAGGCAATTTGCTGCTTAAAAACACTGGATTCGGCCGCCCTTGAGTTCAACAGATTAATGGTTTGAGAAGCCAGTTCGTCCACCCCCGCTTTACCATGAAATTCAGCGCTTCGTAGCAGCGTCACATTCAATTGCTCGATCGGACACAATCGATTCAGCTCGTTCAGTGCCGGCAGCAGACAGGAAAGCTCGGGCCCCGTCAGGCGTATACTTGTCTGGGTGTAGGAAAGCTCGGGGGTGGCAGTTTTATCAGCAATAAAAACTGGCGGGATGTCCGACTGGATGGCGTGGCTAACCAGCAGGCACCCGTGATGCAGCGCTGCTGATTCCAGTTCGACATCAGCTTCAGGCATCAACAACAAGGCGCAGCTCGACAGATCGAAGCTGCGTTGATCCTGCAGGCTTAGATTACCGCCGGCAAATGGCACGCGCTTGCCCAGGTTCGACTCATGGTCCAATAAAATCAACGAATCCTTTGTAACTCCGGCTTCGGGTAATTTTTCGAGGATGGCCTCGGCCGCGACTCCGCTGGCATGTGATAACGCGATACGATGATCCATGCTAACGTTCGTGTAAAATTTTCAACATACGCCGTAATGGTTCAGCGGCACCCCACAGTAATTGATCGCCGACGGTGAAGGCAGCCAGGTATTCGTCACCCATGCTCAACTTACGCAATCTTCCTACCGGCACATCCAGTTTGCCGGTTACTGCGGCCGGTGATAGTTCTTGCATAGAAACCTGCCGGTCATTCGGTAAAACTTTAATCCAGTCGTTCGACGCCGCAAGTGTCTGTTGAATTTCATCCAGCGGCAGGTTCTGCTTGAGCTTGACAGTTAGCGCCTGGGAATGGCATCGCATCGCTCCAACGCGGACGCACAATCCATCGATAGGAATCATGTCCATACCGCGACCCAGAATTTTATTAGCCTCGGCGCCGGCTTTCCATTCCTCGCGGCTCTGACCATTGTCTAGTTGCGCGTCGATCCACGGGATAAGACTACCGGCCAGGGGCACCTCGAATTCCTCGCATGGAAAACTGCTCGAACGCAATTGCCCGGTTACGCGGCTATCGATTTCCAGGATCGCCGACGCGGGATCGTCAAGCAAATCGACCACGCTCTGATGAAGGCTACCCATACCGGCTAAAAGCTCGCGCATGTGGCGGGCGCCTCCACCCGAGGCGGCCTGGTAAGTCATGACGCTGATCCAGTCAACCAGGTCATGTTCGAACAAGCCACCCATGGCCATCATCATCAGGCTTACCGTGCAATTACCACCGATAAAATCCCTGCATTCCGCGTCGAGTGCAGCATCGATGACACCGCGATTAACCGGATCAAGAATGATTATGCTGTGCTCCTGCATACGCAATGCCGAGGCTGCGTCAATCCAGTAACCTTGCCAGCCACTGCGACGTAATTCCGCGTGCACCTGTTTAGTATAATCGCCACCCTGGCAGGTGACGATGGCGTCCATCAATTTCAGCTGCTCGATATCAGTCGCATCCTGTAACGGCGGAATATCCCTGCCGATATCGGGCCCGGCCTGACCGGTCTGCGACGTTGTAAAAAACAACGGTTCGTCAATCCACTCAAAATCCTGCTCGGCGAGCATGCGCTGCATCAACACCGAACCAACCATGCCACGCCAGCCGACAAATCCCACTCTTTTCATAACCTTCTCCATTAAACCACTATCGAGCGAGCGCACGTAGCGCCGTCACCACTGCATCTCCCATCTCCGATGTGCTCGCACTTTGTGCAGCCCCGGCAATATCGGCAGTACGCAAGCCCTGGTCGAGGACATTACCCACGGCGATTTCGATCTGCTCCGCCAGGTTCGGCTGCTGCAGGCTGTAACGCAGCATCATCGCCACTGAAAGAATAGTCGCCAGTGGGTTCGCCAATCCCTTGCCGGCGATGTCCGGCGCAGAGCCATGGACCGGTTCATAAAGGCCCTTGCCATTCTCATCGAGTGAAGCCGACGGCAGCATGCCTATCGACCCCGTCAACATCGCAGCCGTATCCGACAGGATATCGCCAAACAGGTTAGTGGTAACGATAACGTCAAATTGCTTGGGAGCCCGCACCAGTTGCATCGAAGCATTATCAACATACATGTGGCTTATTTCGACGTCGGGGTATTCGCCGGCTACCCGGTTCAAAACCTCGCGCCAGAGCTCGGAGACTTCGAGCACATTGGCCTTGTCGACTGAACACAGTTTACGATCACGCAGCATCGCGATATCAAAGGCCGAACGCGCAATACGCTCGATTTCGTGTTCAGCGTACACCAGTGTGTTGAATCCCTGGCGTTCTCCATTTTCGAGTTCACGTATGCCCCGAGGCTGTCCAAAATAAATACCACCGGTAAGCTCGCGCACAATCATGATATCGAGACCAGCAACCAGGTCAGGCTTCAGGCTGGAAGCATCCGCGAGCTGGGGATAGAGAATTGCCGGGCGCAGGTTGGAAAACAGTGACAGCGACGAACGCAGGTTAAGTAAACCTTTTTCCGGACGTAACTCGCGCTCGAGCTCATCATATTGAGGGCCGCCTATGGCGCCGAACAGGACTGCATCCGCGCGCTCACATAGCGCAAGGGTTTCGTCGGGTAATGGCTTGCCCGACTGGTCATAACCGGCGCCACCGATTGCAGCAGCTTCCAACTCGGTGTCGAACCCAAACTCCTGTTGCAGACAGTGAATTATCTTGACCGCCTCGGCAACGATTTCAGGACCGATACCGTCGCCTGCCAGTAGCGCAATATTCTTAGTCATTTATTGGACTCCTATTTCAACCAGGGCAGCTTTTCGTAATACTGCTGCTCGAACGCCTTGATTGTTTCAGCGTGCTGCATTGTCAGCCCAATATCGTCGAGTCCGTTCAACAGGCAATACTTGCGAAACTCTTCGATTTCAAAGGCCATTTCAGTTCCGCTCGCATTGCGCACCACCTGGTTTTCGAGGTCTATGCTTAACTGACAATCCTCGTTGCTTTCAAGTTCGCTAAACAATTGGTCAACCAGTTCGCTGCCCAGTGCAATCGGTAGCAATCCATTCTTGAAAGAATTGTTATAGAAAATATCGGCAAAGCTCGGCGCAATGACGGCTTTAATTCCAAAATCCAAAAGTGCCCAGACCGCGTGTTCGCGCGAAGAACCGCAGGCAAAATTTTCCCGCGCCAATAAAATTTGCGCATCTTTAAATGGATCTTTATTAAGCACGAAATCAGGGTTGATACGACGCCTGGAGTGATCCTGCCCGGGCTCTCCAGGATCAAGGTAGCGCCAGGCATCAAACAGGTTCACGCCGAATCCCGAGCGCTTGATCGATTTCAGATATTGCTTCGGGATTATTGCGTCGGTATCGATGTTAGGACGATCGATCCCGGCGATAATTCCAGTAAACTTTTCAAACTTTTCCATAACGTCTCCTAGAGTTCTCGCACATCGGTAAAATGACCTTTCACCGCTGCTGCGGCCGCCATCGCCGGCGACACAAGGTGAGTACGTCCACCCTGCCCCTGGCGCCCCTCGAAATTACGATTCGAGGTTGAAGCACAACGTTCGCCCGACCCCAGCTGGTCGGCATTCATACCGAGGCACATTGAACATCCGGGTTCGCGCCATTCGAATCCAGCCTCGATAAATATCCGGTCGAGTCCCTCGTCTTCAGCCTGTTGCTTGATCAAGCCTGAACCGGGTACGACCATCGCCAACTTGACACTGTCAGCCACCTTGCGCCCTTTGACGACACTGGCCGCGGCACGCAAATCCTCGATTCGCGAATTGGTGCACGAACCGATAAAGATCTTGTCAACAAAAACCTGGTCCAACGGCGTATTGGCTTTCAGCCCCATGTAATCGAGGGCATTCTGCATTCCCCCTGCCTTGATCGGATCTGGCTCCTGGGCCGGGTCGGGTACCCTCTGGTGGACGGCGCAAACCATTTCCGGAGAAGTCCCCCAGGTGACCTGGGGCGCAATATCCTGCGCGTCGATTACCACTTCACGATCGAAAACAGCATCCGCGTCGGAATGTAAATCAGCCCAGCAGGTGATTGCCTGCTCCCAGGCTTCACCCTGAGGCGCAAATGGACGTCCCCTGACATAATCCAGCGTGGTCTGATCACAGGCGATGAGTCCGGCGCGGGCACCGGCTTCGATTGTCATATTGCATACCGTCATACGGCCTTCCATGGAAAGATTCGTGATCGCCTCACCGGCAAACTCGATAGTACAGCCGGTGCCACCGGCGGTACCGATTTCACCGATTATATGCAGCACGATATCCTTCGCGGTAATGCCTTCAGCCACCTTTCCGTCGACCGTTACGCGCATATTTTTCGATTTTTTCTGGATCAAGCACTGCGTTGCCATGACATGTTCGACCTCGGAGGTGCCGATGCCAAACGCGAGTGCGGCGAAAGCGCCGTGGGTTGACGTGTGCGAGTCGCCACAGACAACGGTCATACCCGGCAAGGTCGCCCCCTGCTCCGGACCAATAACATGCACGATGCCCTGGCGTACATCTCCCATCTTGAATTCGGTAAGCCCGTACTTGTCACAGTTTTGATTGAGTGTATCAACCTGCAACCGGGCTACCGGGTCGGTAATACCCAGTTCAAGCCCGGTGGTGGGCACATTGTGATCAGGCACCGCCAGAATAGAACGCTTGCGCCACAACGAACGCTGTGCGATCTCAAGACCTTCGAAGGCCTGCGGTGAAGTTACCTCGTGCACCAGGTGCCGATCAATATAAAGTAGCGCGGTACCGTCATCGTCACGACGTACCTCGTGCAGTTCCCAAATCTTGTCGTAAAGGGTTTTTCCAGCCATTTTTCGTTTACCCCATTTTTATCTACCCGAAAAAACTTGTTCGATTTTACGCTCCCGCCTACAATAACACTAATTCATAATTTTCATTAATTTGATTCCATTTAGGAATACATGTGCAAATAAATCAAATAAACGCCTTCCTCGCGGTTGCCGAACTCGAATCCTTTTCACTCGCGGCTGATAAACTGCATATCACCCAGCCCGCGGTCAGCAAACGCATCCGGCAACTGGAAATCAACATGAATGCTGAATTGTTCGATCGGGTCGGCAAACGCAGCATCCTGACGCCCAACGGAAAGGCTTTTAAACCTCATGCCGAACGTATTCTGCAGGAGCTGAAAACCTATCGATCAGGCCTGAGCCAGCAACAGGGCACGCCGTCGGGTAGTCTCAGCTTCGCTACCAGTCATCATATAGGTCTGCATCGCCTGCCGCAGGCCCTGCGGGACTTTAAAATCCGTTATCCACTGGTTGATCTGGACCTGCATTTCATGGACTCGGAAGACGCCTGTATCGCAATCGCTAATCATGAGCTTGAACTCGCAATAGTGACTCTACCGGAAATCGCCGACGATAAACTCGATTGCGAGCCGATTTGGGTAGATCGACTGGTTGTCGCCATGGCAGGCGACCACAGCCTCGCGAATCAACAGGAAATCGATCCCACGGATTTACTGGATCATGTCGCGATTATGCCTTCGACTGGAACCTTTACCCGCAAAATTATCAACAGCCTTTTCGCCGGCAACCAGGACCAGCTTAAAATCGTACTTGAAACCAATTACCTGGAGACGATCAAGGTCATGGTATCGGCCAACCTGGGCTGGAGTATCCTGCCGCAGAACATGGTCGATGACAGCCTCGTCTGTCATGGCTTGAAAGGACTCAACGTACACCGTCCGCTGGGCATCGTGACCCGCAGAAATCGTACCCTGTCGTTAAGTTCCAGCGCAATGATCGAGCTGCTGCGCAGCTACCGCCGCGAAGAGCCCCGGTGAAGCTCCGATACAGGTTTTAGCGACCCTGCAAATACGTAATATTGTTGCTATAGTCAGGGCAAACACAGTCAAGGAGACCTTCATGCGTCTTACAATGAAATCACTGATATTGCTTACTTCCCTGGGATTTGCCGGCAACAGCATGGCCGGAGAAGTGAGCCGCGCACTGTTCACCATTGGCGTCGACAACCACGAACCGGTTCTGATGGTCGATAGCATCGACAGCACTTCTTATACATCGATCTCGTTTTTCACCGAATTAAACGACCTGTCCGGCCACAACGTAATTCACCAGTGGACTCACAACGAACAGGTCATGTTTGAGAAAACCTTCGAGGTAAAGGGCTCCCGCTGGCGTGTCTGGACCAGCAAGACGCTGATACCCTCGTGGACAGGTACCTGGACCGTCAACGTACTTGATGATGATCGTACGCTGCTGGCCAGCAATTCTTTCGAATATCAATGAACCGAATTAGCAACTCTTCAAACCCCGCCATCGAGCGGGGTTTTTTATGCCAGTCAACCGGTGCCAGTTATAGTGAAGCCACTAGACACGCCACTGCAGCTCAACTAGAGTTCATTTCTTTCGCTGCTTTGTCTGCACCATGATCTGGTTTACGCGAATTTTCTTTGCGCTTGTCGCACTGGCAATAATCCAGGTCGCTTACTACTACCCACAGATGCCGGACACGCTCGCGTCACATTTTGACGGCCTGGGTGCGCCAAACGCCTGGGCTAGCAGGGAAGGATTTTTTGTATTGTACGTGGTTATATTGCTAATGCTGGTCGCAATTTTTGTATTCGTTCCTGGCTGGTCCGAAAAGCGCATCGGTTTCGGCATGAAAATCCCGCACCGTGAGCACTGGCTTGCACCTGAGCGGATCGAAGCAACCCGGCAGTTTTTCCGACGTCAAATGATACTGATGGGGATCGTGCATCTATCGCTGGCGATAGTCGTCATGCAACTCGCCATCCTGGCGAACTTCGAGCAGAAACCGCGCCTGCATGGCAGCATATATTGGGCCCTGGGTTTTTATTTCGTATTCTTGATAGCGTGGCTCATACATTTCTTTTTTCACTTCAAAAAACCATGAGAAGTAAAAATATCGTCCACATGATTTCCTGCCATGCCGAGGGTGAAGTCGGCAACGTAATTGTTGGCGGAGTCAGCCCTCCCCCGGGAG
>Ga0224508_10001642_pt1 | contig 19847 bp, 17 predicted proteins | sample SF_Jan12_sed_USG_4_FD_170157 | JGI IMG/M metagenome (GOLD analysis project Ga0224508, IMG submission 170157) | Sediment microbial communities from San Francisco Bay, California, United States - SF_Jan12_sed_USGS_21 | ecosystem: Environmental > Aquatic > Marine > Sediment | place: USA... | reverse complement strand
GACGCCGCTCATACCGACGATCACGATGGCATGGTGGTCAGGCGCCGCAGTCACCCGGTCGAGAGTAGCCAACGCCCGAGAGGCTCATGCTCTCATACCGGCTCTTCGCCCGAGAGGCTCATGCTCAGAGACCCGGCACGATCGACTCGTGCAGCGCCAACGCGAAGACCGTCCCGAACGCCAGGCCGGGCCCGAACGGGAAGTGGGTCTTGAGCATCGCCGGTGGCGGGGCGTCGGGGTCGGCGTCGGGGTCGGGAAGCAGGTTCTTGCCGGTCACTCGTCGGAGCGTGGCGAGAAGCATGCCGTTCACCACACCGAGGAGGCTCGCGACAAGCATCGCTGCCGCCAACAACCTGATCAGGCCGGTACCCGACGTCGCGACCCACCCGAGCAGCAGTCCCAGCAACAGCGCGAGCTTCACGTCGCCGAAACCCATCCCCGCCGGCGAGATGATTCGGATGACGCCGAGCAGACCCGAGAATACGGCCGCGCCGATCAGCGCTCGACCCAGATCGTCGAGATCCCCGGGCGCGAGGGAGATGATGACCATCGTGGCCAGCGACGCGGCGAGCGAGGGGAACAGGATCCGGTTGGCGATGCGGTAGCTCCGGACATCGGTGGCCGAGACCGAGACCAGTGCGGTGGTGCCGACCAACAAGGGCAGGAGATGCCAATCGTCGCCGATCGGTGCCGTGACGGCTACGAATGCGGCGATCATTGCCACTGCGAACGGCAGCAGCGGAACCGGCTTCGCATGGATGCCCTCACCGCGGATGAGCGTGAGGTACCCGTTCACCCACGGCAGCGACACGATCGCGACGACGATGGCAACGGGTATGACGACGATGATCAAGAGCCGGCTCCCGTCAATTCCCGGCGGCCGCCGCCGTCATCACCGGAACGGGTGCCTCGTGGTCGGTCCACAGTACGAAGGCCCGTGCGGCCTGATGGACGAGCATGCCGAGACCGTCGACCGCCTGGGCGCCCGCATTCCGTGCGGCCGCGAGCAGCGGCGTCTCCTGTGGTGTGTAGACCAGGTCGACAACGGCGCAGGTCGAGTCGAGGCGGGCCGGATCGAGCGGGAGCTTCGCCTCGCCAGGCGTCCCCGCCATGCCGAGCGGCGTCGCGTTGACGACGAGATCGCCTGGGCCGATGTCGTCGAGGCGCCCGAGCCGGCCCACACCTCCGGCCAGGTCGACGATGCGCTCGGCGTTCGCAGTCGTCCGGTTGACGACGACCACCTCGGCCGCGCCCGCTCTCGACAACGAGTCGACCACCGCTCGGGCCGCGCCCCCCGCGCCGAGGACGACGACCCGACGACCGGCCACCGCGACCTCGGCGGCGGTGAGGGCATCGAGCAGACCCGGCCCATCGGTGCTGTGCCCCACCAGGGCGTCGCCGTCCCACGCCACACAATTGACCGACCCCAGCGCATCGGCCTCGGGGCTGCGGCGATCGACGGCCGTGGCGACCTCACCCTTGAGCGGCATGGTGACCGACAGTCCACCCAGTCCGAAGGTACGCATCGCGTCGACCGCAGCGGCGCCACCACCCGTGGCAACGTCGAATCCGACGTAGACCCAGTCGAGCCCGGTCGCGGCGAAGGCCGCGTTGTGGATGGCCGGCGAGCGGCTGTGCGCGATCGGCGACCCGATGACGGCGGCGACTCGCGTGGCTGCCGATGGTGCTGCAGTCATCCGCAGCCGAGATTGCGTTCGATGCAGACCTGGACTGCCGCCTGGAACTCGGCGTCGGTCGTGGCGAACGTATGTGCACCCTCCACGCCACCCTCGTTGGTCAGGACGTAGAAGAAGATGTCGCCGGCGGCCGGGTTGAGCGCAGCCTCGAGGGACGCGCGGCTCGGTGCGGCGATCGGGGTCGGCGGCAGGCCGACAACCAGACGCGTGTTGTACGGATCTTCGGTATCGAGCTCGCTCTGGAGCAGCGGTTCGCCGGGAGCCTTGTCGAATCCGTAGCGCAGGGTGGCGTCGATGCCGAGCGGCTCGCCCGCCTCCAGCCGGTTGTAGATCACCCGCGCGATCCGGGACCGATCATCGGGGACCTTCGCCTCCTCCTCGATCAGCGACGCCACGATGACCAGCTCGTACGGCGTCAGGCCGAGCTGCTCGGCACCGTTCTCGAGCCCGAGCTCCGCCGCGACGATCTCGAACTGATCGATCATCCGGTTGACGAGGTCGGCCTCGTCGTTCGCCCGGTCCTCGGTGACGTCGTAGGTGTCGGGGAACAACACGCCCTCGACCGACTGGGATCCCGGTTCCAGGATCGTCGACCGGTCCCTGGCGGCCAACAGCGCGGCGTCGAGCTCGGCGGCATCGAATCCGGGCTGCTGATCGAGGAGCGATGCACGGATCTCGCTGAGCCGGAGACCCTCGATGACCTGCACGAATGTCAGGTCGGCCGGCACCGGACCCCCCTCGAGGATCTCCCGTGCCTCCCACGCCGCCATGTTCGTCCTGAAGGTGTACACGCCGGCCTGGAACTCGCCGGCATCCTTCCAGCGCAGGTAATAGCGGAAGACGGCCGAGCTGACCACGACCCCCTCGTCGTCGAGGATGCGGGCGATGTCGTTGGTCGATGCGCCCACCGGTACCTCGATGACGACGATGTCGCCGGGAGGACCCGGCGGATCGAGCTGGCCGTTGATCCATCGGAAGCTCGCCGTCACGAAGACGATGACGATCGCGCTGACCACGACACCGACGATGAGCGCACGACGAAAGAAGCTGGTCCGCCGAGGCAGTGACGTCCAGTCGTCTGGATCCTCCCAGTCGCCGCCGATCGCGTCGTCGACTTCTTCGGGTTCGTACCGACCGGCAGGCGGATAGTCCTCGTAGACGGGCCGCTCGGTCTGGGGTCCGGGGTCGTGGTAGACGGTCACCTCGTCCGATGAGTCGAGGTAGGAGCGCGGATCCTCGAAGATCGGGTCGCCGACGAACTCTCCCGACCCGAGGCCGTCGGGGTACGGGCTCCGCACGGTCGCGATCTCGATGTGGGGATCGCCTGACAGCGCCGCGAGTGTGCCCGGGTCGGCGCCGCTCGTCGCGGCGGTGGATTGCTCTCTCGGCTGGTCGGTCTGCTCGCGGTCGCTCACTCGGTCTCCTCGAGGTCACGCGCCACCGCCCGGCTATCGAGCCAGGCCTGCAACATCACTGCGGCCGCAACCTTGTCGATCACCGCACGTCGCTTGGACCCACGTACGCCGGCGGAACCGAGCGCACGATCGGCCGTGACCGTTGTCAACCGTTCATCGTAGGGCTCGACCGGCACACCGATGGTGGCACGAAGCTTGTCGATCTCGTCGAGCGCCCGCTGGGCGGCGGGACCGATCGTGCCGTCGAGCGACAACGGCAGGCCGACGACCACCAGCTCGGCCTCGTACTCGGTGACGATCTCGCGCAACACCCGGTGCTGGGACTCACGGTCGCCCTCGCGGACCACGACCGTCAGCGGGGACGCAACGGTGGCCGACGAGTCGCTCAGTGCAAGACCGATGCGCTTGGTTCCGAGATCGATGCCGAGGACGCGCACGACGAGCTCAGATGCCGGCGGCCCGGCGGGCCGCATCGAGAGCGTCATCGAGGGCGTCGACATCCTTGCCACCGGCCACCGCCAGTTCGGGATCGCGCCCTCCGCCCCCTTTCACCAGCTTCGAGGCGTCGACGAGCAGATCGCCGGCATCGAGTCCGCTGTCGGGACGGCTCGCGGCCACGAGTGCGACGCCCCCACCCTCGGGCGCACTCCCGAGGACCGCAGCGCGGATGTCGGGACGATCACGAATCGCTACCGCGAGATCGCGGACGTCGTCGCGGCTGATCCCATCGACCCTCGCAACGACCACCCCGTCGACTGCCCCGGAGACGAGCTCGTCGGCCTGACCGACGGCGGCCCGACGTCGCGACGTCTCGAGCTCCTTCCGCAGCGACTTCAGCTCATCGAGGCGGCGCTGGAGACCGCCGACGAGATCGTCGTCGCCGACACCGAGCACCCCGGCGATCTCGTCGAGTCGCGCCTGCTGGGCGCGGAGTCGGAGGAGCGGCCCCATGCCGCTCACTGCCTCGATCCGGCGGATGTTCGAGCCGATCGAACCCTCCGAGACGATGGCGAACGACCCGATGTCGCCGAGCGCGTCGACATGGGTGCCGCCACACAGCTCGAGGGAGTGATCGCCCGCCTGCAGGACCCGCACGGCATCGCCGTACTTGTCGCCGAAGAACGCGATCGCACCCAGCTCGCGGGCGTGGTCCATCGTCGTCTCGAAGTGGTGAGCCGGCGAGTTGCCCATGATCTCGGCGTTCACGAGGTCTTCGACGTCGGCGATCTGGGTGGGCGTGAGGGCCTCGTAGTGGCTGAAGTCGAACCGCAGCCGGTCGGGCTCGACCAGTGAGCCCTGCTGTTTCACGTGATCGCCGAGGATTTGGCGCAGCGCCGAGTGGACGAGGTGCGTGGCGGTGTGATTCCGGCGGATGGCATCGCGGCGTTCGGCGTCGATCGTCGCCGTGACGGTGACGCCGACCGGAGGCACGACCGCGTCGGCCGCGAGGTGGTGGAGGTGCAGTCCCCCGGCGATCGCGGTCGTGTCGACGACGGTGGCGCACCCGCCCTCGAACCGGAGATCACCCGTATCGCCGACCTGGCCGCCGGACTCGGCGTAGAACGGTGTCCGATCGAGCACGACGCCATCGGACGACGCGGCCAGCACCGTGGCTTCGGCCGTAACGGCCTCGCGGCCCACGAAATCGGTCGGACCATGTTGTGCCGTGATCGAGTGGTACTCGGCCAGGTCGCCCGCGTCGACCTCGCCGAACTTCTGGGCGTCCTTGGCCCGCTTGCGCTGGGCGGCCATGTCGGTATCGAAGCCGTCCAGATCGACGCCGATGCCCTGTTCGGAGGCGATCTCCTGGGTGACCTCGACCGGGAACCCGTAGGTGTCGTGCAACAAGAATGCGACGCCACCGGCCAGTTCGTCGCCGCGACCCAGCCGACCGAGCTCGGCGTCGAGCAGGAGCGAGCCGGTGCGCAACGTCTCGCGGAAGCGCTCCTCCTCCTTTTGGACGACGCCGGTGATGAACGCCTGGTTGTCGACCAGATCCGGGTAGTCGGCGCCCATCAGCTCGACCACCTTGTCCACGAGGGACGGCGTCACGACGTCGTCGACGCCGAGGAGATAGGCATGACGGATGGCGCGCCGCATGATCCGGCGGAGGGCGTAGCCCCGCTCCTCGTTGGTCGGGAAGACGCCGTCGCTGATGAGGAATGTCATCGTCCGGGCGTGCTCGGCGAGGATCCGGACCGAGATGTCGGCCCGCTCGTCGGCACCGTAGACGGTGCCGGTGTGCTCGGCTGCGGTCTCGACGAGCGCCGCGATCTCATCGAGCTCGTAGACCGAACCGACTCCCTCCACGACACTGAGCAGGCGTTCGAGCCCGGCGCCGGTATCGATGCTCGGCTTCGGCAGTGGGACCGCACGGTCGGGTGTCTGCTGATCGAACTGCATGAACACGAGATTCCAGATCTCGATGTAGCGATCCTCGTTCGCGGCCGGTCCCCCGTCGATGCCGAACGACGGACCCTTGTCGAAGAAGATCTCCGATGAGGGCCCGCACGGGCCCGTCTCGGCCATTCGCCAGAAGTTGTCCTCGTCGAAGCGTTGGATGCGCTCGACGGGCAGCCCGATGCCGTCGTGCCACAGGTCGTGAGCCTCGTCGTCGCTCGTGTGCACCGTCGCCCAGAGGCGGTCGCCGTCGAGCCCGAGCACCTCGGTCACGAAGTCCCACGCCATCGGGATCGCCTCGGCCTTGAAGTAGTCGCCGAAGCTGAAGTTGCCGAGCATCTCGAAGAAGGTGAGATGCCGCTCGGAGATGCCGATCTCGTCGAGGTCGTTGTGTTTCCCACCGGCCCGAACGCACTTCTGCACCGTGGTGACCCGGGGCCAGGGTGCAACCTCGTCGCCGACGAAATACGGCTTGAACGGCACCATGCCGGCCACCGTGAACAACACGGTCGGGTCGTGGGGCACGAGGCTCGCCGACGGCACGATCGTGTGCCCCCGATCCTCGAAGTATCCGGTGAATGCGCGCCGAAGCTCGTTGGCCTTCATGGTCGGGTCAGCCTACCGGTGGACCGTGACGGCCAGAACGAACGCGAAGTGCCCTCCGGCGTCAGCTGCTGCTGCGATCCTCGACAGCGCGTATCGACCGGCGCTTCGTGTCGGCCGTGATCTCGGCGCGGGCGTCTTCTTGGAACTCGCGCATCGCGTCGCGCCCCTCGCCGACGGCGGCCCTGATCTCCCTGGCCGCCCTCGTCGTGCGAACCTTCGCCCGCTGGACGACCTCGGGCGGGGTGTACTGCTGGACGCGACGCCGGGCGGCGCGACGAGCCCAGATCGAGCTTCCGACACCGAGCCCGAACCAGAGCGCACGGCGCATGTCAGACCGCCTCCCGCCCCGTGTCGTCGCTGTGGCGGCGCAGTCGGCGCGTGGCCCGAGACGTGCCGCGGATCACCGACGCCGTCTTGATCACCGGATCGGCGATGGCTCGATACGTTGCCCGTGACAGCGCGTCGGAACGCGCCGATATATGGTCGACAGTGTCGAGGATGCCGTCGGCCCGCTCGGCCTCCTCGGCCAGGCGCTTGGCCGTCCCTACCAGGTCGTCGGCGGCCGGAACCATACGGTCGCGCACCTCGGCGAGGACGGACTCGATCTCGCGGACGGACCGGCGCAGCGATGCCACCGCGAGCACGGCCACGCCAACCGCGATCAGGCTCACGGCAGCGACGATGACGGCTGCGAGGTCGGCGCCGCTCACTGCGAATCGTCGTTTCGATTCATGCGGTCGGCCACGATCGACTCGAAGCCATGACTTGTCGGTTCGTAGTACACGTGCTCGTCGACCTCGGGAGGGCGGTGCTGTTGGGGAACCCAACCGCGTGGATCGTCGTGAGGATAGTCGTACCCGACGCCGTGACCGAGCTTCTCCGCGCCGCGATAGTGGGCGTCCCGTAGATGGGAGGGGACCTCACCGCCGAGCGTCCGGACATCGGACTGCGCGGCGCTCAGCGCGGTGGTGACACGGTTCGACTTCGGCGCCGTCGCCAGATAGACGACCGCGTGGGCGAGGTTCAGCTGCGCTTCCGGGAGGCCGACGAACTCGACAGCCCTGGCCGCCGCGTCGGCCATCAGCAGGGCGCGCGGGTCGGCCATCCCGACATCCTCGCTCGCGAGGATCACCAGACGCCTCGCGACGAAACGCGCGTCCTCGCCGGCGTCGAGCATGCGTGCCAACCAGTAGAGCCCCGCGTCGGGATCCGATCCCCTGATGCTCTTGATGAAGGCACTGATGATGTCGTAATGCTCGTCGCGTCCGTAGCGCAGCGCGCGTGTCCCGAGCGCAGCCTCGGCGTCGTCGAGCTCGACCACGATGGGCCGGCCGCGATCGGCGGCGAGCGCAACGGACACCTCGAGCGACATGAGCGCGTGTCGCCCGTCGCCGTCTGCCCGGGCGATCAGGTGCGCGAGCGCCTCGGATTGCGCCGATGCGCCCTCCATCTCGAGCCCTCGCCGCAACAGCTCCGAGACATCGTCGTCCTCGAGCGGCTCGAGCCGGAACATGGTCGACCGGGAGAGCAGCGGCGGGTTCACCTCGAAGAACGGGTTCTCCGTCGTGGCCCCGACGAGGATCAACAGGCCCGACTCGACCGACGGCAACAAGGCGTCCTGCTGGGCCTTGTTGAATCGATGGACCTCGTCGAGGAACAGAATCGTCCCCTGGCCGCGCTCGCCGAGCCGCTGCTCGGCCCGGGCGATCTCGGCCCTGACGTCCTTCACCGATGCCGTCACCGCCGAGAGCTGGACGAACGCCTTCTCGGTCGTGCGGGCGAGCAGTTGGGCCACCGATGTCTTCCCCGTGCCCGGCGGGCCCCACAAGATCACCGAGGAGAGCCGATCGTGCTCGATCAGCGCCCGTAGCGGTTTCCCCGGTCCCAGGAGATGACGCTGGCCGACGACCTCGTCGAGAGTCCGCGGGCGCAGGCGTGCTGCAAGCGGCGATTGCCGTTCGAGTCGATCGGCGGCGGAGGCGCTGAAGAGATCGTCGGGCACGGCCCGAGCCTACGACGCCGACCCGACTCCGGGTTCAGATCCCGTAGCACTCCGCGTCGACAGCGGCGCCCATGACGGTGGCCGCCTCGTCGACTCGTGGGGTCGACAAGATTGCCTCGACCTGCTCGAGCTGTTCGGGACCGAGCCTGGCGGCCTGATCGATCACGTCGTGCAGGATGGCGAAGTCGGCACCGATACCGGCCGGAACGACCTCGTCGAGCTCGGCGAACCAACGCGCGAAGGTCTCGAAGTCATCGTCCTCCGGCAAAGACCGCTGCTCGATGTCGGCCAGCAGCGCGCAGAACGCCCGGTACTCGCCCGACGGCTCGAACGGCGGCTGCGGTGGTGGCTCGATCGCATCGGGATCGATGTCGTCGCACTCCGTGTCGGCGGGGCAGAGCTCGGCTGCGGAGCCTTCCTCGATCGTTCTGACGCTCGCGTCGGCCTGGCCGCTGCCGAACAACGGACCGACTCGGGGCCCATCGGAGTCGACCTCGTCGATCTCGTCGACCTCCTCGATCTCGTCCGGTTCGACGGGAGACTCCGGATCATCTGGCGTCTCGACGGTGTCGACCTCGTCGTCGGTCGGGCCGTCGACGACGAGCCGGTCGCCACCAGAGGACCCGCAGCTCGCCCCCAGCACAACGACCACTGCCACTCCCACGACTGCGCTTCGGATCGTCATGCCCCTTCGACGTCCGGTCGACCCCTCCCGGTTCCCGGCTGTCGTCATGTTGCCGGTGGAAGCACTCGGAGCCCCAGCTCCTCGAGGTGGCGGGCGTCGATGGGCGTCGGAGCGTTCGTGAGCGGATCGCTGCCGCTCTGGGTCTTCGGATAAGCAATTACCTCGCGAATGTTCTCCTCCCCCGCCAGCAGCGCGACGAGCCGATCGAGCCCGAAAGCGAAGCCGGCATGCGGCGGCGCGCCGAACCGGAATGCCTCGAGCAGGAAGCCGAACTTGGCGTTCGCCTCCTCGTCGGCGATCCCCAACAGCTCGAAGATCTGGCTCTGCACGTCGCGGCGATGGATCCGGACGCTGCCCGAGCCGAGCTCCCATCCGTTCAGCACGAGGTCGTATGCCTGCGATCGCACCTGGAGGAGCGCGTCGCCTCGCTCGGCAAGCAGTGCCAGATCGTCGGGATGGGGCATCGTGAACGGATGATGGGCCGGGATCGGGTTCCCGGCCTCGTCGAGCGCCTCGAACAGGGGGAAGTCGGTGATCCACAAGAAGTCGAGGCCGCCCTCGTTGACGGGCGGTCGACCCAGCTCGAGCCGCAGGAGTCCGAGCACGTGATTCACGGTGCGGCGCGTGTCCGCGATGATCAACACGAGATCGCCCTCGGCGGCGCCCAGGCGTTCGGGAACCGCAGCCAGCTCGGCGTCGCTCATGAACTTGGTGAGCGCCCCATCGAGCGTGGCGCCCTCCTGCACCCGGAACCAGGCCAGACCCTTGGCTCCCCACCGCTTGCAGCTGTCCGTCAGATCGTCGATGGCATTGCGCCCCAGCTCACGGGCGCCGCCTTCGTAGACGATGCCCTTGACGCAGTCGACCTGGAAGACCTTCGCCTCGGTGGCGTCGAACACATCGGTCAGCTCGGTGAGCTCCATCCCGAATCGCACATCGGGTTTGTCGGATCCGAACCGTTCCTGGGCATCGGCCCAGGTCATCGTGGGTATGTCGCCGATCCGGTTCCCGGTGACCGCCTCGGTGGCGTCGCGCACCGCCTCGCCGATGAACTCGAACACCTCGTCCTGTCCGACGAAGCTGGCCTCGGCGTCGAGCTGCATGAACTCGAACTGGCGGTCGGCGCGGAGGTCCTCGTCTCGGAGGCACCGGGCGATCTGGTAGTAGCGATCGATGCCGCCCACCATGCAGAGCTGCTTGAACAGCTGCGGGCTCTGGGGCAGCGCATAGAAGCTTCCCGGGCTCGACCGGCTCGGCACCACGAAGTCGCGGGCACCCTCGGGTGTCGATGCGACGAGCATCGGCGTCTCGACCTCGACGAAGCCCTGCCGCTCCATGGCGGCCCGTACCGCGGCGTTCACCGTGGCGCGCAGCCGGAGATTGGCCTGCATCCTGGGGCGACGGAGGTCGACGTAGCGGTGCCGGAGACGGATGTTCTCGTCGACATCGACGCGGTCGTGCAACGGGAACGGTGGGGGTTCCGACACCGACAAGACCTCGACCTCGCAGTCACCCACCTCGATCTCGCCGGTGGCCAGAGACTCGTTGACGGTGCCATCGAGACGGTTCCGTACCGTTCCCGTGATGCGGACGACGTACTCGCTGCGGAGATCGTGTTTCTCGTCGACCACGCACTGCACGATGCCGGTGTGGTCTCGCAGGTCGATGAAGGCGAGATGCTCACCGTGTTCACGGCGGCGGTCGACCCACCCGCAGACCGACACGACCCGGCCGGTGTCGGCGGCGCGCAGCAGGCCGCAGTAGTCGGTACGGAGGCTGGTCATCGCACGTCCTGAGCTGTTGAGTGGGGCTGATGGATCATCGGAGCCGGCTCTTGATGTCGGCGAGGAGCTGGGCGCGGGCCATGGCGCGCTGGTCGCCGGATTCGAGGTCCTTCACCTGCACCGTCCCGGCGTCGAGCTCGTCGTCGCCGACGATGACCGCAAGCCGTGCATCGGCACGGTTCGCCGCTTTCAACTGCGCCTTCACCGATCGGTTGTCGTACGAGCGGTCGGCGCGGATACCAGCCGAAGCCAGCTCGTCGACGAGGGCGAGCGCCTCGGCGCCACCCGTGAGGTCGACGACGAAGACGTCGGGTCGCTGGGTCGGACCGTCGAAGACTCCCTCGGCATCGCAGGCGAGAAGGGTCCGATCGACGCCGAGCGCGAAACCGACACCCGGCGTCGCCGGGCCGCCGAGCGCCTCGACCAGGCCGTCGTAGCGGCCACCGCCCCCGATGGCATTCTGGGCCGAGTCGAGCGCGTCGGCGGCCACTTCGAAGGTGGTCCGGAGGTAGTAGTCGAGCCCGCGCACCAGCCGCGGCGAGATCTCGTATGCAATCCCGAGCCGGTCGAGGCCGGCTCGCACGGCCGTGAAGTGTTCGGCTGCGGCGGCGCTGAGATGGTCGATCATGAGAGGGGCGTCGGCGATGACAGCCTCGTCCTGCGGGCGTTTCGAGTCGAGGACGCGCAACGGATTGTGCTCGAGGGTCGTCTGGGACTGGATCGACAGTTCCTCGGCGCGCGACCGCAGGTACGACTCGAGCGCGGCGAAGTACGCCGGCCGGCCCTCGGGGTCGCCGAGCGTGTTGAGCAACAGCGTTACCTGCCGGAGCCCGAGCGACTCGTAGAAACGCCAAGACAGTGCGATCATCTCGACATCGAGCAGGGGATCATCGCTGCCGAGCGCTTCGGCCCCGACCTGGGTGAACTGCCGGTACCGGCCGGCCTGAGGCCGCTCGTACCGGAACTGGGGACCCTCGTAGAACACCTTCCACGGCGTCAGGGGCCGATGTTGGGCGAAGGCCCGGCACACCGACGCCGTGAGCTCGGGGCGGAGTGCGAGCCGGTTCTCGTCGTCGCGGGACACGAGCTCGAACATCTCCTTGGAGACGATCTCGGTGGACGCGCCGACCCGTTCGAACACGCGGAGATCCTCGAACATCGGCGACACGATCTGCCCGTAGCCGAACGCATCGGCCAGCGCCGCGAACCGGGCGATGAGAAGGCGATGACGTCCCGATGCGGGCGGCAGCAGGTCGCGGGTGCCCTTCGGGGCCTGGAACGAAACGGGTTCGGGCACGGCAAGTCAGGCTAGTGGAGGCCCTGCGCCCCGCCTCGTCTCATTCCGCTGCTGATCGGGCCCGCCCGCCCGGCATCACCCGGTGGGCGTCGTAGACCGAGTCGATGCCCTTGATCGCCGACAGCAACGAGTCGAGATGCGACGAGTCGCCCATCTCGACCTCGAAGACCATGCGCGTCACGCGGTCGGAGTCGGTCGCTGCGGTACACGACAAGATGTTTACGCGTTGATCGCTCAGCTTCTCGGTGACCTCGTTCAGCAGCCGCGATCGGTCGATGGCCTTGACCTCGATGGCGGCGACGAAGTCGCTGCCGGCGTGCCCGTGCCACTCCACCTCGATCACACGGTTCGACTGATCGGCAGCCAACGACACCGCATTCGCACAATCGGCTCGGTGCACCGAGACGCCTCGACCCCGCGTGATGAAGCCCATGATCTCGTCGGGTGGAAGCGGGGTACAACAGCGTGACAAGCGCACCATCACGTCGTCGAGGCCCTCGACGTGGACGCCGATGTCGGGCTTGCCCTTCCGCTTCCTGCGACCGGGCCGGTGCGCCGTGCGGGGCAGCTGCTCCTCGGGCTGGCCCTCGTGCAACGCCTTCCATATCCGCGTGGCCAGGCTCTTGGCCGACACGTGACCGTCACCGACCGCGGCGAACAACGAGTCGCGTTCGGTGTAGTTCATCTCGGCGGCCTGCTCGTCGAGCACGCTGGAGCCGAGTACCTGCTGCACCGGGAGCCCCTCGCGGCGCAACGCAGCGGTGACCTCCTCACGACCCGACGAGATGGCGTCGTCCCGCCGTTCGCGGATGTGCCACTGGCGGATCTTCGAGCGGGCTTTTCCGCTGGCGACGAACGCCAGCCAGTCCTGGCTCGGGCCGTGGCCTTCGACCTTCGACGTGAAGATCTCGACGGCGTCGCCCGAGCTGAGCATCGTCTCGAGCGGCACGAGACGGCCGTTCACCCGGGAACCGATGCATGCGTGACCGACCTCGGTGTGAATCGAGTACGCGAAATCGACCGGTGTCGAACCGACCGGCAGCGTCACCACATCGCCCTTCGGCGTGAACACGAAGACCTCGTCTTGTTCGAGGTCGGTCTTCAGCGCGTCCATGAACTGGGCGGGATCCGAGGTTTCGCTCTGCCAGTCGACGATGCGGGCCAGCCAGGCGAGGTCGTCGCCGCTCGACCGTTCCTTGTACTCCCAGTGGGCCGCAACGCCGTGCTCGGACCTGGCGTGCATCTCCTGGGTGCGGATCTGTACCTCGAGCGCCTTGCCCTGGGGACCGATCACCGTGGTGTGAAGCGACTGGTACAGGTTGAACTTGGGCATCGCGATGTAGTCCTTGAACCGGCCCTGCACCGGTTTCCACGACGCGTGGATCGAGCCCAACGCGGCGTAGCAGTCCTTCACCGACGCGACAATGACGCGGAGCCCGACCAGGTCGTAGATGTCGTCGAACTCGCGGCCCTTGACGATCATCTTCTCGTAGATGCTCCAGAGGTGCTTCGGACGACCGGTGACCTCGGCATCGATGCCGAGCTCCATCAGCCGGGCCCGGACACTCTGCACGACCTGCTCGAGGTACAGATCGCGCTCGGGGGCCCGCAGGGAGACCATGTGATCGATCTCGGCGTATCGCTTCGGATGCAGCGATGCGAAGGCGAGGTCCTCGAGCTGGGTCTTGACCTCCTGCATCCCGAGGCGGTGCGCGAGCGGCGCGTAGATGTCCTGGGTCTCCTTGGCGATGCGATGCTGCTTGACCTCGCTCAGCGCGGCGAGGGTTCGCATGTTGTGGAGCCGGTCGGCGAGCTTGATGATGAGCACGCGGAGATCCTTGGCGATGGCCACCATCATCTTGCGCAAGGATGCCGCCTGCTGGGCCTCCTTGGAGTCGAACGCCAGTCGATCGAGCTTCGTCACGCCGTCGACGATCATCGCCACGTCGGCGCCGAACAGTTGCTCGAGCTGGTCGATGCCGAGATGGGTGTCCTCGACGGCATCGTGCAACAGCGCGGCCGCGACCGTTACGTCGTCGAGCCCCAGGTCGGCCACGATGCGAGCCACCGACACCGGATGATGGATGTAGGGTTCGCCGCTCTTGCGGCGCTGACCCTTGTGAGCATCGGCGGCGAGCTCGTGGGCCAGCTCGATCCTGGTCGTGTCGGCGTCGGGATGGCGGAGCCGGTAGACGTCGAGCAGGGTCTCGAGCTCGGCCTGGGCCGGCTCGCTGTGGCGGCGCCACGGGAGCACACGGCTCACGGTGGCCATCAGCAACCCCTCACGGGTACGACACCAGCGCCGTGACGTCGTGGCCGCCGAGGCGGCCACGACCGGCGAGCGACTCGATCTCACACAGAAACCCGAGCCCGGCGATCTCGGCCCCGGCCCTGACGAGCAGCGCGATCGTGGCCGCGGCCGTGCCACCCGTCGCGAGCACGTCGTCGATCACGAGCACACGGGAGCCGGAATCGAACGAGCCGGTGTGGAGCTCGACCGCGTCGGTGCCGTACTCGAGGTCGTAGTGCTCGGTGAGCCGGTCGGACGGCAGCTTGCCGGGCTTGCGCACGGGCACGAACCCGGCGCCCAGCCGGTATGCGACCGGCGCGGCGATGATGAACCCTCTGGCGTCGATGCCCGCCACCATGTCGATGCCCAGACCCGAGAAGTGATCGGCCAACGCGTCGATGGTGAACCGGAAGCAGTCGACACGAGCGAGCAGAGGCGTGATGTCCTTGAAGGTGACGCCGGGCTCGGGGAAATCGGGCACATCGCGGATGACATCGCGCAAGAAACAGGTGTCGGCGGTCATGTTCGACTCGGCGTTCGGTCCTGCATGACCCAACGATAGTGCCCGGGCGCACCATCGACGGACCCGGAGCCGCGCAATCCCCGCCGTGTCAGTTCCGTCGCTTCTGCTTCCGAGGGCGAGGGGGGATGACGGTCGAGGGCGGACGCTTCGGCGCACTCGGGCCGGTACCACCACGCTGCCGCCGCGGCGTGGCGCCACCAGCGGCAAGAGTCGCGAGCTCGGCCTGGCCCGACGTGCCGGCCGACTCGATGAGCGCGGCGTACTCGGGCTCCCTGTTCTTGAGCATGACGACGATCGGGCCGGCGACGAACATCGACGAGTAGGTTCCGGCCAACAGACCGACGAGCAAGGCGATGCCGAACTCGCGCAGGGTCACGGCGCCGAAACCGAAGGAGCCGACGAGCAACACCATGAGCACCGGTAGAACCGACGTCACCGTGGTGTTGAGGGATCGCATGAACACCTGGTTCAACGAGAGGCTCATGATGTCCTGATAGGCGACCCGTCCGGCGAGGCTCGGCCGCGACTCGTTCTCGCGAACGCGGTCGAAAACGACCATCGTGTCGTACAGGGAGTAGCCGAGGATGGTCATGAACGCGATGACGGTTGCCGACGTGACCTCGAACTGGAACAGCGCGTAGACGCCGACGGTGACGAGGATGTCATGAGCGAGAGCGACGAGCCCACCGACCGCCATGCGCCACTCGAGCCGCATCGAGATGTACGCCGCGATGACGATGAGGAACACGATGAGCGCCCGGACGGCCTTCTCGGTGACCTCCTCACCCCATGACGCCGAGACGTCGCTGAAGCTCACATCCTCGGGATCTGCTCCGACCACGTCGGCGAGCGCGACCGCGACTGCGGCGGCCGCCTCGGTATCGGTGACCTCCACCTCGGCGCGGACCTGGACGATGCCGCCGCCGGTCTGGATCGACGCATCGGCGAGCCCGAGACCGGCCAGACCGTCGCGCACGTCGCCGGCGCTGACGTCGTCGGCCGGAACCTCCCACACGGCGCCACCCTCGAACTCGATACCGAGGTTGAGGCCGCGGAATATGAGCGCGGCGCCGAAGATCGTGACCATCACGAGCGACACCGCGGCGCCGCGGCGCCACCACACGCTGAAGTCGATCTCGAGCTGATTGCGGTACATGCGGCGGGCCCGACTGGGTGACTCCGCGGGCACCTCGGCCGTGTCGGTGATCATGCTCTCGCCCTCCGCACGGAAGCCGGCAGTCCGAGCAGTCCGGGCCGCTCGACGGCGATGTCGGTGCGTGAGATCAGCTTCACCAGCGGACGGAGGAAGAAATAGGTGGCCACCAGGTCGAGAACGGACGCCAGACCGAGCATGAACGCGAATTCACGGACCGAGCTGATGGTGAGCAGGTACAACACCACTGCACCGATGAGTGCGGCCATGTCGGCCCAGAAGATTGTTCGATACGCGACCGGGAACGATCGATCGACAGCCGATCGCAGCGTGCGGCCGTTCGCAATGTCTTCCTTGAGGTGCTCGAAGTAGATGACGTTCGAATCGAGCGAGACCCCGAGCGACACGATGAGCCCGACGACGCCCGCGATCGTGAGCGTCACGCCGCCGAAGAAGAACCCGGTCTCGCTGAAGAACGACACGAGGACCCAGAGCATGGCGCCTGACACGAAGAGGCTGAGCAGGGCCGCAACACCGAGGATCCGGTAGTAGGCGGTCATGTAGACCGCGACCAGCAGCAGCCCGATGATGCCCGAGATGATGCCGGCCCGCAGCGAGTCGCTGCCGAGGCTCGCCGACACGGTGCGGATGCGTTGCTGTTCGAGCTCGATGGGGAGCGAGCCGTACTGCAGGACGAGCGCCGTGTCCTCGGCCCGACTCTGCGAGAAGGCGCCGGAGATGGAGATGTTGGACCGGTCGAAGGCCGGAGCGTTGATGTTCGGTGCCGACTCGACGGTGCCGTCGAGCACGATGGCGAGCTGGCCGCTGGGGCAGACCGCTGACGACGCGAAACACTCCGCGGCGATGTCGTTGAACAGCCCGATGCCCCCGTCGCCGGGCTCCATTACGAGTGAGACCGTCCACTCGAGCCCGTTCGTGAACGCATCGGCGCTCTCGACTGCCGTGCCGACGAGGAAGACGTCTTCGCCTTCGATCTCGGCGCTCGGAACGGGGCCCAGGTAGTAGCGCTGGACCACCAGGCCGTTCTCGTCGCGTTGGTCGAGCAGCACCGGCTCGTCGCGCCGGATGTCCTCGGATGCGGTCGTCTCCTCGGCGACCAGCTCGAGCGAATCGGCATCGCACGCCGACGGCGGCACGAATGCGTCGGAGAACACCGCGCCGGGGGTCTCGTCGTCGACCACGGGCGCCTCGGCGTCGGGCTCGGGCGTCTCGTCGGCTCCCGGTTCCGGGGTCGGCTCGTCCTCTTGGAGCGGGATCGCCGGGGCGGCGTATTCACCCTCGCCGGCGAACCCGAGACCCTCCTCGTCGGTGCCATCGTCGGACTCGAGCGCATCCGGGTCGATCAGGCCCTGGTCGATGGCGTCATCGACGTCGAGCGCAACCGGCAAGACGCTGCACACGGGGCGGAACTGGAGCTCGGCTGTCGTGCCGACGATCTCGATCGCCCGCTGCTGATCATCGACATCGGGGAGCTGGACTACGACGAGCGACCCCTGCCGGGTGATGTCCGGCTGGGCGACATCGAGCGCGTCGACGCGATTCCGCAGGATCTCGACCGTCTGGTCGAGCTCGGGTTCGGTCGGCCCGTCGGGCCGTTCATCGGTGAGAACCGGCTCGAGGACCACCTCGACGCCGCCGGTGAGGTCGATGCCGAGCAATGGGCGCTGGCCGGTCGCCAGCGATGCGATGAACGCGGCGCTCACGACCGCGAGGATGCCAATGAGGGAGAGGAGTCCGTTCCGTCGCATGAAGTGCGGTCAGTCGGTGTCTTCGACGAGATCCTCGGCGGTCACGAGGACCGAGATCGACTCGCGTGTGATCTTCACCTCGACGCCATCGGCGACCTCGAGGAAGACGGTCGGGCCGTCGAACTCGTTGATGACGCCGTAGAGGCCAGAGACGGTGACCACCTCGTCGCCGACCTCGAGCGAGGCGAGCAGCTCGCGCGCTTCGGCGGCTCGCTTCTGTTGTGGGCGGATCATCACGAAGTACATGACCGCGAGGAACGGAAGAAGAATGATCAGGCTTGTCATGGCGCATTGAGCCTATCGGGACGGCTCCGGTGACTACACCGGCCCCGCGCCGCGACGAGCGCAGGTGTCAGGCCCATGTGGCGTTGATCTCGGCCCGGAGCGCGTCGAATGTGCCCGCCGCGATGGCACGGCGGGTGCGCTCCATGAGATCGAACAGCCACGCGACGTTGTGGAGCGTGCAGATCCGCGCCGCGGTGGGCTCGCCGACCTGGAGGAGATGACGCAGATATCCCCGCGACCAGCCATTCGCCGGGCTGGCCGCGAATCCCGGATCGAGCGGGCCGTCGTCGCGGCCGAACTCGGCCCGCCGCAGGTTGAGTCGCCCCTGAGAGGTGAGCAGGGTGCCGTGGCGAGCGAGGCGCGTCGGCAACACGCAGTCGAACATGTCGACACCACGTGCAACGGCCTCGACGATGCCGACCGGGTCGCCGAGACCCATGAAGTACCGAGGCTGCTCGGCGGGTAACAGCTCGGTGGTCGCGGCCACGGCCGGCAGCATCAGGTCACGTTGCTCACCCACCGAGAGTCCACCGATCGCGTAGCCGTCGAAGCCGATCTCGACGGTGCGTTCGGCCGCTCGCCGGCGGAGCTCGATGTCGGTGCCGCCCTGGACGATGCCGAACTGCGCCTGACGACCGGGGGCGTCGTCGTGGTCGAGGAACCGCCGACGTCCTCGCTCGGCCCAGTCGAGGGTGCGGTCCACCGCCGCGCGGAGCGCGTCGGGTTCGGCAGGGAGCGCCGGGCAGACATCGAGCACCATCTGGATGTCGGCACCGATCGCGGCCTGGACGTCAGCCGCCGACTCGGGGGTGAGCCGGTGGCTGCTGCCGTCGTAGGTCGACCGGAACACGGCGCCCTCGTCGTCGACCCGCGGCTCGAGCGAGAAGATCTGGTACCCGCCGGAGTCGGTGAGCAGATGACCGTTCCATCCGGTGAACCGGTGGAGCCCGCCCAGCGCGGCGACGACATCGACCCCGGGCCGCAACATCAGGTGATAGGTGTTCGCCAGCACGACCTGGGCACCCAGATCGGCGAGGTCGACCGATGACAGGTGCTTCACCGCTCCCCGGGTGCCGACGGGCATGAAACATGGAGTCTCGAACGTGCCGTGGGACGTGGTCACCACGCCGGTGCGCGCCCCACCGTCGCGGGCGCGACTCTCGAAGGTCGCCATCATGACGAGGCGGCCTCGGCGGGCGTTGCCCGTTCCAGGAGCATCGCGTCGCCGAACGACAGGAATCGGTAACCCTCGGCCAGCGCCGTTTCGTACAGCGCCCGCCACCGGGGCCCGATGAACGCGTCGATCATCACCAGCAGTGTGGACCGCGGGAGGTGGAAGTTGGTGAGCAACACGTCGACCACGGCGAAGTCGTAGGGAGCTCGGATGAACAGGTCGGTTCGACCCGCAAGCTCGCCGCGGGCTGCCGCCGACTCGAGTGCGCGCACGGTCGTGGTCCCGATGGCGACGACCCGCCCGGCCGACTGCACCCGCTCCCAGGTGCTGGTGGGAACGCGATAGGCCTCGCTGTGCATCACGTGATCGTCGAGCCGTTCGACGGTGATCGGTCGGAACGTGTCCAACCCGACCACCAGCTCGACGTGGGCGACCTCGATGCCGCGCGCCGTGAGCTCGTCGAATGTCTCGGGCGTGAAGTGCAGGCCGGCGGTCGGTGCTGCCGCTGACGCCGGTCGTCGCGAATACACGGTCTGGTAACGCTCGGGGTCCTCGATCCCTCCGTCGAGGTACGGCGGGAGTGGCATCTCTCCGTGGCGCTCCAGTGCGTCGAGCAGGCGCGCCTCGGCATCGAGCTGGACGAGTCGCCGGCCGCCGCCGAGATCGTCGCCGACCGTGACGACCAGGTCGTCGCCGGCCGCGAGCCGCGTGCCGGGTGCCACGCGGCGGCTCGGTCGCACCAGGCACTCCCAGCTGCCGTCGTCGGT
>Ga0224508_10001641_pt1 | contig 19860 bp, 16 predicted proteins | sample SF_Jan12_sed_USG_4_FD_170157 | JGI IMG/M metagenome (GOLD analysis project Ga0224508, IMG submission 170157) | Sediment microbial communities from San Francisco Bay, California, United States - SF_Jan12_sed_USGS_21 | ecosystem: Environmental > Aquatic > Marine > Sediment | place: USA... | reverse complement strand
TAGCGAGCCGCTGTCCGCCGTGGCATCCCTCGAGACTTCCTTGGCCACCGAGATGGGCTCGCCGAACCGCAAATGCACCTTGCCGCCTCGCAATTTGAGGTGGCGAATGGTCCGCACCAGCCAGCTGGCCCCTTCCGTGTCCTTGGACTCCCCGCGCTGTTCGGCGGCGTAGGAGCCGACGTCGATGATCTGGTCATAGGCAATGGAGGTCGGGATGAGATACACCTCGTCGGTCTTTCCCCGCCGGTAGGAGTCGGCCACGTAGCTGAGCATTCCGAGCCGCGGTGAGCGCAGCTTGCCGGTGCGTGAGCGCCCACCTTCGATGTACCACTCGAGGGGGAAGCGGCGTTCTAGCAAGAAGTCGATGTAGGCCCGGAGCACTGCTTTGTAGAGATCGTTGTCCTTGAAGCTGCGGCGGATGAAGAACACGCCGGCCCGCCGCAAGAACGGTCCCACCGGGAAGAAGTTCATGTTGATGCCGCCTGCGGTGTGGTTGGGAGGGAAGTCGTTCTCCCACAGGAGGTATTGGAGAATCAGGTGGTCGAAATTGGACTTGTGTGATGGGAGGAACACCAGGGGTGCCTGCTGACCGAGTGCGTAGATCTGTTGGAGCTCGTCGCGGTTGTAATCAATGTCGGTGTAGGTCTTGCTGTACAACCAATGGACGGCGTTGGCGACCAGGTCTATGACGAGTGGGCTGTGGGTAGCCGCGATCTCCTTGACATACCGGTGGGACTTTCGGAGCGTCCGATCGCCCGGCTTGCCCTCGGCCCGGCCGATCTCGATCACTCGCTGCTGGAACTCGTGCCGATTGACGATGTCCTCGCCCACGAATTTGGGGACCTTGTAGCGGTTGCCGCGCAAGTTCCGCTCGGCCCGTTCCAACGCCAGCCAGGCCCGATGGGCGACGAACTCGGTGAAATCGTCGATCTGATCGTTTTCCGCCCAGGTGCTGCGGAGGGTGCTGAGAGGAGCAGGTGCTCCGGCTACCAGCCGGACCCGTTGCGGGAAACGGGCTCGGATCCACCTGGCCCGCAGCGGGTCCGGGTCACGGGGGTCTCCGGTCATGAGCAAGTCACTCAGCCGGACTCGCCGAACCCCGCCACGCTCGCCGGCCAGCCATACGATGCGCAGGGGAACCAGCAAAGGGTCATCCGAGCGCCCGAGGGTGGCCCGCAGTACCGGGCTGAGGCGGCGATGACGACGGTGTCGCCGGGAGGAGGGTATCTCAGCAGTCTCCGGGTACGCATCAGCCGGTTGAAGGCGTTGGATCCAGTCGTTGATCAGATCGAGCTCGAGCCGGTTCGACGTGTCTAGGAGAAAAGCGATCGGCCGTCCGGCGCTGTCGGGCCAGGCCGGTTCATCGAACAAGACAGAGGGTGTTGTCACAAGGCGATTGTACGAGCTGCGGCGGTTCCCAGCCACCGAGGCCATGGCTACCAGCTACCAGCTACCTGCTACCAGCTGCCGGTTTTCTCTCTGGTGGCACGAACGCCCGCAGGGGCAACGATCGGAGGTGCTTGGCCGGAGCGACAGTGGGTGGTTACCCCTGTGACCGGGCGGAACGCCGCACGGAGGACTGGCGACTGGCGACTGGTAGCTGCTCGGGCGGCTAAGTCGCTCGAGCTCTGTCGATCTGCCCCATGAGGTAGGAGCCGAGCCCGCGCATGACCTCTCGGGCCTCAGATAGGGGGAGTTCATCGAGGGTCTTCTCTGCCCGGCGAATCCGGTGCTCGGCATCGGAAATGCCGACCTCGACGTAGCCCCCGCTACGCACGATCTCCAGCACCCGCTCGACGGTGGAAGCCGGGTAGGGACGGCCCACCCCGAGTAATTCGCGCAACTCGTCGCCCGGGGAGTCGGCCAACGCCGTCAGGACCGGCAACGTGAACGTGCCCTCACCCACGTCGGAACCGGCCGGCTTACCGAGGAAGTCGCTCGAGGCGACCAGGTCGAGGACGTCGTCGATGAGCTGGAACGCCACCCCGAGGTCCCAGGCCCAGGCGCTCACCGCTTCGGTGGTCGATTCATTGGCCCTGGAGGCCATGGCCCCGAGTCGAGCCGCAGTGCGAATGAGGCTGGCCGTCTTGTCCTCGATCACCCGGTAGTAGTCGGCGGGCGAATGCACGATGTCTCCCGCCAGTTGCAGCTCGAGCACCTGGCCCTGACACAGCTGGGCGTAGGTCTGGGCCAGCAATATGACACCTTCCTGTCCCAGGCTGGTGGCTGCCACCTCGGAAGCCCGAGCCAGGGTGAAGTCGCCGGCGAGGATGGCCACGGTGTTGTCCCAGTTGTGATTGGCCGAGGGGCTTCCTCGGCGACTGTCGGCCTCGTCGATCACATCGTCGTGGTAGAGGCTGCCGACATGGATGAGCTCGACGGCCACGCCGGCGTCGACCGCCCGGTGGTCCTGCACCGGGCCAAGCTCGGCAGCCAGCTGGGCCAGCAGCGGACGGAATCGTTTGCCACCGGCGGTGAGATAGTGGCGGGCGATCTTGGTGAGGAACTGGTTTGAACTGTCGGTGACCTCGATGAGACGGGATTCCACCGACTGCATCCGTGCCCACACGGATGCCAGGGGGACGAGCTCTTCTATCGACGGGGTGTTCATATGAGTCAGTGTAGGTGTGGGTTGGCTTTCGGGAAGGGGGCAGCGTTGCGTTGCAGGGTCGCTTGAGAGCACAGGAACGCGCTCTCACCCCACCCCTGGCCCCTCCCGCCTTGCGGGAGGGTACCGGGAACACCCTCGCCTCAGTTTGCGTTACCCATTCCCCGAGCAATTAAAGGGCGGCCCCAATAACGCCGACTGACTCTAAATGTATCGGTAAGAAGGCTCTGATAGCTAGACAAGGGCCAGCGGTATACTCCGCGAACGGCGTGCTCAGTGGCTCGCCGGCTAAGCAGGAGGAAGGAAGAAAAGGTGTTCGAGCGATTCACCGAGAGGGCTCGCAGGGTCGTTGTCCTGGCCCAAGAGGAAGCTCGCCTTCTCAATCACAACTACATCGGCACCGAGCACATCCTCCTCGGATTGATCCATGAGGGCGAGGGCGTTGCTGCCCGAGCACTCGAAACGATGGGCATCGGTCTCGACTCTGTTCGACAGCAGATCGTCGACATCATCGGCCAGGGCTCCCAAGCGCCGAGCGGTCACATTCCCTTCACCCCCCGCGCCAAGAAGGTCTTGGAGCTCTCGCTGCGCGAGGCTCTCCAGCTCGGTCACAACTACATCGGCACCGAGCACATCCTCCTCGGCCTCATTCGTGAAGGCGAAGGAGTTGCCGCCCAGGTGTTGCAGAAACTCGGCGCCGATCTCCACAAGGTCCGCCAGACGGTCATTCAGCTGCTGTCGGGCGTGCAACAGGAAGACCAGCCATCTGGTGGCGCCCCCCAGGGCCGCGGCCAACAGCGAGGAAGCAGCTCGGAGCAATCCGGCACCGGCTCGGCCGTGCTCGACCAATTCGGCCGCAACCTCACCCAGCTGGCCCGCGAATCCAAGCTCGATCCGGTGATCGGCCGCAGCGATGAGATCCAGCGGGTGATGCAGGTGCTCAGCCGCCGGACCAAGAACAACCCGGTGCTCATTGGCGAACCCGGTGTCGGCAAAACGGCCATCGTCGAAGGTTTGGCGCTTCAAATCGTGGCGGGTGAAGTGCCAGACACCCTCACCGGCAAGCAGCTCTACACGCTCGACCTGGGCGCGTTGGTGGCCGGGTCCCGGTATCGCGGCGACTTCGAAGAACGACTCAAGAAGGTGCTGAAAGAGATCCGTACCCGCGGTGACATCATTCTGTTCATCGACGAGATTCACACGTTGGTTGGTGCCGGCGCCGCCGAAGGCGCCATCGACGCGGCCAGCATCCTCAAGCCGATGCTGGCTCGGGGGGAGCTCCAGACCATCGGGGCGACGACGCTCGAGGAGTATCGCAAGTACCTGGAGAAAGACTCCGCCCTCGAACGCCGGTTCCAGCCGGTTCAGGTCGATGAGCCATCGGTGGCTGAGACCATCCTCATCCTCAAGGGCCTGCGCGACCGCTACGAGATCCACCATCAGGTGACCTTCACCGACGGGTCATTGGTTTCGGCCGCCAACCTGGCGGACCGCTACATCTCGGATCGCTTCCTGCCCGACAAAGCTATCGATCTCATCGACGAGGCCGGCAGCCGCATGCGCCTGAAGCGCAAGGCACTCGGGCCCGAGCTCGAAGAGCTCGAAGGCAAGTTGTCCGAAGTCCGCACCCAGAAGCTCGAGGCCGCCCAGACTCAGCAGTTCGAGCGGGCCGCTCAGCTGCGCGACCAGGAACGGACGCTGCTCGACGAGCGGACCTCGCGCGAGACCGAATACACCGAGGCCGGTGCCCTCTTCGACGTCACCATTGACGAAGAGCAGATCGCCGAAGTGCTCGCCCAGTGGACGGGAATTCCAGTCCAGAGCCTCACCGAAGAGGAGACCCAGAAGCTCCTCCGGATGGAGGAAGAGCTCCACGGCCGCATCATCGGCCAGGAGGACGCCATCTCGGCTGTCAGCCGGGCCATCCGGCGCACCCGATCCGGTCTCAAGGACCCGAAGCGTCCGGCCGGTTCGTTCATCTTCCTCGGCCCCTCGGGTGTTGGAAAGACCGAGACCGCCAAAGCGCTCGCCGAGTTTCTATTTGGTGACGAGGACGCCCTCATCCAGATCGACATGTCCGAGTACATGGAGAAGCACACGGTCAGCCGTCTCGTCGGGTCGCCCCCCGGATACGTCGGCTACGACGAGGGTGGCCAGCTCACCGAAGCGGTCCGCCGCAAGCCGTTCTCGGTGGTGCTCTTCGACGAGATCGAGAAGGCCCATCCGGACGTCTTCAATACGCTGTTGCAGATTCTCGAGGATGGTCGGCTCACCGACGCCCAGGGTCGGACCGTCGACTTCAAGAACACGGTCATCATCATGACCTCCAACCTCGGAACGGCCGATCTGCGTCGCCAGAATATTGGGTTCGGCAGTGATGACGACCAGGTCAGCTACGAGAAGATGAAGGAAAAGGTCAACGATGCGCTCAAGAAGCACTTCCGGCCCGAATTCCTCAATCGAATCGACGAGGTCATCGCCTTCCATGAACTGACGATGGACGAAGTGATACAGATTGTCGATCTGTTCATCGAGCGTATTCATGAGCAGTTGGCATCCCAGGGTCTCGAAATCGTCTTGTCGGAGAGCGCTAAGGAGCTCCTCGCTAAGAAGGGCTACGACCCGCAGTTGGGTGCCCGACCCTTGCGTCGTTCCATCCAGCGGATGCTGGAAGACACCCTCGCTGAGAAGATCCTCTTCAATGAGTTCGCCGCCGGCTCAACCGTGTTGGTTGATGTCGATCCGGAAGACCCCGAGGTTCTCTTCTTCGGCGGCGTCGACACCCCCGACACACCCCCGGTCGAGCTCGCCGACAGCGAGGGATAGGCACCACCCCTCCCACGAAGTGGGAGGGGCAAGGGGAGGGGTGGGAGCGCGTTCCTGTGTTGTCTCGTGCGTCCCCGCAGTATCTCGTCGGTAGGAGGGCATCCAATGCCGACCAGCGATAGCTACCAGGTCTCCGGAATCATTGAGCTGTTTCCACAAAAGGGTGGCTGGCACTACCCGAGGGTTCCGGATTCGGTGATTGCCGAGCTGTCGTGGATGGCTGAGCGCAGCCTGATCGGGATAACCGCCACCCTCGGCTCAACAACCTGGGACACCTCGGTCATGCCCACCGGTGACGGGAGTCACTTCATCCCCCTCAACGCCAGAGTGCGGCGTGACAGCGACCTGAAAGAAGGCGAGCAGGTCGAAGTCGAGTTTGTGCCGCGGCACGGCCCTTCGGGCCGTCGCTAGCCGCCGACCGCCTGGCATCGGTGAGGAGGGGACCGCAGACGTTTATTTCTGTGGCCGGATCGACTTCATCCAGTCAGATGACCTTGAACTTCAGCCGTAACCACGGGCGTAGTTAGACTCCTTTTAGGAGGCATAGTTGCCTCTCTTTTGATTGACTTACTTAGGAGGAGTCAGACCCCATGAGACTTACCAAGCGATTTGTCCTGCTGTTTGCAGTGCTTGCCCTTGTAGCGGCAGGCTGCGGCGACAGTGACTCGGAAACGACCGTAACCACTGCGGAGACGACTACCACCACCGCCGCCGCGACAACCACCACGGCCGGCGGCGACACGACCACCACGGTCGAGCCGATGGACGTAACGCCGGTGAAGACCTGTCTGGTTACCGACCTGGCGGGCATCGACGACAAGAGCTTCAACGCCACTGCCTGGCAGGGCGTATTGGATGCCATTGATGCCGGCTACGCAACGGCGGAGCCCGATTCGTTCTTCCTGGAGTCAGATACGGACGCCGACTGGCAGCCCAATATCGACCAGATGATCTCGCAAGGTTGTGAGCACATGGTCACGGTTGGGTTCGCTCTCGACGCCGTCACCCAGGAAAACGCCCCGACCAACCCGGACATCAACTGGACGATCGTCGACGTTGATTTCTTCGACTTCTCGACCGATCCCATCACCGATGTGACGTTCGATAACGCGATTGAGCTGACCTACCAGACCGACGAGGCTGCGTTCCTGGCCGGCTACGTTGCTGCCTCGGTATCGGAGTCCAAGGTGGTTGGAACCTTCGGTGGTGCCAACTTCCCGACCGTGTCCATTTTCATGGACGGCTTCTTCTACGGCGTCCAGCATTGGAATGACGTGAAGGGCGACAACGTGCGGGTGCTCGGTTGGGACCCGGCTAATCCGGACACCGGTCTGTTCACCGGTGACTTCACCAATCTCGACATCGCTCGGGCGACCGCCCAGAGCCTGCTCGATGAAGGCGCCGACGTGATCATGCCCGTGGGTGGGCAGATCAACCTCGGAGCAGGTGCGGCCATGCAGGACATCGGGATGGGCGCCGACGGCGACATCTTCGGTGCCCTCATCGGCGTCGATACCGACCAGTTCATCTCCGCTCCGGAGTACGCCGACCTGTGGCTGACCTCGGTGGAGAAGAAGATGGCACTCGGCGTGTCTGATTCCATTCGCCAGACTGCCGAGGGGACATTTACCCCGGGCAACACCCGGGGCTTCCTGTCCAACGCCGGAGTCGGGATCTCCCCATTCCACAACTTCGACAGCATCGTCTCGAGCGAGACGAAGGCCGAAGTCGAAGCCTTGCAGGCGGCGATCATCGCCGGTACCCAATCGGTGAGCGGCGGCTAGCCGACACCAACGCCAACAGACAAGGAACCCCCGCTGCGGCTGCAGCGGGGGTTCTGCGTGTCTAGGCTGGCCGAGGATTTAGGCGGACGAGAAAGGTTGGCGGTAGTGCTCGAACTGCGAGGCATTACGAAGCAGTTTCCCGGCGTTCTCGCCAACGACGACGTCGACCTCAAGGTGAGCGAGGGTGAGCTCGTCGCTCTTCTCGGCGAGAACGGTGCGGGCAAGAGCACCCTCATGAACATCCTGTATGGGCTCTACACCGCCGACAAGGGAGAAATCCTCGTCGACGGTGAGCCCCTCGTGCTCGGATCCCCGGCTGAGTCGATCGCGGCCGGCATCGGCATGGTCCATCAGCACTTCATGCTCGTTCCCGTGTTCACGGTGGCCGAGAACGTAATCCTCGGCGTTGAGCCCGTTGGCACCGGCGGGTGGATCAACCGGCGACGGGCGGCCCAATCAGTCCGCGAGATCTCGGAGCAGTACGGCCTGGAAGTCGACCCCAACGCCCTCATCGAGGACCTCCCGGTGGGTCTTCAGCAGCGGGTGGAGATCATCAAGGTGCTGTTCCGGGAGGCGCGCTTCCTGGTGCTTGATGAGCCGACCGCAGTCCTCACCCCTCAAGAGGTCGATGAGCTCATCGCCATCATCAACTCACTCAAGGAAGCCGGCAAGGGCATCATCTTCATTAGCCACAAGTTGAAAGAGGCCCTGGAGATTGCCGACCGCATTGTGGTGATGCGAGCCGGCAAGACCGTTGGCGAGGTGGTGCCGGCAGACACGAGCGAGAACGAGTTGGCGGCCCTGATGGTCGGTCGGCCGGTTGAGCTTGTTGTCCGTAAGGACAAGGCGCAACCGAAGGAACCGGTGCTGGTGGTGGAAGACCTCGTTGTGCAGGACGATCGGAGTGCAGTGGCGGTAAAGGGACTGTCAATGAAGGTCCATGCCGGGGAGATCGTCGGAATCGCCGGAGTACAGGGAAACGGCCAATCGGAACTGGTGGAGGCGATCACCGGCCTGCGTACCCCACTGGCGGGGCAGGTGATTCTCTCCGGCGAAGACGTCACCCTTGACTCACCTCGAGAGATCCATCGCCGTCAGGTCGCTCACGTGCCCGAGGATCGGCAGCGCAGCGGCCTGGTCCTCAGCTTCACCGTCACCGAGAACATGATCCTCGACTCGTACTACGACCCGCCCTTTTCCAAAGGTGTCGTTATGGACTGGGATGAGGCTCGCAAGCAGGCCGTGGAGCTCGTCGAGCAGTACGACGTGCGCACGCCAAGCGTCGACGTCGACCTTTCGACGCTGTCGGGAGGGAATCAGCAAAAGGTCATCGCCGCCCGTGAGTTCAACCGCGACGTCAAGCTGGTCATCGCCTCCCAGCCCACCCGGGGCATCGACGTTGGGTCGATCGAGTACATTCACAGCCGCATCGTCGAGGAGCGCGACAACGGGGCGGCTGTGCTGATCGTATCTTCAGAGCTCGACGAGGTCATGGCCCTCTCCGACAGGCTCCTTGTCATGTTTGATGGACGAATCGTTGGCGAGTTTGATCCAAAGCAGACAACCAATGCCGAGATCGGTCTGTTCATGCTCGGCTCCGGGGGAGATCAACCGGACGCGGGCGGCGAGTCCGGTGAGCGGGTGGGAGTGAGCGAATGAGTGAGCCGATGGAACCACAGGGCGAACCGCAGCCACCGGCGTCCGAGGAGAAGCCGGACGGCGGAGCCGTGTGGCGCGACATCACCGGGGTCGGTTCCCGGATTCGATCGGCCCTGCTGGTACCGGCGCTGGCCCTGGTCTCGGCCCTGCTCATCGGCGGCTTCATTATCGCTGTCAGCGACACCGACCTGCTGAAACTGTGGGGCGAAGACCCGGGCGCGGCCTTCTCCGACACCTTGGCGCTGGTAGGCCGTTCTTACAAGGCCCTGTTCGACGGCTCACTTGGTTCAGCCAACGCCGTGTCCGAGACGCTATTTGCCGCCACTCCGTTGATCCTGGCCGGGTTGGCGGTGGCAGTCGGATTCCAAGCCGGGCTCTTCAATATCGGCGGCGAAGGCCAGATGCTGGCCGGCGGCATGGTCGGCCTCTACATCGGATTCACGCTGAGCGTGCCCACCGTCCTCCACATTCCGCTGGCACTGATTGGTGCGGTGATCGGCGGAGGCATCTGGGGAGGAATCTCCGGTCTGTTGAAGGCCCGCACCGGTGCCCATGAGGTGATTACCACCATCATGCTCAACTTCATTGCGCTGTTTTTCGTCGATTACTTGCTCAAGTCGTCCATCTTTCAGCAGCCGGGCCGGGCCGATCCGATCTCCAAATCCATCGAAACCACCGCTCAGCTGCCCCGGATACTCGGGTCGTCGTACCGGGTGACTCTGGGGTTCCTGATCGCCCTGGCTGCGGCCGGTTTCGTCTACTGGCTGTTGTACAAGTCGTCGATCGGCTTCGAATTCCGCGCCGTGGGGTACAACCCCGACGCCGCCAAATACGCGGGCATGAACGTCGTCTGGCTCTACGTGGGAGTCATGGCTGTGGCGGGAGCGCTGGCAGGAATCGGCGGCGCCAATCAGATCATGGGCCTGCCTCCCTATCAAGGGTCGAGCGGATTCAGCGGCCAGATCGGTTTCGACGCGATCGCGCTTGCGCTGTTGGGACGCTCGCACCCGGTGGGAGTCGTATGGGCGGGTCTCTTGTTTGGCGCCCTTACCGCCGGGGGCCGCCAGTTGCAGGGCGCCGAGCTCATCCCGATTGATCTGGTCGTCGTGATCCAGGCACTCATCATTGTGTTCATTGCCGCCCCGGCGCTCGTGCGAGCCATGTATCGCATCAAGGGCGAGGGTGAGGCTGCCGAGCAGCTCACCAGGGGATGGGCGTCATGACCGCGGTTACCGTCCCCGCCGGAGCCGTCAAGGTACGGCTGACGGCCGAGGAGAAACGCGCCCGCATTCTTGGCGGTGTGTATTTCGCCCTGGCCCTGTTCGTGCTGTGGGCGTTTGCGTTGGGCGTCGATTCGAACCTCGATGCCACCTTCAAGCTGTCGCTGCCGCGAGACCGGGTCAAGGATGTCGAATGGGCGGTCAACACCCGACTGGTCGGCTACATCGTCGCAGCCATTCTGGCCTTCTTGGGAGGAGTGCAGCTCACCCGTGGGTTTGCCAAACGCGGCAACCTGGTACTGGGAATTGGGCTCCTCCTCTTCGTTCTGTCATTTCTGGCGTGGGCGGCCGCCGGAACATCATTCAGCCTGGTCGGAATGCTCACCTCAACCGTGCTGCTTTCGGTACCGGTCACGCTCGGCGGCCTCACGGGAGTGATGTGTGAGCGAGTGGCGGTCATCAACATTGGGATCGAAGGCCAGTTGCTATCCGCCGCCTTCGTCGGGACCATCGTCGGGTCGGCCTTCGGGCAGTGGACCGGGCTGATCGCCGCCACCCTCACCGGGGCCCTGCTGGGAGCGGTGCTGGCCGTGCTCGCCATCAAGTACCAGGTCGACCAGATCATCGCCGGAGTGTTCATCAACATCTTCGCCCTCGGTCTCACTTCGTTCCTGGCGACACGGGTCCTCGGCCCGAACCCGGACCTCAACTCACCGGATCGGTTCACGGTCATTGAGATTCCGCTATTGAAGGACATACCCGTGCTCGGGAACCTTTTCTTCAAGCACAACCTGTTTGTCTACGCCACCTTCCTGCTCGTGGTTGCCCTGCAGGTTGGGCTCTATTACACGCGGTGGGGATTGCGGTCCCGGTCGGTCGGTGAGCATCCCAAGGCAGCGGATACCGTCGGGATCAATGTGTTCCGGACGCGCTATCTCAACGTCATTCTCGGCGGGATGATCGCCGGATTCGGCGGCGCCTTCCTGACGCTTGGTTCCACAGGTCGTTTTGAGGAGAACATGACTGCCGGGGTCGGATTCATCGGACTGGCGGCCATGATCTTCGGGCGTTGGAACCCATCGGGCGTGCTGGGTGCCGCCCTGGTGTTCGGTTTCGCTCGCAGCTTGCAGCAGAAACTGGGGATCCTCGGCACTCCCATTCCGTCCGAGTTCTTGGCGATGGCGCCGTACATCGTCACGATCATCGTCGTGGCCGGTCTGGTGGGGAGGGCCCGGCCGCCCGCCGCCGACGGCCAACCCTATGTGAAGCAATGATGCAGGGGTTGGTTAGCCGCCGCTAGCGACTGTTCCGAAGAACTGGATGTCTTCGATGGCGAGCTCTTTGAACGGCTGGGCATCGCCGACGGCTTCCGCCGGGAAGGTAGACGTCACCTCAATGCGGACCGTCTTCGTCAGTTCGGTCTGGATGGCCACCGGCTGGACGTCCCGGGTATTGGCCAGCTCCACCACGGTCGGCCGGGTGGTGTCGTCGGGGCTGATGCGCAACCCCCGCACCCGGAAGTTCTGGCGGAATTTGGCGTCGTCGCTGATGTTCTTGAACTCGATCCGTTCCAGCGCCACCGGCTCGGGAAAGAAGAACGTCAGGGTGGCGCCGGCTCCTTCCTGACCTACCTGCCACATGGTCGTCGGGTCGCTGTCGATGAGATTGTCGGCCGGGAAGCCCGACAGCTGGGCCGAGGGCACCACCCGGTTGGCGGCTAGCTGAACCGTGTCGGGCAGTGGTCCGGTATCGGTGGTACTGCTCGTCGAAGTCGTGCTGGTGTTGGCGCCGTCGAGCGTGGTGGTGGAGGGCTCGTCGTCGACGAAGGCGTTGTAGAAGAACGCAATGATGGCGACCACGGCAATGACTGCGGCGGTAACGATCAGGGCCCGTGAGCCTGCCGTGCTGCGGACCAGCGGCTGAGGGGCCATCGGGAGCGGACCCTGGGCCACTCGAGCGCCACAGGAGACACAGTGGCGGCTGGTGGCCTCGTTGGTGGTACCGCACGACGGGCAGGGAACGGTTGGCACCTGCTGGGCGGGCCGGGCGACGGGTTCGGTCGCGACGGGTTCAAAAAGGTCGTTGAACTCTTCCGGCGTATCGGCCACGTGTGCTCCTCGGTGGTTGAGCGGGTCACCCATTCTTGCACGGTCGGCGCTTTGTCGCTCCTGAGGGGGGCCGGTTTTCTGTCTCACCCCATCAGTACGGTGGCGGACATGTCATATCGATGCACCAGCTGTGGGTTCAGCTCTCCCAAGTGGATGGGCTTCTGCCCCCAATGTCGCCGGTCCGAGCCGCTCGAGGCCCCGCCCGAAGATCTCGCTCAACCCTCGATAGTGGCGGCAGGCACCGAGATGCGGATGCCGTCCGGCATCGGCGAATTCGACCGGGTCCTCGGTGGTGGGCTGGTCGGGGGGTCGTCGGTTCTGGTTGGGGGTGAGCCGGGGATCGGCAAGTCGACGTTGCTCCTCCAGCTGGCTTCGGCCCTCTCGTCGTCCGGCCGGCCAGTACTGGTAGCCACCGCCGAGGAGTCAGTCGATCAGGTGGCGATGCGGGCACAGCGCCTCGGATGCCTGGGTGTTTCGGTGGTGGCCGAGGCCGATGTCGACCGGATGATCGCCCACGCCCGCGAGAGCGGGGTGGCAGGGCTAATTGTCGACTCGATCCAGACGGTCACCACGGCTGAGGCCACCGGGGTGTCGGGCGGGGTCAATCAGGTACGCGAGTCGGCTCAGCGGCTCGTGAGATTCGCCAAGGAGTCGGGAATTGCCGTGGTGTTGGTCGGCCACGTGACGAAAGACGGTTCGCTGGCCGGTCCCAAGCAGCTCGAGCATCTGGTGGACGTCGTCTTGTCGCTGGAAGGCGAGGCCGAGCTCGGGTTGCGGGTTCTCCGTAGCCAAAAGAATCGGTTCGGCGCCACCCATCAAGTGGGTCTGTTCGAGATGTCCGATGGCGGGATGAAGGAGGTCACCGAGCCGTTGCTCGGCAACTGGACTGGCTCGGTGGCCGGCACGGTCGCTTTCGCCGGCATGGAGGGGCGACGGTCGGTATTGGTCGAGATCCAGGCACTGGTCGCCACTGCTGGTACTCCCCAGCCTCGCCGGAGTGCCAAGGGTCTCGAGATAGCCAGAGTCCATCAAATACTGGCGGTCCTGGATCGTCATGCCGGGTTCGGCTTCGGGGGTCTCGATGTGTACGTCAACGTCACCGGAGGCCTCCGACTTCGAGAGCCGGCAGCAGATCTGCCCTTGGCCCTGGCTCTGGTGTCTTCATTGCTCGACCAACCGCTGGGAAGGGTTGTGGCCTGGGGCGAGGTGGGGCTGACGGGCGAGGTGCGGGCCGTCTCGGCCGCCGAACACCGCCGCGAGGAGTCGCTGCGGGCCGGGTTGCAGCCGCTCGCGCCCGTTAAAGGCCGCGATCGGATCGAATCGATGATGGACGCTGCAGGCTTAACGACGGTCGAGGGACGTGTAGTAGCCTCGGGAATCCATGGCCACTCACATGCCTCCGTCCCTCCTCACAGCCCTGCGGCGGTTGGCTCCCGGTACTGAGCTGCGCAACGGGATCGACCGCATCATCCAGCATGGGTCCGGAGCGCTGGTGGTTCTCGGTGGTGGGAACGCGGTTGACGAGCTGTGTACTGGCGGGTTCTTGCTCCGGGACACCCGCTTCTCCGAGCAACGCCTGGCGGAGTTGGCCAAGATGGATGGGGCGATTGTCCTGGACGAGAGCGCCGAGCGCATCCTTCGTGCCAACGTTCACCTCATACCCGACGCATCGATCGCCACGAGTGAGACGGGCACCCGGCACCGGACTGCGGAGCGGATGGCCATTCAGACCGGCAAGCCGGTGGTCTCGGTATCGGAGGGCCGAAAAATCGCGGTCGTTTTCACCGGTGAAGGCCGCCAGGAGCTCGAGAGCCCTATCACCGTTCTTCCGCGTGCCAATCAGATGGTCCAGAGTCTCGACCGCTCGCGGCGGCGGCTCGACCTTGCAGAGGAGCTGGTGACTCGCCAGGAGCTGGAGGGAGAGGCCACCTTTCGCTCGGCGGTGTCGATTATCCAACGGGCTGAAATCATCCATCGGCTCGGCTCTGATGTTGACGATCTCACCGTGGCCCTGGGCGACGAGGGAACCCTGATCCGCTTCCAGGCCACCGACCTCCTGCAGGGTGTACCTGAGTTGGCCGAACTCGTGATCGCCGATTATGCCTCCGCCCGGCGGCGCCTGCGCACGCTTGACGACCTCTCGCACCTGACGATGGGTGATGTGCACGACCCGGAAGCGGTGGCAGCAGTGTTTGGGTTCAAGGATCTCGATGCGATTGCCAAACCGTCCGGCTATCGCATCCTCAGCGGCCTACCGGGCCTCCCCGCCGCGGTCAAAGAGGGTCTGGTTGCCCACTTCAAGAGCCTCTCGCGCATGATGGACGCTTCGGCCGAGCGACTCGGTCGAGTAGAAGGGGTGGGACGCGGGCGGGCACAGCAGCTTAGGTCCTACTTCGAGCAGCTCCGCCAGGATGCCGGTCTCGTCCCACACAACCACGGCGCTTAGCCGCTGTATGCTCTCGAGCCGATGACCACTCGCAAATCACCTCGAAAGCCCGCGGCCAAGAAGAAGGCTCCGGCCAAGAAGGCGGCGGCCAAGAGAAAGGCCCCGGCCAAGAAGAAGGCTCCGGCCAAGAAGGCGGCGGCCAAGAGAAAGGCCCCGGCTAAGAAGAAGGCTCCGGCCAAGAAGAAGGCGCCGGCCAAGAAAACCCCGGTCGCCCCGGCACCCCCCCCGGCACCTACTCCACCAAAACCTTCCAAATTCAAGGTGAAAGACAAGGTGGTGTACCCCCATCACGGGGCAGCGATCATTGTCAAGAAGGAGAAGCAACCTGTCGATGGGAAGAAGGTGGATTACTTCGTGCTCGAAGTAGCCACCGATCAGCTGATCGTGCGAGTGCCCGTTCACCGCGCGTCGGAGCTCGGGGTGCGCCCCGTCATCTCCAAGAACGCGGCCAAGAAGGTGTTCGCAGTGTTCAGGGACGAGCCACAAGAGGCAGGCAGCAATTGGAGCCGTTGGTACAAGGTACTCACCGAGAAGATCAACAGCGGCGACATCTACCAGGTCGCCGAGGTCGTCCGCGACCTCACCTACGCCCAACAGCTGAAGGGCATCTCACCCGCGCTCAAGCGGATGCTCTCCAAGGCCCATCTCATCCTCAACAGCGAACTGCGCTTCGCTCTCAATCTGGACGAGGACGAGACGGAGAAGCGCATTCTCCGGGCCCTCCCCAAAGTGGAGATACCAGACGAGGAGTGACTCAACCATGATGGTTGAAGCCACCCGCCTGCTCGTCACTCTCACCGCCACCGCGGCCGGGTTCATGATCGGCTCCAAGATCGGTGAGAACTCGTCGGTCGTCGGCGCCATCATCGGTGCCGGGCTGGGATACGTTTTCGGAGGTGCCTTTGGCCGCCTGGTCCGCCGTGCCCTTGACGTTGCGCCGTCCGTCATCGTCCCGCGGTTCAGCGGGCCTCAATTGTTCGCCGGCGCCTTTGGCGTGGGGCTGGGGATTCTCATTGGCCTCTCGCTTGGGCTGCCGATCGTGTGGCTCATGCCTCCGGAGGTTGGTTGGCCGCTGGCGTCACTGGTGGTTCTGCTCGTCGCTTCTTTCTCCGGCACGGTGTTCTCGGCCCGGGCCGACGAGCTCCTGGCATCTGTGGGCCTCAGCCCGCGTAAGCCGCTGGCCGCTCATCGGCTCGACTCCGATCCGAAATCCTTCCTGATGGACTCATCTGCCGCCATCGACGGACGAATTCTCGATCTGGCACGTAACGGCCTGGCCCGTGGCCGTCACTGGGTCCCCGCCTTCGTTGTCGATGAGCTGCAGGGGATCGCAGATTCCAGCGATGCCAACCGGCGTCGACGTGGCCGGCGGGGTCTCGATGTCCTCGAGTCGTTACGCGATGTGGCCGGGATTGAACTGGCGATCCTCGAAGAGAGTGTGCCGGAGTTCCCTGAGGTCGATTCCAAGCTCATCGCCATTGCCGAACGCAGCGGGGCCACCCTCGTCACAACCGACCACAACCTGGCCGTGGCAGCCGGCGTGCGGGGAGTGGCGGTGCTCAACCCCCACTCCATCGCCGAGTCGCTCCGGCCTCAGGCCGGTGCCGGTGACCTGATCGACGTGACCATCGAGAAGGTAGGCTCCGAGCCAGGACAGGGAGTCGGCTATCTCGACGACGGCACCATGGTGGTAATCGAACAGGCAGGCAGGGCGGTCGGCCAGGTTGTCACCGTGCAGGTTTCCAATGCCGTCCGCACCCAAATGGGGCGCATGCTTTTCGGCCGAATGGCTGCATGACTGACACCTGGGGCATCGTGGTGGCGGGCGGCCGCGGCGACCGATTTGGCGGACCAAAGCAGCACGAGCTCCTGGGTGGAGAACCTTTGTGGGAATGGGCCCGCCGGTCCCTTGTCGAGGGCGGCATTTCTGACGTCGTGCTTGTGGGTGATATGGACGGGGCCGTCGCCGCCGGCGACCGGCGTCGCGACTCAGTGGCGGCCGGCCTATCCGCGGTCCCGGCGACTGTCCGGTTCGTGCTCGTCCACGATGCCGCCCGTCCCCTCGCTTCGCCTGCGCTGGTTCGCCGTGTCGTCGAGCGACTCAAGATGGGTGACATCGCGGGTGTTGTGCCTGCCATCCCCGTCCGGGACGCCACCAAACGCATCGATGGGGTGCACATCGTGGCGGCGGTCCCGCGGGATGACCTGGTGTCGGTGCAGACCCCGCAGGGCTTTCAGGCAACCGTCCTGGGAGAGGCTCATGCTTCGGTGGAGGGCGACGCTGCCGACGACGCAGAGTTGGTGGCCGCCATTGGCGGAGCGGTAGTGATGGTTGAGGGTGAGGTCACCAACGTGAAGGTCACCGTGCCGGCCGACCTGCGGTTGGTTGAGGCCATCCATGCGAGCTAGCTGGGGGTTCGATACTCACCGGTTCGGGGGTGCGCCCCCGGTCCGCCTGGCCGGCGTGGTGGTCGACACCTCTCGAGGGGTGCTCGCCACCTCCGACGGCGACGTGGTAGCTCATGCCGTGGCCGACGCCCTCCTGGCTGTCTGTGGGAAGGGCGATCTGGGGATGCACTTTCCGTCGGGTGATCCGCAGTGGGAGGATGCCGACAGTATGGATTTGCTTGGTCGGGTGGTCGAGATGTGTCCCGAAGCCACAGTCACTTTCCTGGACGTCACCGTGATCGCCGAGAGCGTGCGGGTGGCGCCGCATCGGGCGGCCATGCAGGAGAACCTGGCCAGAGCGCTCGGGATCGATCCGACAGCGGTTGCGGTTAAGGCAACCACGACTGATGGGTTGGGTGCCATCGGTGCTGATGAGGGCCTGGCAGCTACCGCAGTAGTGAGTGCCACAGTCGGCGGCTAGGCGAGGGCGGCGACTGCTCTGGCCGGATCGTTGGTGATGACACCGGTGATACCGGCATCACGTAAAGAGCGGATGGTGTCGGGATCGTCCACTGTCCACGCCAGGAGCCACATGTCGAGACCGTTGGCAATTGCCGCCAACTCCTGAGTGTCGATCAGCGAGGTGATGTGGGGATGGAGGGCCTGGTGTCCCCGCTGGTTGGCCGCCAGCAGCTGCCGAACTGCGTCGCCCCCCGCATCGATGAGCTGGCCGGTAGCCATCGTGCCACTCGATCGGCGAACGAAGTCCACTGTGGCGGCGTTGAACGACGAGATCACCACCCGATCGGTCCAGCCGGAGTCGTCGACCCAGGCCACGACGGCGGCTGCCACTGTGTCGTCGGGGTCGAAATCTGGATCCAGAGGCGAGTTCTTGATTTCGATGTTGACGATCAGCCCTTCGCAGGCCGCCATCGCCTCGGGAAACGTCGCCAGAGAAGGTGCGTGCCGTCGGAGTTCCGCCTCGGTGTGGTCGACGATGGGGCCAAGACCGGGAAAGGTAGCGTCATGATGGACGACCAGCGCTCCGTCTGCGGTGCGTCTCACATCCAGCTCCACACCGTCTGCCTCTTGCTCGGCTGCCAACTGGAACGCGGCCACTGTGTTCTCGGGAGCGTGGGCGGAGGCTCCGCGGTGCCCGAAAACCAGGAAACGATCTGAAGCGAGGGTCAGCATGTGAGGCAACAGTACCTACCATGACCGGCATGCAGGTCTTCAACTCGCTCGGCCGCGAATCGCAGCCCTTTGCTCCACGCCAGGAGGGCTCGGTTGGCATCTACGTGTGCGGCCCGACCGTCCAGTCGGCGCCCCATATCGGCCACGGTCGCAGCGCGGTGGCCTTTGACGTCATCCGGCGCTATCTCGAATGGCGAGGCTTCGACGTCACGTACGTCGTCAACATCACCGACGTGGAGGACAAGATCATCGCGGCGGCTGCTGAGCGGGGAACAACCGCCAAGGCTGTGGCCACCGAAACCGCCGAGCAGTTCCGAACTGCCTACGGGCGCCTGAACGTCCGCCCACCCGACATCGAGCCGAAAGCCACCGAGCACATCGCCGAGATGATCGAGCTGATTCAGGACCTCATTGCCGCCGATCATGCGTACCCGGCATCAAACGGTGATGTGTACTTCTCGGTGCGGTCCTTCGAGGCCTACGGGCAGCTGTCCGGCCGCAAGATCGATGACCTCATCTCCGGATCCCGGATTGAGCCGGGAGAAGACAAGCGCGATCCCCTCGATTTCGCTCTGTGGAAGGCCGCCAAGCCGGGAGAGCCTCATTGGGATTCACCGTGGGGGAGCGGACGGCCCGGCTGGCATATCGAGTGCTCGGCGATGGCCCGCAAATACCTAGGGCACGGCTTTGACATCCACGGCGGCGGGACCGACCTGGTGTTCCCGCACCATGAGAACGAGGTCGCGCAGGCGGAGGCGGCATATGGTGCCCCCTTCGCCCGCTACTGGCTGCACAACGGGATGGTCAACCTCGGTGGCCAGAAGATGGCGAAGTCGACGGGCCTGGTCGTCGATCTGCTCGAGTCGCTTGCCCAGTATCCACCCCTGGCCATCCGCCTCTTCTACCTGCGCACTCACTATCGCCGGCCGGTCGACTTCACAGCCGAGGCGGTCGAGGACGCCGTTTCGGCTCTTGAGCGGTTGTGGGCGTTCCGCAGACGATCGGGCGGTGAGGCCGGGTCCCAGCCCCACGCCGAGGCAATGGAACGCTTCCGTCACTTCATGGACGACGATTTCGACACGGCCGGAGCGGTTTCGGTGCTCTTCGATTTGGTCAGGGAAGGCAACAGTCGGCTCGACGCTGGGTCGGCGGTTGACGCATGGGTGGCTGCCTACGACGAGATCATTGGCGTGCTCGGGCTGTCGGAGCCGGCCGTCAACACTGACGATCTTGAGCCGGCGGTGAATGAGCTGGCGGCCCGTTTCGGGGTTGAACCGGCATCCGAACCGCAAGAGACGATCAATCGATTGGTAGAGGTACGCACCCGGGCCAGGGCCGACAAGGATTTTGCCCTTTCAGACTCGGTGCGAGACGAGCTCGCCGGGTTAGGCATCGTGGTGGAGGACGCAGCAGGTGGCACCCGCTGGCATCGGCTCTAGGGTCGAAGGACTTCACGCGGTGGTCGCGGCTTTGGCCGCCGGCCGGGTGCGGCGCCTAACCGTCGAGCGGGGCCGCAAGCTTGATGCCCTTGGAGACCTGCCGCCAGGACTGCAGGTGGTCGAGGTTCAAGACGTTCGGGACAGAGCGGAGACGTCGGCCCCGCAAGGGATGATCGCCGACTGCGAAC